>ERZ1106935.1740-NODE-1740-length-17618-cov-9.948016_pt1 | contig 17618 bp, 14 predicted proteins | sample MGYA00403666_ERZ1106935 | MGnify/ENA primary metagenome ERZ1106935 (study PRJEB35170, sample SAMEA104062452) | human gut metagenome | biome: human gut; feature: human-associated habitat; material: faeces | place: Denmark | collected 2012-11-20 ... | reverse complement strand
TAAAAGTTGATTATAAAGGAGATACTGTGCAGCCATATAATACTCCGAAAGAAAACCGGGTAAGTATTTGTATTGCTGAATAAGTTTTATGAAAAAGATTTCTAAACAATATACCCTAATTTCCCAAAGAGAGTTTTCCCCACTTCTTTATATATTCAGTTTATATAAGGTGCTCTCTCTGGGACTTCTAAGAAGTCCGGACTTGTGAAAGCCCGTATTTCTGCAATAATAACCCTTTCTTCACCTAAAAGTGAAGATTTCCCTTAGGAAATGGTTGAAAGCAGTGCTTGTGAAAGTACACTTTTCATATATCCATTTCCAATACGAGGATATCTCCCTTTTCCCACGGATATCCTCTATCATACGAAACGAGGCTAGCGCATTTTGAGTTCAGCCTCGTTTTTATTTTAAGACTCCTCCTATTCAAAAAAAGACATATTACTTTCTTTATAATTTCTCCCTTTCTTACCCCTCAAACTCTTATAGATGAGAATAAATTGAAGCACAAGAATTGCACCGGTACTAAATGGTGCATATAAGCTTCAAATAACATAAAACAATTTCCGGGTTGATTCCAATACTTAGAGATCATTGGGCGATTCAATTCGAAGGATAGCAGCCGTACCAGTAATTATCACAGCTACAATCTGGGTAATGAAAGTATGACAGCCTATCAAAGAGCCAAGTCAGGACGAAGAGTCTTGATAACGGCTCTTTATTTTTTTTCTTCCCCTTCCCTCTTCACCTTATCCTTATATATGGCAAGAATAAAAGACAAGAGAACAAGAACATATTATTAACCAACAACAAAAAACAAGAGAAAAATGAAACATTTAATGAAAGGAATCAGAATCGCAGCATACATTACTGAGATCATCGTGGCAGGTTCAACTATTGTGGAATTTGTAGAGAAATACAGCAGCAAAAGGAAGAAAAAGGATGCTGCAAGTAAAGTTGATACAGGCAATGTAGCAACTGAAAACCCATAGAACGTCTAGTGAATGGATTATGATAAGGCACAGGACGTAATTATAACCATCCTTGAGGTAACAACATCCATACTCAAGGAAATAAAGAAGCTAAGAGGAATATTTGTAAAAGCAAAGAAATAAACCTCTTGGCTTTTTCTTTTTATTGGATTTTTTATTGAAGCCAACACAACAGAGGTGATTTTAGAACACCTCAGGAACGATTGTATTATACCCACCTTTGCCAAAGACAACGAGGTATGTATTTCCCATCCAAGCTTCATCGAATCCGTCTATGAAGTGACCAGAGACTTTTATTACGGAGAAACGATTTGCAACCCGGAGATAAGAACCTCCCATATTGTCAGGGGACGTATCCCGGAAGCGATCAACAAAAGAGTGGACAGTTGTTGGAATCAGACAAGACTATGTACTACGAGCGCATGATTTTCAATATCGAGATCCCCAGCATATGCGAGGAGGTAAACGGAAACCGCCTGAACCTGTGTATCACCGGTTGCAGGAGCTACGCCAGGGAGAACCTAAGCGGAAAGATGACAGCCCAGAGATTCAATCTGGCAATCGGGTTCCTGAACCTGGCCTGTACTAATCAATGCTTGTCAACAGACAGGTATAAGGAAGAAATACGGGCAACCAGTGCGAGGGATCTGTAACAATTTACACTGGACCTGTTCAGTCAATACAACGTAGCCAGGCATATTCACCTGATGCAATCGTTGGGTGATACCATGCTGAGTGAACACCGGTTCTGCCAGATTCTGGGGAGAATGAGATTGTATAACTATCTTCCACAGGCACAACAGAGAGAACTGCCACGGTTGTTAATAACCGACAGTCAGATCAATAACGTGGCCAGGGCATATATCCATGACGACAACTTTGCCGGAAATAACGGTGAATTGAGTATGTGGAAATTCTATAACCTGATCACCGGAGCCAACAAGAGCAGCTATTTGGATACATTCCTGGGCCGTAGTGTAAACGCGACGGAAGTATCAGTGGGACTGACAGAGGCACTGAACGGAAGGGACATGGCATATTCCTGGTTTATAGAATGACCGGGAGAGTGTGATTGATACGATTAATATCCGGAGAGGGTATCACCAATGAGAGAAACGGTGGTATCCTCTTTTGGGGTTTAATGACCATTTAAAATTAAAGATTATGATGACGATATTTATAAGGGATTATTCCCACAGATTGAGACATTCCAGCAAGAAACAGGATAATAATGCAGTAAAAACAAAGACAATCGGAAACACACCCGAAGTTGCCTGATTTGACAACTGGTCTGCATCCTCTTATATGAGATTAAGGGAAAATATCCGTTTTTTCTCTATAGTGGATGAGGATAACTTCCATAATACCTATCTTTTTATAAGGGAAAAGATAATGGGCGGCGAAGAAAGGATAGAAAACCTGGAAGCCTATTTCTTCAGGTGCTATCGGTATAAAGCGATGACAGAGATGAGAAATGAAAACCGTTACGTTCATCCCGAAGACGATTTTTTTATAGATTCAGCTAGGAGGAGACAAAGCCATACCTTTGGGGCCTGAACCGTTGTGAAAGACTGGCCAAGGACGTATTAAGATATATCAGGGGCAGGTTCTCCCGGCAGGAGTACAGGATGTTCATGCTACGTTACTACAGGCAGCAGTGCTCACTCAAGGTCCTTCCGAATACACGGGACTGCCGCTTTCCGAGGTCATGAGGAAAAACAGACGGCGCTGGAATCATTGAGGTCCAACAGCTACTTCATGGAACGGTGTGAGATGCTTTATGTGTACGAATAACGATAGAAAAGGAGGTGAAAATGAAGCTATTCATATATAACAGAGAAAAATGCATATCCGGTACAACATCAGCAGGACAGAGAAGTATCCGGATGGACAGAAACGGATGCATATTCCTAAGCAGTGCGCTTGTTCAGGAATTAGGATTAGAGGAAGAAAGTATAACTGTACTAGTTGGTGACGAAGACGATCCGAGGCAATGGTTCCTATGCATTGTGGATGATGAAGGCGGTTTTCCGGTAAGGCTGAAAAAGAGAAAACGGTAACAGCAAGGGAGTGCTGGAAGAATACTGTTACGGGGCTGTTTTCAATTGCAGCTATCTATGTCATAAGATTCTGGATAACGTTGGTGCGGACAAGTCGGCTACCTTTATGCTGGCTACGGCACCGGTGGAAATGGAGGGGTTGAAGTTATACAAGATACTTACTTCAAATCCCATTACCAGGCCTGACAGGAAATATGTCAGAAAGAAGGACAAAGCACAAATGGAAATATAAGAGATTTGCGGTTATATGAAAACAGAGAATCTCATATAGCCGAATATCTGTAATAATCAGGATTCTGTGAGAAAACCGGGTATATTAGAAAGTCGGTTCTCACAGGATTTCTTTTTTATGAATTCAAATTTATTGTTTAACGAATACTGAACGATCGTTGGGTATTCGAGAAGCGAATAAAAAAATGTTAAATATGAATATGAAAACAACCTATATAGCGTATTTGAGACAAAGTATACAAAAACAGGAAATCTCAGGACTTGGAATTGAGGCACAGAGAGAAATTATACAAAATTACCTAAAGGAGAAAAAGCCGGTTTCTGAGTATATCGAAACAGAGAGCGGCAAGAAATCTGACAGACACAAACTTACGGAAGCTTTGGAAGAATGCAGAAAGAACGGATCTATCTTATTTATAGCCAAACTGGACCGGTTAAGCCGGAATGTAGCTTTCACCAGTAAATTACTGGAGAGTGACGTGGAAATCGTGTTCTGTGATTTTCCCCAGGCTAACAAACTGGTTCTTCATATCATTTCGTCAATAGCGGAGTATGAAGCGAACTTTATATCACAAAGGACTAGACAATCCCTGAAGGTCAAAAAAGCGAGGGGTGTCAAACTGGGAAAGCTTGAAAATCTAATGAATAACCTTGAGCAGGCTATTAGGAACAGTAACAGAACCAATCATCAGAAGGCCCTGGACAATCCCAATAACAAAAGAGCGGTTGCGCTACTAAAAAAGCTCGTGCAGGAAGAAAAAGACCTGTCTGAAATGGCCAGAATATTGGATAAGGAGGGATTTGTAACAGCCCGGGGATGTCAGTTCAGAGCATCACAAGTGAATATATTAATCAGAAGGTATAATCTGAAATAACTATAAAAACAATAAGTAAGGGAGAATATGTATAATGTTTTCTCTTACTTTTTATTCTTCTTCTACTACCAAAAAAATCAAATAGTATATAAGAGAGGAAAAAAGGTTACTATCGTTGTTTTTTTTGTTTTCAGGATATTATAGGCATAGGGTAAGGGAATCTGGTAATATAAAAGAGTGTTCCGGGTAATATTGATGGAACAGGATATGAGAGTTATTTGAAAGTTGTAAGATTTATAGTTTCTTTCCCTACCTCAGAAAAGAAAAGAGAGGGGAATGGGAAAAATATAATGAGCAGTATAGACAAGGTTGAGTAATCTAAGTTTTATTCTGGTATTTCATGAAAGTCAAAACTCTCTTTTCAACAGAATCCCCCCTGTTATAGCTATATGAACTGCACTCCTAAAGTTTTGTGTCCAACTTTTGGGGTGCAGTTCAATATGTGACAAGGGTAATTCTCATATTTTAATTTTACCTCGTATATTGTTTATTAAGTGAAAATTTTCTTTCTTTGCAAAAAAAGATATCGTATGAATTCAATCTGATAATAACTGGAAGTATCCGTTCTGTTTGGTTCAGAGGGCATTCCTTATACTTCTTATTTGTATATAATTTCCCTTCAAGGAATGGGGGTAAAACAAGATTCGCGATTTATGAAGATGTTTAAAGTTATGGCTGCTTTTATGCTGGGGATAGCTTTCTGCTTGGGGTTCACAGCTTGCAGTGACAATGACGAGAATGGTAATGGTAACGATGGCGACAACACAACTACAGTGGTCAATCCGGAGAAAGTATTTACAGGTGGGCTCCCCAAATCTGTCTCAGGCATGTCTATCTCCCAAAATGAAGAGGGATTGGTGACAAGCATTACAACTGATGAGGGCGAAAAGGCCGTCTTCGAATATTTTCCTGTTACACGGGCGGAGGCTTCAATAAATTCAGCCAGAATAACAGTGACGGACGAAAACGGCGATGTGACCGAACTAAACTTGCAGCTCAACAGTGATGGCTATGTAAAATACTGCAAATCAATAGACCACGCCGGTACTCCCGACGCTGATGAGTTTACTTGGGAGATGGAATACGATACTGAGGGGCATTTGATTGAAATGAGACGTTCCGAAAGCGATGGTGAGTTAACGAAGATTACTTATAAGGATGGTGATGTGGTGGCTACTTTCACCCAATCCTTCTTGGATGATGGTGGCAAGGATATAAATGGTGATGGGAAAATTGATAATCAAGATATATGGCCTGACACTAAAATTTACTATACAACAGATGAGATTACAACTCCTATAGAAAACAAGGGATGTCTGATGATGTTTGACGAATTATTGGATGTAGACATGGACGAAATGATATATGCTTACTATGGAGGTATGCTCGGCACGGCTACAAAGCATCTGCCGCTTAGGATGCATGCTCCCTATGCACATGACTCACAGGGATTTTATTTTAGTGACTATGATTTTAAATGGACGTTAAATTCCAATGGTTACCCAACGGAGTTGATAGTGAAAAGACCTGGAGAAGGAACGTGGGAAGACAGATATTCATTTGCCTGGTAAAACTTGACCAACCTGCTAATTTTTGCTCTTGGTAAATATTTATAAGGAGAGAGGCTAAAGCATGGCTTGGCTTCTTTTCTTTTTTTTCTTTATTGGGTAAGTCGTAGACAGAAGATTATACGATAGTAGATACATAGCCGAAGGGGGAATATTTTATTCACAAAAAATGTACTTCTATTATAAAATGTACACGATTTGCACAACTTTTTATTCCACTTTCATCTCCCTACTGGAGTTATGTATGTCGTTTCACTTTGTTCACTTACTTTTCGCCTTCAGCTAACCCCACGGAAATAAGAAAGGACCTCTATATCCCTAGACGAGAACAGAAGCCCTTTCAAAACAAAATAAACCAGACTTTTATTACCATTATTATTCGAGATTCACACCTCTAATCCAATCGTATAAAATTGCACAGAAATAATTTGATTGGCAATTCTTTTATTTAGATTTTTTATACATATCACAGAAAAATAAAGCGAGAGGAATCTGCTAACTTCTATTGCGTCAGACACCCCCCTATCTTTTTACAAAAAGAGAAATCTAATAATAGAAATCTGTTATTCTAATTTTTTATTATGAGTAAAATACTAGCATTGTTTTTCTTCTTCAAATTCAAAATATTTGTAATATTGATGACTTGTATACATATGTTGTAATATATAGTGTAACCCCGGGAATGATTATTCAGTAACAACAGCTTTTAGTTATGAAAGTATAGTTTTTCTTAATGAGCAGTGTGATAGCAATATATAAAAGTTGTAAAAAAGACGATTTTAGTGAATTTATCCTTACCTTTGTATGTATGGGTTATTATACCTGAACGACAATAAGAGAAACATGCAGATACATAATAAATTCCGATTATAAAACACCTTATTATATTGAATGTATGTCGATATGGAGCAGATTCATAGGAACTAGAAAATCAGAGGAAACCAATAATGTCATCGGTAATCAAATCCATATGTGCCATATGATGCCCTCACGTTATGCCATAGTAGATGTTGAGATTGGTTTAAAGGACCATAAGATTCATGATATTGGTGCACTCTGTCATGATGGTGCAATATATCATAAAACTTCTAAAGAAGAACTATTTGAATTTCTTAATGACGTAAACTATGTCTGTGGACATAATATCATTCATCACGATGCCAGATATCTGTTCACAGATGAAGCATGTCGCTGGCTTCTGGTCGATACACTTTATATCTCACCTTTATTGTTTCCGGAACGTCCTTACCACAAGCTTGTGAAAGATGACAAACTGATAAGTGAGCAGATGAACAATCCGGTAAATGATTGCGAAAAAGCAAAAGATCTGTTATTAGACGAAATAACACGCTGGAATTTATTGCCAAACGAAAAACGCAGGCTATTTGCCTCGTTGTTAAAGGACAAGAAAGAGTTTGAGGGCTTTTTTAGCATGGTGGGAGCGGAATATATCAATGAGGGGGTATCTGAACTAATAAGAAACCTTTACGTAGGGAAAATCTGTCAACATGCAGATCTTGACATGTTGGTCAGGCAACATCCTTGCGAATTGGCATATGCATTGGCTCTAATTGCCACTACCGACTATCGTTCTATTACTCCCGGATGGGTACTCCACAATTATCCCGGAGTGGAATTTGTAATAAAACTCCTGCGTCATGCCAGTTGTAACGAAGGCTGTGTTTATTGCAATAGCCAATTGGATGTGCTCCATAACTTAAAAGCATTTTTTGGATATGGACGATTCCGTACATATGAAGGCGAGCCACTTCAAGAGCAAGCTGCTCAGGCCGCGGTGAAAGGTAAGTCATTGTTGGCAATATTCCCTACCGGCGGTGGGAAATCGCTTACTTTCCAATTGCCTGCACTTATGGCAGGCCGTTCTGTACATGGACTTACGGTTGTTATCTCGCCATTGCAGTCGCTGATGAAAGACCAGGTAGATAACCTTGCGGATAGGGGGATTACTGATGCTGTAACCATTAATGGTTTGTTAGACCCTATTACAAGGTCACTGTCAATACAAAGAGTACAAGACGGAGAAGCTTCGCTTTTGTACATATCTCCTGAAATGCTCCGTTCAAAGACCATCGAGAGAATATTGATGGGACGCCACGTTGTGAGGTTTGTGATAGACGAGGCACACTGTTTTTCTTCATGGGGACAGGATTTTAGGGTTGATTATCTTTATATAGGTAAATTTATTAGTGAATACCAGCAAAAGAAAAAATGCAAGGGCCCGATACCTGTGTCTTGTTTCACTGCTACGGCCAAACAAAAAGTAGTGCAAGATATCTGTGATTATTTCAAACATACATTGGATTTAGACTTAGAGTTGTTTGCGTCAACGGCTTCAAGAACGAACCTGCGTTATTCCGTCATATATGCTGAAAGTGACGATGATAAATATTTAAAACTAAGGGAACTTGTGGCTGAATCCGATTGTCCGACAATTGTTTATGTATCACGTACCAAACGTACAGAAGAACTGGCTATCAAATTAACCCGTGATGGTTATAATGCATTACCTTTCAATGGCAGGATGGAACCTGATGAAAAGATTGTAAACCAGGATGCATTCATGAATGATCAAGTACGCATCATTGTGGCAACATCAGCTTTTGGCATGGGAGTCGACAAGAAAGATGTCGGTCTTGTAGTGCATTATGATATATCCGATTCGTTGGAGAATTATGTTCAGGAAGCAGGCAGAGCCGGTCGTGATCCCAGCCTCAGCGCACGTTGCTATGTGCTTTATAGTGACAACGACCTAGACAAGCATTTTATATTATTGAACCAGACGAAGCTAAGTATTAGTGAGATACAACAGATCTGGAAAGCTATAAAAGACCTTACCAGACAACGCATGAAAGTCAGCTGTTCTGCATTGGAAATTGCACGTCAGGCAGGTTGGGACGATTCGGTATCCGATATTGAGACACGTGTTCGGACAGCTTTAGCGGCTTTGGAACAAAGTGGATACTTGGTAAGAGGGAGTAATATGCCTCATGTATATGCCACAGGCATTACGGTAAGGAACATGGATGAAGCAAGAAAACGTATATCAGCATCGCTGCTCTTTGGCAGTGACGAAATAGAAAAGGCAGTCCGAATCATTAAATCATTAATATCCCAGAAATATATTGCCAAAGCTCAAGATTCAGAAGCGGAGTCGCGGATTGATTATCTGGCAGACATTTTGGGAATAAGCAAAAGAGAAGTCATATCCGTGGTGGAACGAATGCGACAGGAAGGCATATTAGCCGATAGTAAGGATATATCTGCTTATTTGTTGGATACAGGTGACTCGGAAAGAAAATCACAAATACTCCTTGAACGTTTTGCAAAACTCGAACAATATATCCTTACCCACATTCCTGACGGGTCTTTGCGGATATCATGCAAGCAACTGAATGACAATGCTGTGAATGACGGAATCAATACATCCAAAGAAAAAGATATCCGTACACTACTCTATTTTCTTACCGTTAAGGGATATACTCGCAAGAAAGAGGATGAGGTCCACAATATGGAAATCAGTCGTCTGGCAGATATGGAATTAACTATCAAACGTTTTGAAAGGCGATTGGAGGTGAGCCGTTTTGCCATAGAATGGCTATACAGGCTAACCGCTGATACAGGAAAGGGGAATAAGGCCGTTCAATTTTCTGTAGTAGAACTTTTAAATCAAATAAAGTCAACTCCCCAATCTTTTTTTAGTGGGTTTGACAATCTACAGTTGGAAGACGTGGAGGAAGCACTTTTATATCTGTCAAAAATCGGTGCGCTCAAACTCGAAGGCGGCTTCTTGGTCCTTTATAACACCATGAATATACAAAGAATAAAGGATAACAAATCGAGATATAGACAGGATGACTACCGGATGCTTAATGAATTCTACAAGCAGAAGATTCAGCAAGTTCATATTGTGGGTGAATATGCTAATCTGATGGTAAAGGATTATAATTCAGCTTTGCAATATGTTCAGGACTATTTCCAAATGGACTACAAGAAATTTGTCACCAAATATTTTAAAGGAGAAAGAATTAGTGAAATACAGCACAACTTGACACCACAGAAATACAAACAATTGTTTGGTCAGCTGTCCAAACGTCAAATGGAGATTGTTGCCGACAAGGATTCACGTTGCATCGTTGTCGCGGCAGGTCCTGGCAGCGGAAAGACACGTGTACTAGTCCACAAACTCGCATCACTTCTTCTGCTTGAAGATGTAAAACACGAGCAACTTCTGATGCTAACGTTTTCAAGAGCAGCCGCTACAGAATTCAAACAAAGACTTATGGAACTGATAGGCAACGCTGCTCACTTTGTTGAAATAAAGACATTCCACTCCTATTGTTTTGACCTCTTGGGGCGGATAGGAAACCTTGAAGATGCCAAAAATGTCGTAGCAAAAGCTACCGAGATGATTAATCAAGGAGAAGTGGAACCAAACAAAATAGGCAAAACGGTACTGGTCATAGACGAAGCTCAGGACATGGGCGTTGAAGAATATGCACTTGTAAAGGCCCTTATGAATAAAAACGAAGAGATGCGTGTGATAGCAGTAGGCGATGATGACCAAAGCATTTATGAATTCCGTGGGGCCGATTCCGGATATATGTACCAGCTGTCACAGGAGCCCGGCAGCAAGTTGGTCGAGATGACTGAGAATTATCGCAGTGCGCACCAACCAGTTAATTTCGCCAACGAATTTGTGCGAGGTATCAGTAAAAGGATGAAAAGCACACCAATTATCTCAATGAGGGAAGAGGATGGTTGGGTTGGTGTGACACGCCATCAATCAAAGTATATATTTCAGCCGCTCGTTGAGGAATTGATTCATTATCGGGGGAGCGGTACCTCGTGTGTGCTCACCCAAACGAATGAAGAAGCTGTAATCTTGGTAGCTCTTTTGCGGAAATATGGCATAAACAGCAAGTTGGTACAGTCTATGGATGGTTTTCTTTTCTGGAATATGGCGGAGATGAGGTATTTCTTGAGGTATCTGGACAAACGAGTGAGGACACCTCTAATTCCAGAGGAATTATGGAAAGACGCCAAACATGCAACCTTTTCCGCCTATGACAGGAGTCAAAGTCTGACATATATAAAACGTTGTGTACAACTGTTTGAACAAACCAACAAAACCAAATATTTTAGTGATTTCAAAGAGTTTGTCTTTGAGTCATCAGTGGAAGATTTCTGTGATGTTTCAGGCGCAGATGTTGTGGTATCGACTATTCATAAAGCTAAGGGGAGAGAATTTGATGACGTATATATGCTCATATCTGATAATTATTCGAAAAATGTTCATTTGATGCGCCGGTATTATGTGGGAATGACCCGTGCAAAAAAACGATTGTTTATACATACAAATGGCGATTGCTTTAATCACTTAAGTGTGGGCCAGTACCATATCAGCACAAAAGAGTATGAAATGCCAGAAGAAATAGTTCTCCAACTCTCTCACAAAGATGTTTATTTGGGATTTTTCAAAGAACTTAAGCAAGAGGTATTGGCATTAAAAAGTGGAGATTTTTTAAATTACAACAATTTCGTTTTGTATAACATCCTAACTAAAAAACCGGTAGCGAAGTTGTCACAAAGCATGCAGATTACATTGTCAGAATGGCAAGACAAAGGTTATAAAGTGAAATCCGCATCTGTTCGATTCGTTGTGGCATGGAAGCCCAAAGATGCACCGAAAGACGGACCGGAAATAGCCGTCTTATTGGCAGATTTGCTTCTTTCCTTGTAATCAAAATGTATGACAGTTACTTCTTTCAATAAATAGAACGATGGCCGTATCTCAATTCGAAGTAAAATAATCCAAGCAAAATCTGTCACGAGCAAATTTGAATAAATATAGGGTATCAAATTTCAGGAATAGCATTTGGTCTCAATACCGTATTTTAGAATATTCTAAAATCTAAGGGATTTTTTTTGTTATTACAAAAAAACAATATGTTTTTGTAATATTCTTCGTACATTTTATCCTCTGAAATGTGGCAAATATTTTTTTCTGTCGTATTTTTGCAGTGTAAATATCTATAATATAGATACCAATGGATCAATTTTGATACAAGATAATAGAAGAATCATGGTCTAAAAAAAGGCTGTGTGATTATTTGCTTGTTCTTCAGAAGGAGGATTGTTCATCTTCTGAGCAATACATTCTGTCTTTCTTTGAAAAGTTGTTTGCCTTTCTGGTAACTTCTTATATGAGCCAGGATTTAGAGAGAGGTGATAATTATTTGCAGCGGGCTGCTAATGGATTGAGTAATGAAACTTTATGGAAAACCGCAACAAAAATATCTATGAATGTTCCGGGTGTTTTAGGCAAGAGCGTAACTTTTGTTTCCGTCTATCTGGCCTTGAAGTCTTTCTCCAATTATGTCCGTTGGCGTGATTACAGTCTTACGCATAAAACGATTCTTCCTTTATCCGCATTATTTCCTGAGTTTATCCGGTGTATTATAAGTTTTCCTGTTTATGACAAATATCTTGATTTTATAACCTTGATCTATTCTGCGCATTATTACCTTTATGATGAGGAGTCTCCCTAATTTTCGGATTTTATATTTGATATGCTCCGATCCCGGGATTGTAAGGTGAATGACAGATTATACGATGATTTATGTCATTCGTCTTTTCTCTATGAGATACAGACTGAATTCCGTGATTATTGTGTCAGAAAAAATATAAAGGAGCAGTCTCTCTTTTTAATGGATCCGCCTTCTCCGCAGGAGCCTGTCTCTCCGTCCGGCCCACAACTGGATCCTACTGCCCCCTCTTCCTGTGGTACTTCAATCAGTAAGAAAGACTATTTCCCCAACCTGTCATTGGATGAGAGGAAGATCCGTATCCTTTATAATGCATTGATAAGGAACGGCTTTATTTCACCTGATACCGATTATTCCGTTTTTCATTTTCGTTTTTCCGGTAAGAGCAAGCCTGTGGAGACATCGCCCGTATGCTGGGACAAGAAAAAGAAGGAGCTTGCTTATCTGATAAAACGTTTGACTCGTAAGGATATTCATGATCCGGATTGTAAAGATGCTACCAGCAACGATGTCTACTCCAAAACTAAAAAGTTCTTTATAGTCAAAGTAGAGAGTGGCGTCCTTCCGATAATCTTAGTGACATGGCTTCTAATTTGAATTTTGCGGACAAAGAAATGGTTGATGGCCTGTTGGATGAGCTTTTTGAATGCAGCTGATTGTTTTTTGATCCCCCTTTTTATTTCTGCCGGTTGGAAGGAATGGCCGTTTCTCTTTTTTATAGGGAAGCGTTCATCTTGATGTCTGAGGATACTGTCCGTTGATTCTCTATTTCCCTTTGATACCGCATACCCTTTATCACAGTATGCACAGTTTTGGGTATATTTCTGTTTCTATCCACTTTCTATCGTTCGGATATTGTTTCTATCATCGTGCCCAAATGCTTCTATCGTTTCTATCGGGGGGTATATCGGGGCCTGTAAATGCTTATTTTCGCACACACTAACCAAAAACACAATATATGATGAAAATATTAGATCCGATCAGGATTCTTGAAACCATTGAAAAGCTGGGTGCCAGAAAGAGCATCAAATACGCTTTCATAGGGACAGGTTGCATACTGGTTGTTGTAGTTCCTATTTGTTATGCTATTACGTCCGTCAAATCTCGCGGTAAGAGTAAGGAGCAGAATAATGCATCTGCGAACAAACAGGGGGAAATTAAGTGTACTTCTGAATGTAAGATACGGGGGAAGGATCAGACCCACGCCCATCGTATGGAGGAAAATGCACAAGTTCACGAACATCATATGGAAGAGATTGAAGCCAAGAAAAAGGCTGACATTGAAAAAATGGAAAAACGTGATGAACTTCGTAAGGACAGAGATGCGGAAAAAGCCAATCAGCCCCTTGTCGGTCTCCATTTGAACGGCATACCTGAAAGCTACCACGAAGCTGTGAAAAGCGGTACTGTTCATGTCAGCCAGGAAAGGAGTCTTGGATTCTCCTGGCTGCGGGAGGGGTATGATACCGGTCTTGCCGGTCCGACCGACTGTGGAAAATCAGTTTTCATTATGCAGGTTGCTACGGCTTTGGCGCGAGGTCGTTGTGATGTAAACTTGTCTTCAGAATGGCATGACATACCACCGATGTCGGTTGTCATGTTCTCTCTTGAGCAGAGCAACCATGAGATAAGGGAGTATTATGACTCCGTTATTGATAATTTGTCTACCATCAAATTATATGCCGGAAGCCAGATAACCCCTGCCCATATTATCACTATCATTAAGGAAGAGCTGGAGAAAGCCGGTGGCTTGGGAGTGGTTGTCATTATTGATAACTATACCAAGCTTGAAGGACAGTCGGGTGTCAAAGCCATGAGGTAATTTTGTGCGGATTTGGACTATCTCCGTCGGCTGGGCCTGGAAAAGGGTAAACCTCTGACGCCTCTTAAGGTATGTCATGCCAAGTCTGACTGGAAACTAACCAATCCTTTGACTCCTGCAAGTGTAAGAGGAGACAAGAGGAATGTTTGTTTCACAAACAATTTTCTGTATCTTACATATTGCAAGCTGGGTTCTGATAAGCGTGTACTTGGTTTCATGAAATTGAAGCATGGTAATAAGGAAGCCGTTTCCATATTGGAGTTTGTCGGTACAAAAATAGATCAGTTCCGCTACGTTGGAAAAGGCGGTAAGAAAGATCTTAGTGAACCGGCAGAACCTGCTGAAGAGAGCAGTGGTAATAAAGGTGGCCCGGGTCGGAAATCTAAATATGGTCTTGAGGAGGTCATGGTCTTTTATAATATGGTACAGTCGAAAAAATGTACATACGAAGATGTTAAGAGGGATTATGGTATTTCGAGAAGTGCGATAAGGAAAAGGGTCTATCGTGCCCGTATAGCATATGGTACACATGGGTGATAAAAGATTACAATAGAATGTACAGATAGTGATATTATTTCATGTGTCTTGTTGTCTGTGAAAGGGGAGGACAAATTCAAAGGGGATAAATGTTGTGGATTGTATAAATTGCATACAATCAGAAAGATATAAAAAATAAAGAGATGTGGGTGATTTGTCCCCCTTTCGTGTCTCGCTTCCGAGTACATGTCAATTTTTCACTGACCGATTTATAGTACATGATCAATGACACTACTTCGAATGTACAGGTCTCTGCTTTCATTTATCCTACTTCGTCTGCTTGAAAAAACGAAAGGCAACTATTGAAACTTATTCCTTCAACAATTGCATTGTCTTCTCTATCCCCGATACTCACTGAGATCTCATCTTCATCAACTCCCTTTTGTATTATGAGCAACTGGACTCTGCAATATTTTTCTGCATCCAAACTACCCTTTAACCAGTCTACAGGATGCAACATTTTTGTGTCCACGAGAACTACTATTATTATGAAGTGGTTAATTAAATAGTATAGTTCGTAACTTTTATAGAGATGATGGTAGCTCCATCGTATTCGGTTTACAGGAGCCGATTACAAATCACTTTGTGCTGCCTTGATGGAAACCGATAGGTAGTGAGCGACAAATGAAAGTCATCCCAAAAGATGGATAGGTGAGTTATAGGGAGATGAATGAGAATGGACTATTGCTGAAGCATCGTTATTGCGTAAGTAGAAGTCACATCAAAACCAAAATCTAAAAGTAATTTAGGGGTAACTGTTGGGGACACCTGTTTACCAACGCTAGATGTGCGATGTAAATATGGCATGAACCTGCGTAGGCTCTATAAAGGAAGGTGAGAAACAGCTATGGAATGCCAAGAGAAAATACTAACGCATTGACATGCAAGATAGAAAGTACTGTTGTTCGTATCTGTGTCGGGTTGTTCTGTAGTAATGATAAAGCTTCTGTAATGGGAGTATACCAACCGAATCATGGCTGGGATGAAGATTAACAGACGAGGAAATTGACGGCTGGTATCCTTGGTGGAAAACTCTTGATGAAAATGGCAATCAGCTGGGTTATGGAAGGATAGCCAAACTGATTGGAGTGAGTAAGAATGATGTGAAAAATGCTTTTAGAAAGTATGAGAAAGAAATCGGATTGAGTTAATACAGATAAGAAGGACACCACACACCGGCGCTCTCCTTTCTCTTTTTTAGGGGTGTAAATGCCACTTTACAGGAGTGTAAATGCTGAATGTATGAGTTTTCGATTAATTCAGCATATTATAACGAATTGCATTGTATATCAATTGCTTATATATGAAAAAAAACTATCTATCTCTTAGAGGGGGTAAAACGTTGCACCTTGAATATGATAATGGGCGTGATGACAATAATTCATCGGCCTTTACACTTCTCTATTCCATGTATAATTTGTTTTTTAAATCTCTCTCTTTTTTAATAGTAAATGCACAGACATACATTTTGCCAAAACAAGAGAAAAGATTGTATGTCATAATGTTCAATTTGAAAAAGTCGAGACTGTCTAACAAGTCTCTTTTTAACGATTTCTCCCTATCAGAACAAGGTGATTTTTTTTCTCGGGTTGTTAGACAGTCTTATTTTTCTAAAGAAGAGTGCTTTACAAATCCTCTTAATATCAAAGTCTTACATGAAAAACTATTTGGTCACCTTGTAAGTTCCGCTTCCATAGTTCTTTGACTTTATCTCTCCGGGAAGAGTTACGGTGGCGGTCACACCCTTAGGAATGGTGAATTTCCAAATCCAGGTGTCTCCTTCATATTTCCAGGCGCTTTTGATGAGTCCGGCGGCGGAACGGTATTTGGCAGTTACGTGTCCCAATCGCTTGTCTGGAATGGGCTTCATAATGATATGCTTGAAGCCGGGAGTAGCAGGATCGGCTGCAATGCCGGCAACGGTTTCCCAAATCCATTCACATACGCATCCGTAGGCATAATGATTGAAGCTGTTCATGCCGCGTGGTCCCATTCCTTTGTCTATCATATAGCTGTTCCACCGTTCCCAAATGGTGGTGGCTCCATTGTCCACAGAGTATAGCCAGCTTGGGTTCTTACGTTGGAAGAGGAGTTCATAGGCAATGTCTTCCATGCCATTCTCCGTGAGGGTAGCCATGAGGATGGATGTGCCCAGGAATCCGGTCTGCAAGCAAAGATCGTGTTGTGCGAAGTTTTCGCGCAGGCGGTCTATCATCTTCGATTTGGCTTCGCCTTCCACAAGTTGGTTCTTCAGGGCGAACAAGGCAGGAGTTTGCATAGTGTTGAGGATGGCGGTTTTGAAGGTGCCGTCCTCGTTGAGGAAGTTCTCTTTGATGTATGCCTTTGCCGAATCAGCCATTTGCTGGTACTTGCCGGCATCGCGACCGGTGGCGGCGGCCATGTCCCGCATCATGAAAGCATCTATCACCCAGTAGGAAGCACTCAAATAGTTCCAGTAGCTGATGGCATCAGGAAGCGGACCTTGGGGAGAAAAAGCCAGTCCGCTGCAGCTTTCCAACGGTTCATAGCTCAACCAGTCGGCCCATTGGTAGTTGCCGTTCTCACTGCAGAGGGTCTCATGGTTATACTTGGTGTCGTTGATATGGTTCATAAACAAGTTCATGGCGTTCCAGTTTTCCTCGATGATTTGCGTATCACCGAATTGTTTCCATACTGTCCAAGGTACGATGATTCCGGCATCGGCCCAACCCAAACGCATTTTCTCATCGCCGTATTGTGCCAATGGAGCCACTCCGGGGAATCCGCCCAAACTGTTCTGGGTATCGCGCATGTCACGCATCCACTTGTGGAAAAACTTCATGGTGTTAGCAAAGAACGTACCAGTTTCTGCAAACACTTGTGTGTCTGCTGTCCATCCCAGTCGCTCGTCTCGCTGCGGACAGTCGGTAGGTATAGACAGGTAGTTGGATAGCTGTCCCCAATAAGTGTTGGAGATGAGCTTGTTCACAA
>ERZ1106935.1721-NODE-1721-length-17744-cov-5.055515_pt1 | contig 17744 bp, 14 predicted proteins | sample MGYA00403666_ERZ1106935 | MGnify/ENA primary metagenome ERZ1106935 (study PRJEB35170, sample SAMEA104062452) | human gut metagenome | biome: human gut; feature: human-associated habitat; material: faeces | place: Denmark | collected 2012-11-20 ... | reverse complement strand
GTGCTCGACGCTCTGGCCGAGAAGCTGGACGTTCAGGATCCATCGCCCAGCAGTACGGCATGGATCCGAACAACTTCATCCAGGCCATCATCAAGAATGGCCAGCTTGGCTCCGCTGTGCAGGAAGTCGGCCGTTCCAAGGGCCTGCTCGCCGGCATGCGCGCCGTCAAGTTCACCGCTGATGGCGAGGTTGTGGACCTCTCCGCCTTCCTGGGCGAGGCCGCTGAGGACGAAGAGTCCGAGTCCGTCGAGGCCGCTTCCGCTGCTGCCGCCGTGGCCGACGAACTGTCCGCCAAGGATGACGCCAAGGATGCTGAGTGAGCATAGCCTCATCGCGTTAGCGTGATTGTTTGAGCCCGGAATCGTGTTTCATGGTTCCGGGCTCTTCCTATTCTGGCAAAAGGACTGTTTCTTTGGCTCCCCTCTTTGAGGGGGAGCTGTCGAGCGTAGCGAGACTGAGGGGAGTTCCCAAGGCATACTCGTTGCATAGGGTGCGGAGGTTGACATGCAGCCAACGGTTACTATCAAACGCCTTGGTTGGCTCGCTGCGGCGACCATTGTGCTCGGCGTGCTCATCGGTGTGGGAGCAGGTCTGCTGACCCTGTTGCTCTACGGCGTTGAACATGTGCTGCTCGGCTACATCGAAGGCCCAGAATTGCCTGGTCCATTCGGCGTGCCCGCTGCACGCCGTGCGATATCGGTGACCGTGGGACTCAGCATCGCAGGCATTATCTGGTATCTGATGCGACACAAAACGACTGCGGTGCCCTCAGTCAAGAAGGCCGTGGCGGGAAAGCGAATGCCTTTCTGGCAAACCATTGCGCATGTGGTATTGCAGATTTTCATCGTCGGCTCCGGTGCCTCGATCGGCCGAGAAGTCGCCCCACGCGAACTCGGTGCCATGCTCGCGCAACGTTTCTGCGACCTGTTCCATATCGAGGGCGTTGACGGCATCGACCGGCGCATGGTGGTGGCAGTGGCTGCCGGTGCTGGTCTAGGAGGCGTCTATGACGCGCCACTGGCCGGCATGTTCTTCGCCGTCGAAATCCTGTTGGTAGATGTGACAATCGAAAAAGTTGCGTTTGGACTGGGCATGTCTGCCATTGCCGCATTCGTGGCGGTTGCGATCAAAGGGCATTGCCTGTTCTACGACATTACCGCCATGCAACCGGAATCCACGCCAACGTTAATGCTGTTCGCTCTGATCTGCGGTGCGGCATGTGGAGTGGGCGGCGCATTGTTCCGAAAAGGTTCGCAATGGGCGGAAGCGCACAAGCCGACCGGCAAGGCCATTCTGTGGCAGATGCCGCTGGCTGGTCTCATCACCGGTTTGGTGGCGATTGTTGTGCCGCAGGTGATGGGCAACGGCCGTGCCGCAGCGCAACTTGGATTCAGCACATTCATTCCTGAAACCGCCGGCACTGCTGGTGCCATGCAGTCGGCATCTTCAGCGGCCGCCTCTCCATGGAACTTGCTGACGGGCGGCGGTAATGTATCCGATTCGGCCTCTGGCGGGGGAGCGGGCTCTGGAATGGCATCGTTCTGGGCCATGCTTCAGGGTGGGAGCGGCCCTTCTGGATCCGTGATGAACGCCGGTTTCCCGCTGTCCCAGTCCAATATCTGGATGTTGCTGGGTGTGTTGGCACTCACCTTTGTTGCCAAAGCGCTGGTGACGCTGATGACCATTCGCTCCGGTGCGTCGGGCGGTGTGCTGCAGCCCGGCATCGCATTAGGTTCCACGCTGGGTGCGATGCTCGGTCTCGTATGGATACTGATGTTTCCGACCGATTCGGTAACCGCGTGTGCCTTGATCGGTGCGGCTTCGTTGCTTTCGGCCTCACAACAGGCACCGCTTATGGCCATGTGCTTGGTGATGGAGCTCTCTGAAGCGCCGATTACCTTCTTTGTACCGGTCGGCATGGCCGTGGCCACGTCGTCGTTGATATCAAAGTGGTTGCTGAGTCGTAAGTAAGTAAATACATATATTCTGGCTCCCCTCTCTGAGGGGAGCTGCCCCGGTCGAAACTCCCCTCAGCCGCCTATGGCGACGGCTCCCCTCAGAGAGGGGAGCCGAGGTAAAGAAAGCTATGTCAGAAAATACAGAAATTCGCTCGGCACTTGAATTGCTTGCCGCTGAGCCGCTCACTGAGCAGATTGACTACTATCGAAAGCCATTCATGGTGTTATGGGCCGCCATTCAGGAGGCAGCCAGCGATGTGGCCGAAGACTACGACTTACCTGCGGATATGGCCCAATTATGGGTGGCCGAACAGATGCGCCAAGTCGCCGATTCACTGGTCGATCGGCTCGCGGAAAAAGCCGTGGCCCATGGTGCCAGCAAGTCCAACGTAGCGCGAGCCGCCGGTGCCAGCCCCGCCAATGCCGCCCGTCGCTTCCCGCGTCTGGGCGACGATGCCGCCTCCCAGACCCGCCTCCTCATTGACGACGTCCTCGACACCCTCGAATAAACCGAAATCCCTACGCTGCCCGCCAAAAAGCACGCGAAAAGCCGCCTTCAGTCGCTTCAAGGCGGTAGTCTGAACAATGTTCGAGTAATTAGAAGGAGAATCAAGGTGAGCAATACCTTTGCGACCTTGCCGGTCATGGCGGGCGATGACGTCCCGGCCGGCCCCGTCGACCCGATTTTCAACCGTCTGCTCAAAGACCGCATCATCTGGATGGGTGAAGAGGTCAAGGACGATATGGCCAACCGCATCTGCGCTCAGCTGCTGATGCTGGCCGCCGAAGACCCGAAGAAGGACATCTGGCTGTACATCAACTCGCCGGGCGGCTCCATCACCGCCGGCATGGCCATCTACGACACCATGCAGCTCATCGAGCCTGACGTGGCGACCGTGGGCCTGGGCATGTGTGCTTCCATGGGCCAGTTCCTGCTGAGCTCCGGCACCAAGGGCAAGCGTTACCTGACCTCGCACGCCCGTGTGCTCATGCACCAGCCTTCCGGCGGCATCGGCGGCACCGCCACTGACGTGCGCATCAACGCCGAGCTCATCATGGACATGAAGAAGACCATGAGCGAGCTGACCGCTGAGCAGACCGGCCACACCCTCGAGGAAATCTACCGCGACAACGAATACGACCACTGGTTCACCGCCCAGGAAGCCCTCGACTATGGCTTCGTGGACAAGCTCGTGACCACGCCGGACACCATCGGCAACAACCAGCAGGGGGAGTGAGACTCATGGCAAGTGAAGAAGCAAAGTTCGCCGCCCGTGCCGACCGCTTGGCCGGCCGTCAGGGCGTAGCCGGTTTCATGCCGGCCTCCGCCCGCGCAGCCCAGCCCGCGCCGACCAACCGTTACATCATGCCGCAGTTCGTGGAGAAGACCCCGTATGGCATGAAGACCCAGGACGCCTACTCCCGCCTGTTCGAGGATCGCATCATCTTCCTCGGCGTGCAGGTGGACGACGCCTCCGCCGACGACGTGATGGCCCAGCTGCTGGTCCTCGAATCCCAAGATCCGAACCGTGACGTGATGATGTACATCAACTCACCCGGCGGTTCGATGACGGCCATGACCGCCATCTACGACACCATGCAGTACATCAAGCCCGACGTGCAGACCGTGTGCCTCGGCCAGGCCGCCTCCGCCGCCGCCATTCTGCTGGCCTCCGGCACCAAGGGCAAGCGCCTGATGCTGCCGAACGCCCGTGTGCTCATCCACCAGCCGGCCATCGACCAAGGCTTCGGCAAGGCCACGGAGATCGAGATTCAGGCCAAGGAAATGCTGCGTATGCGCGAATGGCTGGAGGAGACCCTCGCCAAGCACACCGGCCAGGACGTCGAGAAGATTCGCCGCGACATCGAAGTGGACACTTTCCTGACCGCTCCTGAAGCCAAGGAATACGGCATCGTGGACGAGGTGTTGGAACACCGCCAGTAAAACTTCCGGACATTGCAATACCCTCGGTCGGCAACGACCGGGGGTATTGTATTTCAAGGATGACAATGATAATGCGCAGCGTGGCGGTTCGACGGTGCGGCGTAGTCGGCAAAGGAGAATCATGGGACGTGTGGTGAGCTACAACGAGGACGTACCCCGTTGCACGTTCTGCGGCAAAACCGAACATCAGGTACGAAAACTGGTGGCCGGTCCCAATGCCTCCATCTGCGATGAATGCATCGCCCTGTGCGTGGACATCATCTCCGAGGAGCGTGTCAAAGATGCCGAGGTCAATTCGCTGAGCCTGCCCAAGCCCGCTCAGATCTTCGATTATCTCAACCGCTACGTCATCGGTCAGGAGAACGCCAAGCGCGCATTATCCGTAGCCGTATACAACCATTACAAGCGCGTCAACATGGAGCTTCAGGAGTCCGCTGAGCAGCTTGACGGGAATAACGGGCACAGTGGCCAGACCGGCAAACAAGCCAAGCAATCCGTTCCCACCCAGACGCGTGCTGCCCGCCGCAGCAATGACCCTTTGGCTGACGTCGAGGTCGCCAAGTCAAACATTCTGTTGCTCGGCCCCACCGGCGTGGGCAAAACCTATCTTGCGCAGGCGTTGGCCCGCGTAATGAACGTGCCGTTCGTCATCACCGACGCCACCACCCTGACCGAAGCCGGCTATGTAGGCGACGATGTGGAAACCGTGCTCCAACGTCTCCTCCAAGCTGCGGATGGCGACGTAAGCCGAGCCCAGCACGGCATCATCTACATTGACGAAATCGATAAGATCGCCCGCAAATCCGGTGAGAACACCTCCATCACCCGTGACGTGTCCGGTGAGGGCGTTCAGCAGGCGTTGCTGAAGATCTTGGAAGGAACCATCGCCTCCGTGCCGTTGGAAGGCACGCGCAAGCATAAGGAGCAGGACGTTGCGCAGATGGACACACGCGGCATCCTATTCATCTGCGGCGGTGCGTTCGTGGGGCTGACGGACATTGTTCGCAAGCGATTAGGCCGTCGAGAGACCGGCTTCGGCGCGAATTGGCACGACGCCGACATGAAAGACGAGGAATTGCTCGAACAGGTCAATGCCGATGATCTGGCCGAGTTCGGACTGTTGCCTGAGTTCATCGGACGTTTGCCGGTCACCAGTGTGCTGAAGGAACTTACCGTAGACGATCTGACGGCGATTCTCACCCAGCCAGCCAACGCGCTGATCAAGCAGTACCGTAAACTGTTCGCCGTCGACGGCGTCGATCTGCAATTCACAGAACAGGCCATTCGGGCGATTGCTGATATCGCTATCAAGCAGGGGACCGGCGCACGCGGTTTGCGTTCGATTATCGAACGTACGTTGCAGGACACGATGTTCCAGTTGCCGAGTTTGGATGATGTGAGGCAGGTGATTGTGGACAAGGCGTCCGTAGAGGGTTCCAGCACGCCCAAACTCCTGCGCGAAGCCGTGGATGTGCCGCAGGGACGTCTCAAAGTTGCGCAGTCGGTTTTGCTTGACCGAGTCCGTACACACGAGGCGTGAGGCCAGTAAATACGCCGTTGCGGTAGTGGTCGGGATGGTGCGACTCGCCGCAACACGCCGAGTTGCATTCAGCTGAACGGCGTGTATTATATATCGAGTTGTCTGAAAGACAACATGCGCCAGTAGCCCAGCGGATTAGAGCAGCTGACTACGGATCAGCAGGTCGCAGGTTCGAATCCTGTCTGGCGCACTCCCGAACCACGGGGACAACAGTGGTATGCGCCAGTAGCCCAGCGGATTAGAGCAGCTGACTACGGATCAGCAGGTCGCAGGTTCGAATCCTGTCTGGCGCACAGTAAGCCTCGAAAGCGAAATGCTTCCGAGGCTTTTCCAATTGTATTGGCCCGTTTGAGTCGGTTGAGTCGGCCACACAGGGTTGGGCTAAGGTTGCCCTTCGCGACTCAGCCCGGAGCGGAACGTCCTGAGATATTCCGTACTATTACATACGGTTCATCCAAGAGAGTGCAGCAAGGAGACGCGATGGCCACGACCGCCGGCGCGAAGAAGGGACTTTGGTCCACCATCAGGCGAATCGCCGCCTCAGACCGTATTTCCGGACTCATCATGCTTGGCTTCGCGCTCACCGGCCTGGTGCTCGCGAATCTGCCCGCCACCGCGCATGCGTTCGAGACCGTAGCGGAAACGCATCTGTTCATCCCCTACACCAATCTCGACCTGCCTATTGGCCACTGGGCCCAGGATGGTCTGCTTACCATCTTCTTCCTGACCGTGGGCCTCGAACTGAAGCAGGAACTCACCACCGGCTCGCTTGCCAATCCGAAAGCGGCCGCCGTGCCGATGCTGTGCGCGGTGGGCGGCATGATCGCCCCGCCCATCCTGTTCCTGGCCGTCACGGCATTGTTCTCTCAGATCGGGCCTGGTGAACCCGGCACGCTGATTCTGACCACCACCGGCAGCAGCATCCCGTTCTCGGAGATGTCGCACGGCTGGGCAGTGCCCACCGCCACGGATATCGCGTTCTCGCTGGCCGTGCTCGCCCTGTTCGCCAAGGCCCTGCCCGGTTCGATCCGCGCGTTCCTGATGACGCTTGCCACCGTCGACGACCTGCTGGCCATTATTCTGATCGCCGTATTCTTCTCCTCGATTAACGCCTGGTATTGGTTCATCGGCATCGCCGTATGCGCCGCCATCTGGGCATACCTCGTACGACTGAAAAAAGTGCCGTGGATCGCGGTTGGCATCGTCGGTATCCTCGCTTGGATCATGATGTTCGAGGCAGGCGTGCACCCCACACTGGCCGGCGTGCTGGTTGGCCTGCTGACCCCCTCTCGTGAAATGCACGGCGAACTCTCGCCGCGTGCCGAACGCTATGCCAACAAGCTCCAGCCATTCTCCGCACTGCTGGCCCTGCCCATCTTCGCCTTGTTCGCCACCGGCGTACACTTCGAGTCGATGAGCCCGCTATTGTTGGCCTCGCCGCTGGTCATCGCACTGATTGTGGCTTTGGTGGTCGGCAAACCTCTGGGTATCATCACCACCGCATGGCTGTCCACGCATGTGGGCGGGCTCAAGATGGCCAAGGGGCTGCGTGTGCGCGACATGATTCCCGCTGCCGTCGCCTGCGGCATTGGCTTCACTGTGTCCTTCCTCATCGCTTCGCTGGCGTACAAGAACGCGGAACTTTCCGCTGAGGCGCGCTTCGGCGTGCTGGTGGCCTCCCTGATCGCCGCCGCGATTTCCGGTGTGCTGCTGAGCCGTCAGTCCAAGCGATTCGAGAAGACCGCAGCCGCAGCAGCGGCTGATGCGGAGGATGACGAATCGATTGATGGTGATGGCATCGGGCAGTCAAGCCACACCACAGAGCCCACCACGCCCACGGAACACCCCGGCACCCTCGCCGACGGCACCGCCAGTGTGGAAATCGACTTCCGCCACTGATGGCTTAGACGGTCCCTACTCCATTGTTGGCCTTGTTTCGTGAAAACCGTACGCTGAGACGCGCTCAGTGTACGTTCTTCACGAGATGAGGCCTTATTTCGCGGAAAACGTACGCTCAGTGTCACTCACCGTACGTTCTTCACGAAGTCAAGGATGATTTCGCGGAAAACGTACGCAGAGCTTCAGGCGCTAGAATGCGAAGAGTCGATAGCGCCGTACAGGAGGACATTGGATGGCAAAGAAGCAGAAGAAATCCAAGAAGAACGACGGCAAAAAGGCCGCTGAAGCAAAGAATCTAGCCGAGGCCGCATCCAAGTCCGCAGTCGTGGACGATATGGAACCATTGGAAGCCACAGCCGCGAATGATGCGGCGGCGTTGGAGGCTGAGACGGCAACTGAGGCTGCGGCCACACCGGTGAACCCGGTCGATCTGGAGGACACCTCGCCGCTGGGCGATACCTATCATCGCGGCCCGGTGATTCTACGCGGCCAGATGATTCCCTCGGACAACACCACCGCCAACCTGCTGAAACCCGATCAGGACACCGACTGGCTGCACATGGACCCATGGCGTGTGCTGCGCATCCAATCGGAATTCGTGGACGGTTTCGGGGCGCTCGCCGAGCTCGGACCTGCGGTCTCTATTTTCGGCTCCGCACGCACCCAGCGCACCGAATCGATCTACAAGGCAGCACGGCGCATGGGTAGCCAGATAGCCAAGCGCAACATCGCCGTCATCACCGGCGGTGGTCCCGGCATCATGGAAGCCGCGAATAGGGGAGCGGCACTGGCCGGCGGCAAATCGGTGGGACTTGGCATCGAATTGCCGCACGAGCAGGGGTTGAACCAGTGGGTGAACCTCGGCATGAGCTTCCGGTACTTCTTTGTGCGAAAAACCATGTTCATCAAGTATTCCTCCGGCGTGATCGTATGCCCGGGAGGCTTCGGCACACTGGATGAGATGTTCGAATTATTGACCTTGGTCCAGACCCACAAGGTGGCGAATATTCCGGTGGTGCTCTACGGCAAGGAATACTGGCAGGGGCTCTTTGACTGGCTCAACGGTCCGGTGGCCGAGCATGGCATGATCTCGACGATCGACCCGAAACTGGTCACCGTAACCGATGACGCCGACGAAGCCGTGGACGTGGCCGTCAGCGCAATTGTGAGGTAAGCGAGATAGAGTGGCTCCCCTCTCCGAGGGGAGCCAAGGACAGAGTTACTTTTTGTAGGCGATGAGCAGGCCGGTGCCGTCAGGGGTGAGCGTGGACTCGAAACCTTCGTCATCTTCGACGGTGGTGAGCAGCTCACGCATGGCGATGGCCTTGTCGCTGCGGTCGGCCGGATTGATCACGCCGCCCTGACCGTCCTCCAACGCCAGCACATCGGTGAACACGATCACGCCGTGCACGCGCAGCAGACGGGAGGCCTGGGCGAACGTGGCGGCATAATTCTCGGCGTCGCCCGCCACCACGATCAGATCGTAATCATTGGCGTTGAGGCGCGGCAGAAACACGCTGGCCGGGGCGTTCACCGCACGCAACGTGGTGTCGGTCTCGTCCTGCAGCTTGGCGAACGCCTTGCGAATCAGCGCGATGCCCTGGGCGGTGGAATCGACCGCAGTCAGCAGGCCCTTGTTATCCAGTGCATGGGCGAGCTGCAAGGTCTCCACCAGCGAGCCGGTGCCCACGGCAATCACCGAAGCGGCGCCGGTGATGCGCACCAGCATGCCCAGCAGACAGGCCTGCGCCGCCGAACCCTGCAACTGGCCGGACTCGTCGGCGGCCGTACGGGTGTCGGTCAACGCATCGGATTCACGTTCGCGCGCGTGTTCCTCGGTGAATTCCCATGCCTTGGCGAGGTTGGTGTACTGCGTTCTGTCCATAATTCGTTCTTTCATGTCTTCTCTCGTGCGGGCACCCAGCGGATGCATCGACGCATGTGCTTAGGCGATCGCCGCAGCCAGCCGCAGCGCGGCTTAGCGCTCGCGGACCTTAGCCACGATCTGCCACATCTCCTCGCCCACATCGATGCCGCGCGGGCAGTGGCGGGAGCAGGCGCGCACGGACTGGCAGGCGGCCACGCCGTCGGCGGTGTCGATGGCATCCATACGCTCCATGGCCTTGGTGTCGCGCGAATCGTTGACGAAACGGGAGGCCCAAATCAGCGCGGCCGGGCCGATGAAGGCGTCGCCGCCGGCGTACACCGGGCAGGCGCCTTCGCACACGCCGCAGGCGATGCAGTTGCTCAGCAGCTCGTATTTGGCGAGTTGTTCGGGGTTCTGCAGGTATTCGAACACGTCCACCTTGCCTTCGGCGGTGGTGGCGAGCACGCCGTCCGCCTGAAGATACGGGGTGAGCTTCCTGATCTGGTTGAGCATAGGGTCGATGTCGGCGATGAGGTCGCGCTGCGGCGGGAAGCCGGGCAGGGACGCCAGTTCGATGACTCCCAGCGAACCGTTTGCGGCTGAGTTCTGGGCGGCCGCCGCGTTTGCGACGTTTTCCGCGGAATCGTCGGATTCCTCAGCCTCGGTGCCGGTGTGTCGGAACCCTTCGTCATCGACTTCGGGCATGACGCCGGGTTGCTTGGCCCAATCGCGGATGGTGGCTGTGCACAGCAGGGTGGGGGTGCCGTTGATGGCCACGGCGTCCGAACCGCACATGCCATGACCGCACGAATAACGGAAGGCCAGCGTCGGGTCGACGGTGCGTTTGATGGTCAGCAGACAATCCAACACAGTATCCGAAGGGCGCGCGGGAATCGTGTACTCCTGCACCCACTGCTTGCCGCGCGGACGACGGCGCGCCGCCGAATCCGAGCCGCCGCCGAACGGGGAGCCTTTCTTGGCAAACGGGCTGCCACCGCGTGCACGTTCGGCACGCTCGGGTCGCGGCGTGAAACGATGCACTTGCAGGGTAACCGTCGTGTTGCTCGCCTCAGCCATGTTCTGCCTCCATGAAACAGTGGGATGTCAAGTCCAATATTAGCCAACCTATTGTGCCACAAGCCCTAGGCGGCTTGGGTATTACCACCAGCGGATCAGTACTCGCGCTTCTTGGGCGGATAGTCGGTGATGTGCACCGGCTTGAAACTTACCGAACCATCATCGGCGACCATCGAGTGAGCAAGGAAATGCTCATCGTCGCGTTCGGGGAAATCAAGGCGTTGCATGGATCCGCGAGATTCCTGACGGGATTCGGAAGCGTGCAGCATGACCTCGGCCAGTTCGATCAGATGACGGACTTCCCAGATGGCGGTGACCTCCTGATTGAAAGCGGCGGTCTTGTCATGGGCCCGCAAGGTATCGGCAACCGGTGTGATGTCACCGTTGATCTGGGTCAACGCCGTATCGATGGTCTGAGCGGTGCAACGTACGGCCAGAGCCTGCTCCATCACTGATCCGAGTTGGGCCATGAGCTGATAAGGATTGGCGGTGGGCACTCCATCGTCTGAATCATCTATTGGCCCGGCGAGCAGTTCGTCAAGCTCCGCTTTGCGAGAATCGGCAGCCTGATCGGCGGCATCGGTCAGCATGTCATCGGCCGAATCATCGGCCATGGGGGAGTCAACCGGGTTCTCGGCGATGCGTGCGGCCATCGTCTGACCAGCGCGTGTGCCGAACAGGCAGGCGTCGAGCAGAGAATTGCCGCCCAGACGATTCGCACCATGTACGGAGACACAAGAGCATTCGCCAGCGGCGAACAGTCCATCGACTACCTGCACGGCACCGTCGGCCCAACGGTACACCTCGCCGTCGGTGGTGATGGGGATGCCGCCCATCGTGTAGTGTGCAGTGGGCTTGATGGGTACTAGGTCCTTGGCCGGATCGAGGTTCGCGTACTGCTCGATGGTTTCGACCACCTGCGGCAGCACTTCCTTCATACGTTCGGGGTCGATGCCGGTCATATCCAGCCAGACGCAGTCCTTCGGACCATCCGGGTCCTTCGGGTCGGCGACGCCGCGACCGGCGTCGATCTCCGCCATGATGGAGCGGGAGACCACGTCTCGTGCGGCCAGATCCTTATGCTCCGGAGCGTAGCGTTCCATAAACGGCTCACCGTCGGCGTTCCTTAGAATGCCGCCCTCGGCGCGGGCCGCCTCGGACAGCAGGATGCCGGTGTGCGCGAGCCCGGTGGGGTGGAACTGCACAAATTCGATGTCCTCCAGCTGCAGACCGGCGGCCAAGGTCAAGGCCATGCCGTCGCCGGTCAGATCCCAGGAATTTGACGTGGTGTGGAACAGTCGGCCCGCGCCACCGGTGGCAAGCAGCACGTTGCGCGCGTGGATGGCCTGAATCTTGCCCGAATGCGTGTCAAAGGCCACGATGCCGGCCGCCTGCTTGCCGTCGTCGGCGAGCACCAGGTCGGTCACATACCATTCCTCGGCGAACTCGACGCCGGCGGCCACGCACTGCTGCCACAAGGCGTGCAGAATCTGGTGGCCGATGCGGTCGGCCGCATAGGCGGCGCGCTTGACCGGGGCGCCGCCGAACTCGCGCGTGTGGCCGCCGAACCGGCGCTGGGCGATATGCCCGTCCTCGGTACGGGAGAAGGCCACGCCCTGACGCTCCAGGTTGATCACGGTCTGCGGCGCGTATTCGGCGAGCAGTTTGGCCGCATCCTGGTCCACCAGCCAGTCGCCGCCCTTGATGGTGTCGTAGTAATGCCAGTGCCAGTCATCGGACTCCACATTGCCCAGGCTCGCGGCGATGCCGCCCTCGGCTGAACCGGTGTGCGAACGCAGCGGCTGCAGTTTGGAGACCACGAGGATCTTCGGGTCCACGCCTTGTTCCTTGAGCTCGGTGATCTCGGGGGAGCGCAGCAGTCCCAACGCCGCCGACAGGCCGGCCGCTCCGGCGCCGACGATCACCGCATCATACATATCTTCCAAACGTTTCGGACTCATGGGTTCGATTCTCGCACACCCGCCGAACAGCCTTCGAGCCGTGTCATGGAAGCCGATTAGCCGACACGGCTGCTCAGCTTGAGTATGCCGGCATCCCGCTCGATCACTCCCTTCAGCTCCAATGCGCCGAGTAGCTCAAGTATGGTGCCGATATTGGGAATCTCGTCGGGTACCGTCTCTCGCGCCACACGCAATAGTGCGTCCGGGGTGACGATGAGATGTCGTTTACGGCATTCACGAATCAATGCCACTAATGTGCGTTCCATTTCCGGCAGCTTGGCGATAATGATACGTTGTTGGGCTTCCTTCTCGGGATCGGGCTTCGGCTTGACACGAAGATCCGGCATCTGATGCGACGAGGGAAGCTCTTCACCCTTGCTTTTGTCGTTACCGGAATCGGCAGTTGCGCTCGCCGGCCCATCCTTGGATTGAGTGCGCGTAGGCTGAGTATGCTTGGTCTTCGAACGTTTCGAATGACCTGAATCTTGTGACGACTCCTGTGACGCCGATGATTCCGAGGATGCTGGCGATAACGGAGTCGTTGCCGGCACTTCCATGGCCTCCTCGTTTTCGGACGAGTCCTGACCTGTGGATTTCGATATGCCTGGGCATGCTGCCATAACGGGCTTATGCCGTTCATGGCATATATCCTCGGTGGATGTGGCGGCACACAGAATCATCGCTCGGTGGTCGCCGATCATCTTATTGCACCCGGCGTTGCAAGGCTGATTGATGTCACCGGGAACCGCATACACTTCGCGCAGCAATTCGCATGCCCATCCCGCGGTGTTGAGCGCTCCGGAACGCAACCGGGCTTGCGTCACAATCAATGTGGAAGACATGGCCGCGATAATGCGGTTGCGAAGCAGAAAACGACGGGCTTCGGGAATCGTCCCGGGGCACAGTTCACTGATCAGTGCACCACCCTGCGCCTCGATGCGTTCGAACAGCGTGCGGTTACGCATCGGTCCGATATGGTTGAGCCCGCCGGCGAATACGGCAACGGTTTTGCCCACATTGGCGGGCATTCTGCCGTGCAGCGCATTCAACGCTCCCCAATGTGCCGCCGCATCCGTGCCCATCGCGCCTCCGGACACGACCAGATGCCCGGCAACGGCTGCCTGTTCGGCTACGGTGTGTGCCACATACCGGCCATATTCGGTCACGTCCCGTGAACCGACGATGCCGACCGGTTTGGCGCAACTGGTCAATGCGCGTGGATCGCCTTTGATCCACAAACACAGCGGTGGCGCCCAATCGGAGCGAATGGACAGGTCGGCCAACTGCGAGGGCCAACATGGATGGCCAGGGCCGATAATCCATTGCGTGCCATCCATAGTGAACCAGTCGGCCAGTTGGATGATGTCTTGCGAGGGCAGGTCCATCATGCGGTTATGCCAGCAGGCCAGTGCATTGCGGAAGGAGCGCATCGCGTTCGCCGACGCCTTGCGGCCCCATCGAGTGAGGCCGTCCACGAACATGCGGTCAATACGTGACAGCGCCGGGCCGCAGATTTCAGATGGCTGGCTTGGATGGGATTGCGCCAACGCATGCCAGAGGGATTCGGCGTTTTCCGCGCCTTTGAGCGTGGCGTACATCATCACATCCGCGCCATCAAGACAGAACGTGAGCGCGGCACGATACAACGTATCCGTGGGAGGTACGGGAATAGTGCGCGAAACGGCGAGACTCGTATCGGTGTGATCCACACTTCCTGCGGTGCCGCCAGATTGCCGGATATCAGTAGCGTTACTCATGTCATCCTCGTTCTCATTTCGATGCCCTGATGGACGTCCTGTTCAGTGGGGGATACGCGGCCGGCCAGATCGGCGAGCGTCCAAGACAGACGCATGGCGCGATCAGCCCCGCGCAATGTGAGTTGATGATTGGACAGGGCCCGATTGACCAATTCCATCGCTTTCAGCGATGTATTGGCGTGCAGCCATTTGCCCGAAGCTTGCGCGTTGCACACCCATCCATACTGTCTGAACCGGTCTTTGGCCACTTGACGGGCACGAATCACACGAGCTTGTATCCCGGCACTGGACTCGCCGATTGGCTCGCTTTGCGCGGCAATGCGCGAGACTGGTGGCACCGCCATCTGAATATCCACACGATCCAGTATCGGTCCGGACAATCGCGAGAAATAACGTATACGGTCTTTTTCCCGGCAAGCGCAACGTTCGCCGGTGCCGTAATAGTATCCGCACGGACAGGGGTTGGCCGCCATGATGAGTTGGAATGAGGCCGGGTAGTAGGTGCTGCCTTTTGAACGGGAAAGCGCCACATACCCGGATTCCAATGGTTCGCGCAACGTCTGCAGGGCGCGTGCGCTGAATTCCGGTGCCTCGTCCAGAAACAGAATGCCTCGATGCGCGCGTGTGATTGCGCCGGGAACGGCGATGCCGCTGCCACCACCCACCAAGGCCGCCGTGCTGGCGGTGTGGTGCGGTGCCTCGAACGGCGGCATGTCGGTGATGCCGTACTGAGGCAGTATGCCGCACAGCGATCGAATCGATGCCACCTCCAGCTGTTCCGCCTCGTTCAACGGGCACATGATGCCGGGCATACGTGAGGCCAACATGGTTTTGCCGCTGCCTGGCGGGCCGGTCATGATGAGATTATGCCCGCCTGCCGCCGCCACTTGCAGTGCCCATTTGGCATGCTCCTGACCCAGAACCTCGTTCATATCGCCACAATCGTTGGGATGACTTGTGGGCGATTGATCCGTGGTGGTCTCGTCGGTAACCGGTGTATCGGGAATCGTATAGGTGGCATCGCCGCCCATCAGTTCGATGAGCTCACCCACATGCCTCACGCCCACTACATCCAGTCCATCCACCATCGAAGCCTCGTCAAGATTGCGATGGGGAACAATCATTTTGCGCACGCCACGTTCCTCGGCATGCAGCATGATCGGGAGCAGCCCATGAATCGGCAGCACCGAGCCGTCAAGATTCACTTCGCCGAGCACAATGGTATCTTCTAGGCAATCATGCCCTATGGCACCCGCCGCACATAGGACGCTGGCCGCGATGGCCAGATCATGCGACGAACCGCGTTTGGGCATGGCCGCAGGGCTCATGTTCACGGTCACACGGGTTTGCGGCCAACCGAATCCAGTGGCTTGACACGCTGATTTCACGCGCTCGCGGGCTTCGGACAACTATGCATCCGGCAATCCGATGATGCTGAAGTATGGCAAGCCAGGGCTGATGAAAGCCTGCACTTGGACGATGAAGGCCTTAAGGCCGATCAGTCCGACTGAGAGGGTGCTGCCGATAGCCATGTCTACTCCTTTCACAATGTGTTTCGCAACGTGGCTGTTTTTTTTGGGGGGGGGCTTCAGAAGGCATTTTCAATGTGATGCACGAGCGGCCTGCCCACCCGAAGCACGATGGTGACGACATCGAAACGGACCGCCGAATGCGGCACCCGATTACGCCGGTCAAGTAGCCAATCGCAGGCGGCTTTCCTGAGATTGTGCTGTTTCGCCGGCGTAATGGCCTCTTGCGGATATCCGTAATGCATGGACCGGCGTGATTTCACTTCGACGAACACCACCGTGTACTCGGGATTGAGCATCACGATGTCCAATTCGCCGTAACGGGTATGCCAATTGCGGCTCAAGGTCGTCCAACCGTGTTCCTCCAGCCACGCGGCGGCATACTGCTCGCCGAGCGCGCCGAACTGTTTGGGCGTCAGATTGCGGTCGCCCATCGTGGCCGCAATCCGTTCCGAAGGCAGCATTGCCTGCGGATCAGGTGAAGCCAGCATGGGCTGGTGAAAGGCAAGACCGGCGTCGATGCCGGACTTCGTCGTCGGCTGAGTAGGTGGTAAAGCGTTCATGATTCCACTGTGCGGGTTACTTATGTAAGAGCACAAGCGCAACCGGCAAATGTGGATACTATGACGCGGTTTGGCGTGTTGTGGATAACGTGTGGATGAAAACTCGGTTATCCACCATTAGTTCAGAAGGTTTACCAAGGCTCACCAGTCGACTTCCCTGTGACGAAAAAACAACCCATCGGATTGTTCGCTGAATACGTCAGACCCAGTGAGCGGAGAGGGGAGCCAAGGTGCGGTCACTTCACCAAATCGGTGAGTTCGCCAAGGTTCAGTTCGAAACTGACGCCACGATCCTCGAAATGCGGCTGGTTACGGGTGCTGACCATGGCGTGACGCACGAACTCACCGGCGATTTCGGCCGACTCGGCCAGGCCGCGGCCGGCCATCACCGCGCCGCACAGGGCAGAGGCGAAGGCGTCACCCGTGCCATGAATCATGTATGGCAACTTCTCATGAGCCAGCTCGATCTTGCCGGCAACACCGGTGGAAGCGCTGGCCACATAGTTGACGATTTTGCCATCGCCATGGTCAATGCCCTTCAGCACCACGTTCTTGGCACCCAACTCCAGCAGAGCACCAAGCAGCTCGTTAACCGTGGCCTCATCAATATCCTGGCCAGGATAGTCACGCTTGGTGAGAATGCTTGCTTCGGTGAGGTTCGGCATCAACACGTCGGCACCATCGGCCAGCGCGCCCATTGCCTCGCACAGCTCCGGTGTGTACGTGGGGTACATTTCGCCGGCGTCTCCCATCACCGGGTCAACCAGACGCAGCGCGTTCGGATATTCGCGGTAGAGACGCTGAATGATCGCCACCTGATCGGGGGAGCCGAGGAAGCCTGAATACACGCCATCCAGCTCCACGTCTTCCTTCTGCCAGGCATCCAAGTAACCGGAGAGAATATCCGTGGTGTCATGGAACGTGAACACTGCATAGCGCGTGTGCGCCGAGAACAGGGCGGTCGGCACCGGGCACACATCGCAGCCGGCGGCCGAGAGAATCGGAATCGCGGCGGTCAGCGAGCACTTGCCGTAGCCGCACATGTCGTGCACGGCGGCCACGCGCGGAATATAGTTCGGATCACGGTCATACAGAGTTACATCGGTCATGTCTGTTCGAATCCCTTCACCATGTTGGCGGAATAATTCATTGGCGATGTTTGACTGTAGTCGTTCGTCATGTAAACCATGTAACCGGGCGGCAGAAAAATGAAACAGACGTCATCACCGAGCGGGCAAACCGTCTTGGTGACGGGTGGAACAAGCAATCATCACGGACACTTGAGCCATGCGCGAAAGGCATGGTAGCGATATCACCGTGACCGCAGTCGACCTTGAAAGCGCATGCGTGCGGCCCGGCGTGTCGCGATAATTTCAACGACTTTTTCGTGACTTCTGACAGTCGCTCACGTCAATGATTCCAAGGCTTTATAAGCCCTTATAGGCAAGTCCGATAACGTTCAGCTTGCGCCGCGCGGCCCAAGCGTCGTAACTTCATAACCAACACCTCGCCAACCGCCCGAACACGGCAGGCGGGTGGCAAGGAAAAATCCTCGCGACCTAGCACAACCAAGGAGAATACCATGGCCGAGAACAACAAGAAGTACCGTTTTGAAACCCTGCAGCTGCACGTCGGCCAGGAGCAGGCC
>ERZ1106935.1717-NODE-1717-length-17763-cov-30.971369_pt1 | contig 17763 bp, 8 predicted proteins | sample MGYA00403666_ERZ1106935 | MGnify/ENA primary metagenome ERZ1106935 (study PRJEB35170, sample SAMEA104062452) | human gut metagenome | biome: human gut; feature: human-associated habitat; material: faeces | place: Denmark | collected 2012-11-20 ... | reverse complement strand
TGCAACTTTTTCATTGTAAATGTTTTAGAAATCTAATTCAACCAACAGGTAATAACGGGAAATCTTATTAGGAGCTGCCGTTTGTGCACCTTTCACAATGGCATTCCCTGATGTATCATAAAGATTATATGCTTTACGATATTCATCATCATTATTAGCAATATAGTCATAACTATACATTCCGCTAACAGAAAGTCCCTTAACCCATGGAATATCCCATGTAAGAGATGCATTAGACTGAAACCATTTACTCTGATAAGTACAATGTCCGGTCAGATCGGTATCCATCAAAGCAGCAGGATTGTAGCCTGCCGGATTAAAGCGACTTGCATACATACCTTTTTCCTCATCATACCATACCGGTTCAAGAGGTGATGACAGCCATCCTTCATAAATAATCGCACCTGAATTAGCTGGAGAAGATTCTCTCTCATCCATCATTCCTGAGATGTTAAGATCAAACTTCAAATTGTTAGTCACATTAGCAGAAATGTTACTTCTAAGATTGAATTTTTCATAGTTGATAGCATTGGAACGCAAGTAGCTCTCCTGATATTGATACCCGGCACTTGCAAAGTACGTCACTTTATCTCCCCCACCTGAAATATTTATACTGTGCTGAGTTTGCGGAGCTGAGTTTCTGAAAAGTTCATTTTTCCAATTCGTTCCCCGCTTGACACCATTGCGATAATCAGCTATCTCCTCAAGAGAATATGTCCTGTTGGCACTTTCATCCACATTGTGGATCACCTTCTCATTGACAAGGGTCATAATATCAGCTGCTTCTACAAGATCAGGAAAGTTCGTCGGCACCTGCCATGTCATATTTCCGGAATAAGACACATTCGCATGTCCTTTAGTTCCTTTCTTTGTCGTTATAAGGATCACCCCATTAGCGGCTCGCACTCCATAAACAGCAGCAGAAGCATCCTTCAGTACCGAAATACTCTCAATATCTTCTGCATCTATTTTAGCCATATTATCTCTCGGCACGCCATCAATAATAACAAGAGGAGTTCCAAAACCACGAATATCCATCTTATTGGTGAATTGCCCGGGTTCAGAAGTATTTTGTACAATACGTAAACCAGGAATCTTACCGGTAAGCATATTCTGAAGATTCTCATTTTTCGTAGTTACTATTTCCTTATTCTGTATAGCAGATACCGCTCCGGTCATAGTCACTTTTTTCTGTACGCCATAACCCACAACAACCACCTCTTCAAGCTCTACATTATCTTCTTGCAGCACAATTTTATACTTTTGAGGTTGGGCAAGTACAGTGAATTGATACTCCCGATAACCAATACTGGAAACCTTCAGTACTTTCCCCACAGCCGCTTGCATTGTAAAGTCTCCATCCACATTAGAAATACAACCATTTGATGTATTGGCAGGATCAATAACGACAGCACCGATTACAGGTATTCCGGCAGCATCAACAATAGTACCGGAAACCGTCATTGTAGTCCCATTTTGTGCATGAATCTCTATCGCTGATGCGATAAAAGCCACGCAAATAAAAACCTTTAAAAGGTTAGACAAATGTTTTTTAAGTTTCATAAATACGTTATTATAAGGTTAAACATCATTTTTAGTTAATAATAAATATCTAAACTCATTCAAATTCTTTCCATCCCGATAAATATTCATAAGAGTATCTACCGTTCTACACGAAATGTAGCAGACGATCTAATATCATCAGAAGCAGTACCTACAAGAATCTGAAATTTACCCGGCTCCACAACCCATTCATGGCGTTCAGGAGTATAGAAACTCAGTGCTTCTTTTCCAATTGTAAAATTCACTTTTACAGTTTCTCCCGGAGCAAGATTCACCTTCTTGAATCCCTTAAGTTCTTTAAGCGGACGAGGTAATGATGACTCCATATCCATAATATACAATTGCACAACTTCTGCCCCCTCTCTATTTCCCGAATTAGTTATCGGGATTGTGACAGTTATATTGTCAGTACTTTTTATAGTTTTTTTATCAAGTGTAATTTTTCCATAATCAAATGAAGTATAGCTGAGTCCATGCCCGAAAGCGAACAAGGGTTTAATTTTCTCTTTCTCAAACCACCTGTATCCCACGAATATACCTTCTTTATATTCCACAGTCTCACCATCACCCGGATATGCATTAAATGCATGAGCGGCATTATCTTCTATTTTCACAGGAAATGAGAAAGGTAATTTTCCGGACGGATTGACTTCACCGAACAAAACATCCGCTATTGCATTACCGGCTTCTGTACCTCCATACCACGCCTGAACTATAGCCGGGACTTTCTTATGCCAAGGCATAGCATAAGCATTTCCACAAACCATCACTGCCACTAAAGACGGATTTACTACACTCAGGTCGGCTATCAACGCATCCTGTTCATATGGAAGGTTATAAGATTCTCTATCCACTCCCTCACAATCCATATGCAGATTCTTGTTCATTCCACCTATATACAAAACAATATCTGCTCCTTTGGCCGCCTTCACCGCCTCTGTATGCAAACTATCGTTTACTGATTTTGAAGCAGTTGACGAATACCCCGGTTGATAGTCTACCTCGATCCTATCAGCAACATATTTGCGAATCCCTTCAAGAGGTACGACCTCATATTTTGATTTCGCTTCTGAAGATCCGCCATCCCGGCTCATCATTTTCACAGCATTCTCACCGACCACAAGTATCCTATTTAAAGATCCAATATTTACCGGTAGAATTTTATTGTTGTTTTTCAAAAGAACAATCCCCTCCTCAGCAATTTTGCGTGCAGCCATTGCATGTTCCTCCGAAGCAAGAGTTCCCCATGGACGTCCTTCCGACATATTAGTCCGATACATCATCCGTAAAACTCGTCTGACTTTTTCATTCAAGACCTTTTCACTTGTCTCATTTTGTTTCAGCAATTTTAAGTAGGGCTTGCCGAGGCGGTAATTCTGAAATGCCTCCAGCGAACCAAGATCCGTTCCGAACTCCATATCTAATCCATTATCTATAGCCTCCTGAGTATCATGAGTACCACCAAAATCTGAAACAACTACTCCATCGAATCCCCATTCCCCACGTAATACATCGTTTAGAAGATAAGAATTATGACAGCAATATTGACCATTAAATTTGTTGTAAGCTCCCATAACGGCCCACACACCAGCTTCCTGTACGGCAGCTTTAAAAGCCGGAAAGTAGATTTCGTGCAATGTACGTTCATCCACAATAGTATTTATCGTCGTACGCTTGGTTTCCTGATTATTAACTGCAAAATGTTTTACACAAGCTGATACATGGTTTTCCTGTACACCTTTAATATATGAAACAGCCATCTTTGATGTGAGATACGGATCCTCACCCATATATTCAAAGTTGCGACCATTCATTGGGGTTCTGAAGATATTCACAGCAGGCCCGAGAAGCATATTTTTATCTCTATACAGAGCCTCTTCACCAAGGCTTTTTCCGAAAAGATGTCCCATCTCTGGATTCCATGTTGCAGCAAGACATACGAGAGCGGGGAACGCCGTACATGAATCACTGGACATCCCGGCATGAATCCATGTTTGCCATACCATTTCGGGCCGTAATCCCGACGGACCATCCGACAAATTATTTTCCGGAATGCCTAATCTTGGAACACCTGCCGAACCGTAGCTCCTGTCAGCATGAAGCAATCCGACTTTTTCTTCCAGAGTCATACGAGACAAAGCATCATCAATGCGTTCTTCTATCGGCTTTGAAGTATCTCTATATATAGGTATCTCTTGAGCCCGAAGACTAACAGGAAGAGTTGCTATCGCAACAAGCATACTAATCTTTCTTATTGAAAATTTCATCTGTTTTGGGTTAATATTCATAATTCACACTTTATTTTAGATATTCATATATTTTCCTGCAGTTATAATATATTTGATATTTAATTCCTACCAGACATACCCACTTTGACCTAGGATACATAAACTCACTTTCATTCAGCAAACCAAAGTTTCTATATATATGTTCATACATATACATGCAGCAAAGATAAATAATAAATTTAAAAAGCAAAAACAAAACAAAGATTTTATATCTAAAAAATAAAGAAAGCTCAAAAGAAAATGATAACAGAATCAAAATACATCTGTTATCAGAAAATAACAAAGAAGGCACAAACAGGAACCAACCAACTAATTATCAACAATATAAACAAAACAATTTGATAACAAAAGACAGACATAATATACCTATAAAGAAATAAATCCAAAAAGTTATCTTATATAAAGTAGCAGTTACGCGCCCCACATCAATGTTCATACATTAATATACAAAGCAAAATCATTTAATTGATAACCTAAACTTAAAAAACAATGAATAACAAGCAAAAAATAAGCGCCTCTATCGAAGAGACGCTTATAAAAATTAAAATGGTGAGACTTATATAAACAACATAAGGTATGCTAATCAAACTTTTGCCGGTATTTTTATACCAAAAGCACAATACGTCAGATACAGTACGCAAACCAAAGTAACTGTCACTCCACCTATTATTCCCACAGTACCAATAGCGAAACCAATAACCGGAGTCACAACCCCTCCACCGGCAACGGCAGTAATCATTAAACCGGAAATCTGATTTGCTTTCTCTGGACGAGCCTGCAATGCCATCGAATAAATAATAGCAAATACGGACGAAGCAAAAAAGCCAACCGCACCTATACATATCAGATTTACAACATCATTATCTACCCCCATCAATATCAATAATGAAACAATACAAGCTACAATATTAACTCGGAAATATCTCATCTCGGCAATATGAGCTAACCAAAAAGCCCCCAGTATAATCCGCAAATCGAAATGTTCGCGCGTTTCAAAATGAAAAGTTCATTTCACAAAACGAAGCGTATAATTTAAAGCACTCTTTATTCCATTTGAACTGGTCAATTCTAAGCTAAAAATAACAGAAAAATAACTTGCAAATATCAACAAAAATCACTATCTTTACATAGTTAAATTGAGGTCGTTTACCCTCAAATCAGTTCAGTTTTGTATTCCCCTACCCTATCAATATTCTAAAAAAATTCGGCCGGCTTCGCCGGTATTTGAATACCTTTTAAATGGGATTCGGAAACCATCCGAATCCCGTTCTTTCGTTTTAGTCGCTTCGCTCCACGCTTTGGCGCTTTGCGCTTACGCCACCTCGCGTATCGCCTTGTACGCTGCCACGCTTTGCGCCCGGACGATTTTGCCGCGGAAGGCCAGACGCGAGCCGATACTCGCACGCGTATACGAAGCATCGCAAGCCGCATGCGCATACGACACACCGCCATACGCGTACGCATAGTAGCACCCGCGATAGACCACACGGACCGTAGCGGTGCTTATCCAGTACATGTCGGTATAGTAAGTAGAAGATGATCCGTTCAAATTACCTACCGGAATCATGTCCATATACTTGCCGTGCGCCACGCCTGTAATCCACTGACCGCTGTCCTTCTTGCCCTGTACCATACGGATACTGCCGTCAGGCATCCAGATGCGCCATTTGCCCACGTTACCGCTGTCGTTCGGCAGATCCACGCCGTCCATCATGTCATACTTGTTGCCGTAGATGTCCTCATAGCCCAGGCAGCAGATATTGTTCACCTGCACCACAGTCGCCTGTCCGTATTCGTCCCGACTCTTATACCAGGCATACTGGTGCACCAGGCCGTCAATCAGCGAATTCGTGATTTTGTTGTTAATGACATACGCTTCATCGTAGCCGATGGTGTCTGTCATCCCGTGTTCGGCCGTTCCGCCTGTTGTGCGGTTATTGTTATGCTGACCGGCACCGCATTGTTCCTGCATATCCCTGCGCCCGTACTTTGCATAGCTCAGGTTCGCGATGCGGCTGTGCATCAGCGCATCTATCTGCTGCATACCCCGCTGCTGGCTGTAGTAGTGGAAGTCCGTCCAGGTCATACTTGCCGTGGTCGAAGCTCCGGTGATGCAGGCACGCAGTTTACTGCCCACCACCGAACTGCCCACAACGGCACACAGATGCTCCTCATTGGCCACCCAATCCGGTTCCATGTCCTCTATCTTGTCGCTGTGGCTCAGTACCACGCAGTCAAACTCTGCCGTGTTCAGAATGGAGAAATGCAGGGCTGTAGCACGTTCCGGAACGTCTGCTATCAGATACATGCCGGCTTCAAATTTCAAGCCGATGGTCGGCACCACAATACTCTTCAGGATGTTTCCCTCCGCATCAGCAAACACACTGCCGATAAGCCCTGTTCCTGGAACGCTCGGGAAGCGGACACGTCTGTAACCCGACACGTCCACTTTGCACACGGAATAAGCCTTGTCCGTCGTATAGGATTCCATCAGCGTGGGCTTGCCGCTCATGATCTTGCGTTCACCCAGCCAGCCGCCCTGTGTCTCCTTGATGGCATCCAGTGTCAGTACCGTCGCGTCCGGAATCGGGGGCATTTCGTCCTCCGGATAACTGCTGTAGCAGGCGTACTTCTTGTTGTTCAAATAATCGTTGATGCCTTTGCTCCAGTAAAACGGCTCATACATCATCCAGTCTCCCTCGCTGCCGTCCAGCTTCGCCACCGTACAGTCGTTCATGTCCTCCGCATCGGCATAGAAGTTCGAGCTTTCGTCATGCAGGGGGAAATAGGTCATCTCCCCGTCCGGGTTGTTCACTTCCACCTGCTGCCCGGCTATCTCCACCTTCCGGCTCGTAGGCATCCTGGTCACCTTGGCCAGTACGCGGTGGCGCTTGGACAGGATGGCATTCACATGCCCGCTCATTTTGTACGCATTCCCGAACTTGTATCCGGTCTTGTTGTCCAGGTTTGAAATATTGGCATCGTCGGCCACGCTGTCGTCAAACTCGATCATCGTATAGGGCGGCTGCTTGATGGTCAGTTCCGGATAACGGGCGGCATACTTCTCCAGTTCCTCATCGGCCAGATACTTCGTCAGGGTCAGCTTGCCCCTCAGTCCCGAATGCCGGTCATCCACGGCACCCGTCTGCGTATACGTTCCGTAGTCGTAATACTTCTTCAGCAGGGTTCCGTCGTCTTCCCGGTCTATCTCCAGCACGAAGCGCTCCAGCTTGCCGCTGCCGTTCAGTCTGGCCTGATGCAGGCGTTCCAGCATAGCGAACCCGTCGATGCCGGGGCAGTTGGTGTAGCGGTAGCCCCGCACATTATTGATGCCTTCCAGTATCAGGCCACTATCGGACAGCTTGGTCAGATATTCCAGGAACAGTTCCTCAATCGTGTCCGGCAGGCATAACTGCACAACGGGCGCACCGGTGGCCAGTTTCACACGGGTCAGCCCCGTACCCCTCACGTCCAGTTTCTTCAGGCGGCCCTGCCAGCTCAAGTCCAAAGTAGCCACATTCCCGTTGTCCCCGTTCCGGGCCAGCCGGTTGTTCCGCATGTTCACTTCTTCCAGAAGCAGCATGCCGTTCGTCGAAGCCATGAACGAGCCGTTCCGGTAACCGCTGGCTTTCTCCACGCTCATGTCGAGTTTTACCAGTGAGGTCAGCAGACCGAAGTTGAAGCCGATTGCGAACGCATCCTCGTGCCATACCAGCTCCTTGATTTTGGCTGCACCGATAATCTTCAGCGGGTCGTTCTCACCGAAGGCACGGGTCAGCTGCAGGGAATGGAGCACGTCTGCATCCACCACGCCGCTGTCAGCCTGTATACCGTTTGAGGTGGATAATTGCACACGGTAAGGGATGGTCAGCCGGTACTGCATCGGTTTCAGTTTATAAGCCTTGTCCAGCGATGCCGTACTCTGGTAGAACTGGGCACCCAGCGTAGATACATAGCCGTACTCCACCTGCTTCAGGTCGTACCTGCGTTGGATGAAGTAGTTCCGGTGTGCTTTTAACGAACCCTTCAGACCGTAGATTTGCGGATACGTCTGTTTGGCACCGTCAGCACCTACCGGCATTTCGTTCAGGAACGGATAGATGTATTTGAAGATGCCGGACTTGTTATAGAGGCGCGAGCACCACTTCTTCATCTGTTCGGTATCGAAATGGTCAATGGCTTTCTGGATACTGAAGGCACTCATGAAGCTTGCGCCCCCGTTCCATCCGCTCACCATAATCTCCACAATCATGTCCCAGCAATTGGCCACGATGAGGTTCCACAGCCACGAGTTATGACCCTGCATCACATAAGCCCCGTCGCGCTTCGTCTGGCGGTTGTCGTCATACTTCCCGGTCAGGAACGACTTGTTGTCAGAACCGAGCTGGCAGTCGCCGTCATAATAGTCAATCAACCATTTCACACCGTCCCATGTGCGGATAAGCATGTTCTTCGCAAGCTGGTCCACGCCGAGGTTGAACTGCACGTACAGATAGTAGGCAATCAGGTGGGGAAGGTCGAAATACTTCGATGCCTCTTTCCTGAACGTATCGCTCTGCCACTTGGCGGTAGGGAACTTGTCGCCGTCGTCCTCATAGTCCACCCCCTCGAACGAATGGGATTCCGTGCTGTAAACCATGTTCCTGCCCGCAGGCGTTTCCTTTACGCACCGGTAGACGAAACTCATCATGCGGTCGGTGGCCTTGTACATCTTGTCGTACTTGTCACCGGTACCGAGGTGGTCTTTCAGGTTCGGTTCTTCCTCCGCGTCACCGCCTCCGTCCGACCAGAAGGTATCTTTCGGATGATTAAATTCCAGTCCTCCGTCAAAGTTGTAGTCCATGAAATCCTTATGCTCCGGTTCGGTACTCGGCAACCAGTGGAACAGGCACAGCGGATTGGAGTTGTTCAGCGTCTCGAAGCAGACGGGCAGGTACTGCTTGTGTCCTTCCTCGTCGGCTTCCAGGTAGTTCAGCGTGTCGCCCTCGCCCCATTTCTCGCCGCCGATGGTCTCATCCTGCCCGAAGATGGGGTAGCTGTCGCTCTTCTCGTTGTTCATGTTGTACTGGCCGTAATAGGTCAGGTCTTCGTCGGCACTCTTCGCTACGAACAGGTCGCACGGCAGGCCGTCGATGGCCGAACGGTAATCGTCCTTCAGCCCATGGTCTTTGGCGTAACGCTGGGCAGGCGTAAGCAGCCCCATCTCTTTCAGTCCGTCATTGATAAGCTTCGCACCTCCGGTATTGGTGGTCATGGACGAGTCCGAGAAGTCGCATTTGGAACATGCCAGCTTCGCGCCTACCGAGTTCCTGCGTAACTTGAAGAGATTTTTTTTGCCGGTAGTTACCACCGGATTCTTCTGCCTGCCGTTTCCGTCAATCTCCCCGTAGCTCAATGTAACCGTCCAGCCGCTTGCCGTCTTCTGGAAGTAGAAACGGAAGTTCTTTCTGGCATAGTTCACGGAAGAAGTACCCTGAATACGGACATATACGTTGGTAAGGATAAAGTCAAGCGTCCTGTCCTCTCCGTTATAGAAACGGACCTCCCTTACCAGTTTGTTGGCCTTCTTGTCGTTCAGCTGGGCCAGTGCATCCACCACGTTCAGCGTGTCGCTGTCGCTCGGAACCTCACTGCCCACGCTGCCCGTGCCTATCAGTACCAGGATCGAGTTCCGGCGCTTCTTCATCAGTCCCATCAGCTTCTCCATGCTCACCGTGTCCCCCTCGTTCAGCACGCGGTTGTCCTCATCCAGCGAGCGCACGCCCGGTTCCCCGTCGGCATCCTCCAGGTGGTTGCGGTCCACGATGTAGTTGTTCAGCACCTCGTCCGAGGTCAGCGCCTTGTTATAGATACGCACGCTCTTCACGTTCAGGTCGGCACCCGCCGACTTAAATTCCAACTGGCTCTGAATGTCAAAATTCACCTTGTCGAGCCACTTGGAAGCAGCCGACTCTTCACCGTTCACATAGAAACCGATCAGCGTGCGCTGTTCGTTGGTCTGCACGTTCGGATAGAACACGTAGGTAATGCGGATATTCGTACCCGGCTGGAACTTGGTACCCACCGAGTCTTCATAGCGCAGCACCTGTCCGGCATCCATCGCCTCGGTCACCACACCGGTCAGGAACTTGGCCTCTTCCGGAGTCACAATCAGCCCGTACCGGTTGCCGTTGTCCAGCTGCCCCAGGCAGGTGATCAGCTCGGCATTCGTGTCCGTCACGTTGGCCGTGCTGTATTCTATCTCCAGCGTCATGCCCACGTCACGGATGGCAAACCCCTCCGGCTTGTCCGCTTCGTTGAAGGGGCGGTACCCACCGTCAGCGGTCAGGGTCATGCCTGCACCTCCGGCCAGCAGCAGGCGGTCCTTGTGCCAGCCGCTACCGGCACCATATTCGTTCACGCTCCACAGCACGTCCCGGAACTCCATACGCTTGTCACCGCTCACCCAGCTTGCCGGGTTGTTTTCCGTGTTGCTTCGCCCGAAGGCGTCAAACGTACACACGGCATCCGGTGCCAGCGTGGCTTCAATGTCCGGGTGCGATGTGGTGTTCACCTGCACCTCAAGCACGGCATCGCCGCATGACACACGGTAGTCCAACGGTTCCACGTTCACGTTCGTCCGTCCGTAGCTGCCGGTCTCACCGCGCTGCAGCAGGTCTTCCTTCACCACGCTGCCCCGGTCGGTCACTTTCACACGGGCCGTGTACGCATCGCGGTCATAGCCGGCATACGTGAAGTTCCATGCCGTGAACTGCTCTGCCTCCAGCACCGGGTGTTTCCAGTCACGCTGGAACCCCGCTGCCCGGTGGCTGAACATCAGGCCGGCATACGCTGTCACACCTCCGCCTGCCTTCAGCAGCGTAATGTAATGCACCCGGCTCACCACACCGGAGTTCTCATGCTGCGCGTAGGCTTCCACCACGTTCGTACCCTCCTGCATCTGTGTCAGGGGGATGGTCACGTTCTTCTGCTGCACACCGCTGCCGGCCGAAAGACCGAGGGTAAAGGCCTGTCCGCCGTTCACGCGGTAGTAGATGTTCTTCTCACCGCTCGTGCCCTTGGCAGTAAAGGGGATGTTCACGTCATTTTTATATCCCCCGTCGGCCAGCCCGTTGCCCGCCGAGTAGGTGGTCTCCAGCTCCATGGCCACCATGGTCACCTTGGCCGTGGCCGTCTTCATCAGCGTGCCGTCCTGGTAAGTTGCCTGCGCTTCCACCTGTACGGTATAGGCAGTGGCATCCTTCAGATAGGGCGAAGCGTCAAAGGTATAGCTCTGTCCGGCTGTAACGCCCACAAACTCCGCATCCCGGAACTCACTGATGACGGTCGAACCGCGTTTCACGATTACACGGGCTTTCAGGTCGCTGTAGCCGTCCACCGTACCGCCACCGGCAGTGCCCACACCTACGGAGTATTTCACCACAAAGCCGCTGCCCAGTGCCAGATACTGCGAGGCGGGAAGTCCCGCACCGCCGCTGTCCGTCAGGTCGATGTTCACCACCACCTTGTCATCGTCCGTGTACTTGGAAAAGCGCACTTCCTTCGAGCTCTCGCCGCCCTGGTTGTCCTTCTGCTTGACGGTCATCACGTACTGGGTGCCGTCCTCGCTGTCCTGCACATCCACGTCCGTCACCGTACCCACCATCGCATCGAACACCGTTCCGGATGTAGGAGGTTTCGTCTCGCCGCTCACCAGTTCCTCGGTAGGGGTACGGTTTGACAGTTCCTTCTTCAGGAACGCTTCGATGTCATCGCCTGCATAGGCATGATAGGTGCCGTCCGGCTGTTTCTGATTCCATGGTGTTTCAAGATTCATCGGATGCTCGGTCGCGTTGATGATTCCGCTTATTTTCCTTTTTGCCATAATACTGTCCTTTTATAATAATCATTCATTTATCAGTTTTACTGCTACCGTTCCATGCGTCCGATCCGTTCCACGGCTCGTCGCCTTTCCAGTATCCAAGTCCGAAACAGCTGCTTATCGCAGACCACACCAGTCTTGCTCCGGCATAGACAGCCGACAGGGCACGTTTCCCCACATACGCAGCCGTTATTTCCTTACCGCCTATGGTTATCATCGTCAATCCTCCTCATAAATCAGATACAGCGTATTCGCATCCTTGTCCTGCAGCGCCTCGTAAGCTTCCCCGCTCATCACCTCATGCCGGTAGGCCAGCAGTCTCAGGCTGCCGCCTGTTCCGGTATATACGGCATCACCCAGCAGGTAGAGCTTGTCCGGCAGGATGGCTGTCCGGTCCGCATTCATGAATATGCCGGCAGGAGGCACACCCGCCACATCCCAGTCCCCGTACAGGGTGGAGTCCATGTGGTAGGCGAACTTCCCGGCATCCGCTACATACACTACGCTGCCGCCCGGTTTGGTACTCTTGTCAGGTAAAACGTTGCCTGTTTCCATCCATGAGGAAAAGCGTGCGGTAGCCCCGCCGATGGCTGCTGCCGTAGTCTGTTCCACCTTGGCAGCGGCGTTTTCTGCCTTGGCTGCCGCTTCGTTGGCCTTGGTGGCCGCTTCCGTGGCGGCCTGGGTCTTTTCCTCCAGTCCGGCTACGGCTCCTTCCGCTTTCTTGGCGGCAGCCTCGGCACGGGCGGCGGCATCGCTCGCAGGCTTCCCTATCAGTTCCAGGGGGACGTTCACCATCTTGCCGTCCTTCTCACCGGGCAGCGATTTCACACCGCTCAGCGAGGTGACAGTCTCCAGATCCTCCACACCGGTAGAAGATTGGAGTACACGGTCCAGCACTTCCTGGACCAGTTCTTCTTGTGTCATTTCTGCCATACTCATTCGTTTTTATCGGTTTCTGACCCGCCCAGGATTTCGTTCAGGGCATCTATCACATTGGGAAGACAATAGCGTTCCACCGCCATGTGTATCATCCCGGTTTCCTCATCGCTGAACTCGGTCTCGCCGGTACTCTCGAAAATCTTGAACGCAAGCCGATGGGCCTTGATGCCACTGACACGCGTATACAGCAAATCGGCTATCTGCTCACGTGCATCGAAAACCTCCCTCGTCTGACGGGTTATTCCGGTGGGAACGCTGAAATTCCTGAAATCTAACTTTTTCATATATATCTGTTTTTTAGGATGAATGATTCAATATCTGGTAACGGAATCCGTCCGCTTTTGTAATAAGTACCGTTACGGAGTCCCCGGATGCCATCTCGTAGTTTTGCAAATCTTCATTGTGGTTATAGATACCTTTTAGTATGATATTCTTTGAACCGGGTCTGACCCTGAACGTGACAATGGCTGCAAAATCGGTAGGCAAGTAACTCATGCCGAACTTGTATGCCACAGAACTTTCCGACGGCAGCGTAACCTCTACCTTACTGTAGTTGGGTTCATTGTAATACATCAAAATGATATTGTGTTGTGAGAAATCCACCGTGTAGTTTCCACTTCCGAAGGTAAGCAGCTTGGCTTTCGTATTGATAAACGCCGGGGCAAGTAATGCCGCATTGCTGCTGATACCGTAGTTCTTCGTACCGCCGGTAACATCTATAAACAATCCATAGTTCGCTTGGTCGAAGCCGTAATTCCCGTATATATTGGGGGCTGAGTTCACGATACGACCGACAGCGGTAAAAGCTCCTCCTGCAGAAGACGGTATCACATCATCACCGAACATCACATATCCTTTGCTGCCGCCGACACGGAAAAAATCATCATAAATGGCAAGACCGCCACCGCTCCCGTGAGAGTCGGCCACAGAACCGATACGGCCGTTCCCTATCTCAAAGCCGCCGATTTTCCCTTTGCTGCTGTCTATCTCTCCGGTAAACTTACCGTTGGTCGTTTCAATGCTGCCGTCTTCCAGTATCTTGAAGTTGCCGTTGGCCGTTACCAGTCCCTCCAGCTGTATATGGTCGGCTGTCAGCTTGATTTTGCTCACGGTATTTCCGTACTCGTCCTCTTCCTCCACGCTCACCCCGATAAGGGCAATCTTTCCTGTATTGTCCTGCGCATACAGACCGGAACCTTCAGGCTTTATGACAAGCCCGGTCTCTTTCAGCGCATTACCGTCCTTGTCGAAGACCGCCGCTGAAATCTTTACCAGCCGGTCGCTCTGTTCGAACAGTGTACGGTACTTATAGGCCAGTGCGTCCGCCTTGTTGGTGCTGAACACCAGCAGCGAAATGTAAATCACGCCCGTAAACGACAGCTTGAAGTCGCCCGTGCCGTTCCATAGCCCGTCCAGCGTGAACATCTTCTCACCGCCCACGGGCAGATCTTCTTCATGGCCGAACATGTTGAAGTTCTCAAATCCGGTCTTGTCAGCACCCACAAATTCTATTTTCAACCTTCCGGCCTTGATAACCCGGTAGCTGAACGACAGATACACCACGCCGGGCACCCGTTCGCCCTGGCTGTTCGTCTGCCGGTACTCCGGTACCAGCCGGAAGTCCTCCAGTTTCTGCATGATATAGCTGTTCCGGATATAGGCATAAGGCACCTTGCCTTCGGTCCGTATCTCGGCATGGCCGTCCGGCTTCGTACCGTAAGGACCGCCGTTCGCCCAGATCCAGCGTCCGCCCAGGGTGAACAGCGTAGCCTTGCTGCCCGTCTTCCATTTGTCCATGCCGTCGGCAAAACTGCTGTTGTCCAGATAACTCTGTTCTTCGCGTATTTCCTTGCGCAAGCTTTCCACGGCTGAATGGATTTTCCCCTCGGTTATCTCAAACCGCGTCAGGATGTCCTCGCCCGTCATCAACACGAACGTACCCTTCAGCCACACGTTGTCGGCATACAGGCCGTTTCCTTTCGGCTGTTTGTCTGCCGGGAAAGCGCTGCTCCTGATGCCGTCCAGCTTACCCAGCCGGCAACGAAGGCAGCCGTTGAAGTTCTTGGCCTTCACACCGTCCAGAATGTCGATACGGGGCTGCCCGTCCTCCGTGGCCGCAATGGATATAAGGTTCTGCCGGAGCGGGTTTTCGGTGTTGCCCATCAGCACGCACTCATCGCCTGCCTCCGGCTTCACCCCGCCAAACTCGCTTACCGGGACCAGCACACCGCCGGCTATCACCGAAGCCACCTCCACCCAGTATGCTTTTAGTTTCTTACCACCCGTAACCGCACAGCGCATCAGGTCATGGGCCACAAAGCCCGATTCCTGCTCAAACACGATGCGGTAGTTGTCGCCCTGCTTCACCACGTCCTTGATCTTGCCGTTGGCTGCCGACACCACCAGCTGCCCACACACGCTGCGGACCTTCTCTATCAGCAGTTCCAGTGCCACCAGGCTTTGCCGGGCAGTCACTTTGTCCACCGTCAGGTTTGTCAGTCCGGTCAGCTGGTCAATCCACAGCTGCCAGCCCTCACCGGTCAGCCCGTCCACAAACTCCGTGCTGCGCAGCAGTTCGCGGATCACGGCAGTCAAGTATTCGGCATTGCCCTCACCATCCACGATGCCGCAGGGCTTGCCGCCAGCAGCCTCGCCAAAGCTCACACCCTTCAGGAAGCGGATGGACTCTTTGGCTGTGTCCGGCTGGTTCTTGCTCAGGAACTCTTTCTGGCTGCGCCGGGCGGAAAACAGGTTGTTGTCCGTGGGCAGCGTCTTGTCCCAGCTTCGTATGATGTCCGGAAGGGCAGCGCCTTCCGTCTTTGATTTCGTATAGCTTTTCAGCGCACCGATGCTGTCCGTCACCTTGTCGAACTTGCCCACCTGCAGCGCATCGCTTATCTCGATGTCCATCTGCCCGGGTTCGTTCACCTTGCGGCTGATCTTGGTGATACGGCTCTGACGGTAGCCTTTTTCCGGGAAATACTTCCGGCTCTCCAGCTTCACCCGTCTGCCCACAAACAGGTCTATGCCGTGCTCCTCGATGTATACCGGGTCTGTCGGGGCTTTGTAGGCGGCAATGTCCAGCCAGTGGTCCCGGTTGTACTCGTCCACCGCAACCGCAAACTCCTCTTCGGCCAGCCGGTAATACTCATCCGGCATCCGGATATTCCACAGGATATAGGTGTCGCCTGCTCGGGGCACCAGCTTGCCGCCCGGCAGCTGGGTGTCGTCATCGTAGGGCCAGATGGTGATCAGTTCGAATTCACGTGCCGCGCTGTCGTAGTTCACCTCAAAATAGTGGTCGTCACTCTCCCCGAGTCCGGCCAGGTCGCCTGTCTGGAACGACACACGTTTTGTCTCACCCGCCAGCTCGTACAGGTTGGGGTCAAAGTCCAGTTCCCCGTCCCGGAAATAATAGACGGTGAATTTGTTTCCTTCATCGTCTGCCACCTCCTCGCTGCGAACCGAGCTCACCGTACCGACCCGACGGGGGAAGATGCCGCTGAAAGCATCCTGCTCGTAATGGTCATAGATGCCATATTCCTCCACGCCCTGCTCGATGTACTTCCTGCCGCCGGGAAGCATCAGACGCGGGCTGCCGTATTTCTCCGCATCGATGTTGCGGGTCGAGCCTACCGGGAACAGGCGCGTATAGAATTTGGCCGTGTTGCTCGTATCTCTTTCCAGGGAGGTCAGCCCCTTGCCATAGCCAAGGGTGATTTCTTCCCCGTGTTCGCAGCGGCACACGTTCACAGTCTGCCCCTCAACCCACCATTCCACCTTGCCGCCTGCCTTTTCCGCGATGGCTTTCAGCGCTTCGTCGCAGTACATCCCCTCGTAGTCTATCGTGATCAGCTCCGTACCTTCCACCGTACCCGTCTTCCAGTCAGTAATGTGGCCCATGCCGTTATTGATAGCCTTCACCACCATCGCCACATGCTCGCGGGGCGTGGCCGTCAGGGTAAACAGGGGGTTGGTGTCCCCGTCCGTCGTCTCCAGCACCAGGAACCGCTTGATCAGGCTCTCGATACCGTACAGCTTCAGGTTATACTCCCATTCACCATCGCTCACCTGCTTCGGCGTGTAGCGTTCTGTCAGCCAGTACCGTTCGCCCAGATAGTCCGTGTAGTCGTTCACGTCCAGGGGCAGGAAGGCATAATAGCTGAACGACAGGGAAAGCACATTGTCTCCCTGAACCTCCTTGCTTTGCGTCGAGCTGTCGTTCACGGCCACATCCGCACGCTTGGTTCCGGCTTTATCATATATCGTTAGAAGCATATTCTAATAGCGTTTGAATGGTTATATAATCGGTTTCGGTTCCCGGAACTTTACCCGGAACTTTCCGGCATGCACACCTTCCGTCCACAGATAGGTCAGCGGGGTGAACTTCGTACAGTCGGCATACTTCACCCGCAGCTGCAGATCCAGCTGGGGGAAACGGATCTCCAGCCAGCCGTCCTTCCCTTGCTTCAGGAAATTCACAAAGGCAAAGTACTGCTTCATCCAGCCTGCCTGGGTCTTGTTGTAAAGCGCAAAATGCAGCGTCACGTCACGCGCTTCATTCCGTGGGGTCAGCACGGGGCTGTATTTTTCCCCGTGCTCTTCCCGTATGTCCACAGCCGTATCCTTCTTGGCCTTGCTCGGGGTCAGGATGGCCGTCAGGTTCTCCATGCCCCCGCGCCGGTCTTCCACCAGGAACACGCCGTATTCCGTCCAGATGTCCGTGCCGTTCACCAGCACCAGTCCGCTCAGTATATTGCCCATATCACTTCACTTTTAGTCCGTCACGTATCATTTTCTTTATCACTTCCTTCAGTTCGCCCAGGTGTCCGGCGCTCACACCGGTGTTCTCGGCTATCCGGGCCAGATGCCCTTCAGCCGTGTCCATCTTCTCCACCACGCTTTCCAGCCGGTCGTCCATGCTGCTCCAGTGCTGCAGCCCGCCGGTGAACATGCCCTCCAGCTTCGTGCCCTGGTCCTGCGTCATGGCCGTAAAGCCGCCCGCTTTCGCACTTTGGCTCGTACCGCCCTGCTGCGTCTTGTCATAACCGGTGGCTGCCGCCAGGTTGTCACGCAGGGCAAGGGCTTCATCCATATACTGCATGTACTCTT
>ERZ1106935.1677-NODE-1677-length-18127-cov-16.071104_pt1 | contig 18127 bp, 17 predicted proteins | sample MGYA00403666_ERZ1106935 | MGnify/ENA primary metagenome ERZ1106935 (study PRJEB35170, sample SAMEA104062452) | human gut metagenome | biome: human gut; feature: human-associated habitat; material: faeces | place: Denmark | collected 2012-11-20 ... | reverse complement strand
ACTTTTTCGCCAGTTCCGCATCAGCGAAGCGGACACGCATAGCCAAACGAAGCATCAGCGAATTGCCGTATTTCACCCATTTGGTAGCATCTCCGGCATATACCGCATCATAAGCGCCCATTACATTCACCCCATTTTCCGCCTTTTCCGTTAATTCTTCAATGGCTGCGGTCAATTCTTCAAACATCGCCGTATACACCTCTTTCTCCGAATCGAACGGAATGTTCATTGTAGCGTCCGCCGCATGAGAATAAGGCATCGGACCGAAACTTTCAAGTGTCTTGTGCCAAGCGGAAATCTTCAGAATTTGAGCCAAAGCAAAGACTTCGGGCGTACCATTTTTCTCGGACGCTATTTTCAATTTCTTCCAAGGATCAAGAGCATTGGTATAAGACTGTGTATAGGTCGCTTTTATCCAATTGTCCAACAAATAATAAGTAGTATTGTTACTACCTGCGTTCCAACCGTTACTGTTGTTCTCGCCAAAAAATCCACTCCAATTATCGGCCGACAGATGATAAGCTATTTGATATTCATTGATAACATCTGTATCATCAGCCTGTGTGCCTACGGGAATCACTGTCCGTTGCATAGCTGTAATCAGCCCTCCGACTTCAAAACCATCCATCGCACCTTCTCCGTCGCTCATCTCAAATTGGTTGGTATTGATTTCTTCAAAATTGCATGAGGCAAATAGCGCCATTGCGCATATCACCGCTAATAGTTTAAAATGATTCATTTTTCTCATAATAAAGAAGGTGTATTATAATTTAAATTTAATACCGAAGCCAAAGCTACGAACACTCGGTTGCATAAAATAATCATTACCTTGTCCGTAAGTACTAGTGGAAGGAGTCAGTTCCGGATCGAACGGAGCTTCGCAATACAACATCCAAGGATTGTTGGCTATAAACGAAACTGTAACATCTTTCAACACGTTACCAAACCACTTATTAGGCATAGTATAGCTAAAGGTAAGTTCTTGCAAACGAATATTGGTGGCACTGTATACATAGTAACCGGAAGTTTCATAATTTCCCGTACCTGTCATCTGATAATAAGACTTCGCATCTACCAGACCTTGTCCCTTCAACAATACGCCTCCCGCTTCACGAGCCTCAGCCGAACGTTTGGACACACCGTAACGATCAAGCAATGCCTCTGTAGAAGAGGTCACCACACCACCAAAACGCCCGTTGATTTGGAATCCGAGTCCAAAGCCTTTGTATGTCAACATATTACTCCATCCCAGATTAAAGTCAGGAGAAGTTTTTCCCAAATAAACAGGTTCCCCCTTTTCCATTCCAAAGGTTCCGTCGCTCTTTACCTCAACATATCCCAGGTGGTCTTTCTTCAAGAAGGTGTTGGCATAAATATCGTGGATACTTCCGCCTTCTTTCAAGATGACACGACCACCATCCTTCAAAACCTCCGGAATATTAATCGGTTCATCCATCAAATCCGTATGATAGTTTTCAACCATCTCCTTAATCTCGTTTATATTTCGAGAGAATGTCAATGTTGAAGAGATTCCTAATCCGAACTTAAACTGATCGGAATAGCTTAATGAAGCCTCCCAACCACGATTTTCCACATTACCGGCCTGCAAATAAATCTGCTTGTATCCGGTATATTCCGGAAGATCACCCAAGAAGGTCTGATTGTATGTATTAGAATGATAGTAGGTTACCTCCGCACTTAATTTATTCCACAACTTCAGACTTAATCCAAATTCGTATGACTTTGTACGCTCTGCCTTGAAATCAGTAAACGGATAGATACCGGTAGGATCTAATGTACCACCCACAATAGGGGTAGTTACCGTACCCGGAGTCAGTCCCGAACGGGATACAGGCGCACCGACTTCCGTATACGAACCACGAACTTTCAGGTAAGAGATAAATTCGGGCAATTTGACCATCTCGGAAATAATCCCGGACAGACCGATTGAGGGATAGAAGAAAGATTCTTCATCGGTATTCACCAAACGTGAATTCCAGTCATTACGTCCGGTCAGCGTCAAATAAAGCATACTCTTCCAACCAAGTTCCAAATTGGCAAAAACAGCATGATTACGTACACGACTATCACCACCCTTTTCTGAGATACGACCATTAGCCGGATCGATATTAGAAGCCGCAAATTTATTGGGCACTCCCAATAATGTCCCTTTGTATCCTCTCTCCAATGCCCAATAGTTAGAATAGTTCCAACCCGCATTGGCAGAAATACTGAAATCAGCTATATGTTTATTTACGTTCAACATAAAGTCGGCATATTCCTGACGGTCTTCATAGTTATTGTATCCATACAGTCCTTTCTTTCCTTCCGCAAATTTATCGTCGGATGAAGCGTAAATCTTGCGTTCAAACAATACATGTGTGTCATCCATTCTGAAACGGGCTGTCGCATTCAACCAATCGGTAATATTATAAGTCAACCCTACGTTGAACATATAACGACTCTTTTCATTCGTAGCTACATTGCGATAAGCAGTCCAGTAAGGGTTCTGTGAAGCATATACCGGATCTGCCACCGGCCAATACTGAACCGGAAGTTGGCGACTTTCATCGAAATGTTCGAATGACTTAATTCCATCAAAGTCTTCACCACGAGGGAACAAATAGGCGGCCATCACCGGATTCCAATATTGTCCTTGCGATACCATATTCTTGTCTTTCTGTTTCACATACGACGCACCTAAATCGAGTTGTAATTTATCATTAAGGAAAGTTGCCGTATTACGGATTGTGAAATTCAAACGTTCATATTCATTATTAGGCACAATACCTTTGGAATTGGTAGAAGAAACAGAAGCAAAAGTCTGATTCGATTTCGTACCGGTGGTCAACGTAACCGAATTAATAAAGTTTGTTCCGGTATTAAAGAAATCCTTCTTAGGATCATAACTTGTAGGAGTCAACAGTTTCTCACCCCAGCTTTCATACATATCTTTTTTGTTACCATACGTATTTTGAAACTCAGGAGTCATATAAGCTTTGCTGAACTCTGAAGAAGAAGAGAACTGCACTGAAAGTTTTCCTTCTTTTCCTTTTTTAGTGGTAATCAAAATTACACCGTTAGCGGCACTACTACCATACAACGCAGCAGCCGAAGGACCACTCAAAACAGAAAGACTTTCAATATCTTCGGGATTGAAGTCGGCGATTCCTTCTGTTCCGGCCTTACCTTCACCCATAATACCACTGTCGGTATTTCCCATATTGGTATTGAACAAAGGAATACCGTCCACCACATACAAAGCATTGTTATCACCTTCGATAGATTTTGCACCACGCATTACAACACGTGTCGCACCACCAACTCCACTAGCACTTTTGTTAATACTCACTCCGGCTATCTTACCGTTCAGCGAGTTTACGAAGTTAGCATCTTTTACCGTAGTCAGTGCATCTCCCTTGACTTGTTGTACATTGTAAGACAACGCCTTTTCTGCACGTTTGATACCCAATGCCGTTACAACAACTTCATCGAGCACTTCTGTATCCTGCTTCATTACAACCGGATAGAAATCTTTCTTGGAAACAGGAATTATCTGTGCAGCATATCCGATATAAGATACTTTGAGAATAGATTTCTCTGCTGCCTTGATCGTAAAGTTACCATCGAAATCGGTAATCGTACCTGTAGAACTACCATCCACAGATATATTTACTCCAATCAACGGTTCACCGCTCTCATCAGTAACCTTTCCTTTGATATTTTTAAGGATTTGTGCAACTACAGGCTTCTTTTCAGCTATTATAATGTAGTTACCTTGTATTTGGAATGAAAAGCCCGTCCCTTTTAAGATGGTATCAAGTGCGGTTTCGAGGGATGCGTTCTGCAAATTTAACTGGGCTATTACTTTTCCTGTCAATTCGGAATCACTATAATTTATAGACATTTTAGACTGTTTTTCCACAGTCTTTAAGGCATCAATGACAGTAATATTCTTTTGTTGGATAGTTATTTTACTATCATTTTGAGCCAAAGCGAAAGTCTGTATAAGAATAAGACTTAAAAAAGTGAGAAAGACCCGCTTATGAGCTATTTTTTCTGCTATTTTTTCGTAGATTTGTAGCATCTTTAGTATTAGTTAATTGGTTATTATTCTAGGATCATTCAGAATAGCGTCAATATTACGCTAATATTAAAAGAGATTGATTTCATATCCGGGAGGAACGGCCATTCCTTCCGGGTATTTTTTTGCATTACGTATTAAATTTAAAAGGTTCTACAATATATTTATTCTTTACTAGTTACATAACACTTATTTCCCTTGATAACATAGTTTACATTTCCAACAACTTGCGATATAATCTTCATAACTTCTTCCAAATTCGCCTGTTTGGAGAAGCGGAAACTATATGTATTCTTTTTCAAGCTATGAAGGCTATATACAAAAGCATAAGGAAATTTGCGTTCAAGACTTGTAAAAATATCCTCCAGATGCATATTACTAAAAACCAGTTCCCCACGTTGCCATGCCGTCACATCATCTATCTCAGGCATCCGCAGATTGTGCGCTTTCGTATGTTTGTCATACACCAACTGTTCATTAGGCTTTAAAATAATATTGGACAGCAAGTTATTGAATTCAACTTTCACACTACCTTCCAGCAAAGTAGCCATCAGTTCGCTATTTTCCGGATAAGCATTTACATTAAATTCAGTACCTAAAGCAGTAACTTGATAATCATTGGCCTTTACAATGAAAGGATGCTTCTTATCCGGTTTCACTTTAAAGTTGGCCTCACCAATCAAATATACACTTCTAGTCTCTCCTGTAAATTTTTCCGGATATAGTAGTATACTCTTCGAATTCAACATGACATATGTACCATCCGGTAATGTAAGTTCACGAATTTCCGCTGTCGGTATATAGCATTCAACTAAATCTTTTTCCGGCCGTTCCTTTTCCAACATCAAATAAATAGAAACAGATGAGACTGCTAACAATAAAATAGCTGCAGCTCTCCATATAAGCAACTGGTAATTTCTACGTGAAGTGATAGACTGCATTCCCAGATTCTGCCGCATTCGTTGTATTGATTGTTGCATGCCATCAGGCACTTTCTGTTCTCCTGCTTGTTTCCAAAGCTCACGAAGAGCCTCACTCTTTTCATCAACATGCTCCTCATCAGCCAACCACTGTTGCACTTTCTTATGCGTATCGGCTGAATAGTTATTATGGCCGAACAATTCTATGAGTTGTTGAATATAATCTTTCATGAATCTTTTTCTTTCTTTTTGGGCTTTATACACTAAATACAACTACTACATACATACTACTTAAAAATATCAGAGAAAAAAATAAAAAAGAGGAGTACCTTCTTTAATTCGATCAATGCCAAATAAACCTGATGCTCTATTGTTCGGATAGAAACATCGAGTTTATCAGCTATTTCTTTATGACTTAATCCCCTGAAACGACTTAGTTCGAATATCAACCGACGACGCTTCGGCATCTTCTCCAGTGTCAACTGAATAATTAAGAGCATCTCCTTATAATACACACTATTCAATATCTCTTCCTTTTCTGTCAATTCATAAAGAAAAGTTTTTTCTATAACCTCCGTCTGATATTCTTGCTCTACCTGTTGATGTTTAAAGATGTTCAGAACTATATTTCTAGTCATTATGAAAATGTAATTATCTAGTTCTTTATCATTATCCAGCCATAACTCCGGCTGCATCCAAAGCTTACAGAAAACATCTTGAGCCACATCTTCTGCATCACTTTCAGATTTAAGCAGCATTTGAGCAAAGTTCTTTACTTTCGGAAAATTCACAGTAAAAAACCTCTGAAACTTTAATTCAATCTGCTTGTCGTTATTTTCCATCTCTCTAGTATTTTTCAGCGTTAACGGTTAAATTAAATGTACCATGTATAAGGTTAAAGAAGCGGTAATATAATAATTCATTATAAACTTATAATCTGAAAGCAAAATAAAAGATTAATAACACAATAAAAAAATATTATTACTGTTTTTTGATTTTTTTTCAAGTAGCCATTACTACAAAGCTCCCTCAAACAAAACAAATGTATATTACACACCCATAAAAATAAAAAAGGCTTCATGAATCAATGATTCATAAAGCCTATAAAGAATACTCGTACTCGAAGCGGGACTTGAACCCGCACAGCCGCAATGGCCAAAGGATTTTAAGTCCTTCTTGCCGGCAACTTCGCCGGTCGAATACGATTGCAATATATCTTTAATAATCAACACATTACAATGAAAGCTTTATAAATCTCTCCTACGCTAACTATACTCCGGTTTACATATTGGTTTACATCAACTATGTAGAACAAGATTAGTTATCCAATAAATTAATAATCTCCTTTGTAGGATTTACCCACGCTGCAAAGGTAGTGAATTATACTTATAATGCAACTATTCAACCTTTCATAGATAGGGGTACTATATAAATATATTCTGCAATAAAAGGTAGTATTGATTATGGCTATATAAGAAACATTCAACTTTCAAATAGAATACAACTAGATTATTGACCAGACAGCTTCTTATTTTAAACCTAGTGATTGCCTTGTATATTCCGAATATTCTGCTTCCCTTACAAGGTGACATATCAAACATCCAATATCATCAACCTTTGCATAAGCTGCAATATGGGTCTTCGAGTTTATTGTTTCATTCCAATATTCTAAAATAAATAGTGAGTATAATGCCATGTGTTGAGATTTAAATTCAAGAGAATTATCTAGAAGAAGTACTGCTGTTGAGACAATTTTAATCGGATGTGGCACAGCATTTCGTACTTCATAACCCTTTAATAATTCTTTAGTACTCTCAAACTCCCTAACTTGGGTACGTAAAGCCAAATATCGCTCTTCACACAGTCCAACTTCTTTGATGAAATACAATTTACAGCGTCTCAACATTTCATCTAAAGTAGTAAAGGGGAACGGGAAGATTTCAAGATGTCCCATATTAACCTTCATCTTAGCCCCTCTAGATAACAAATAATCAACAATGTTATCATCATGATTATTATATGCGATTTGTATAGGAGATACATTGGTTAACTCTCCCCTATAATATCGCCAAACATACAGATTCTCATCATCTGTTCTCTTATCTATTGTTTTTATAAATAAATCGTCAGAAGGTACTTTCCACCTAATTCTCTCCCAATCAAAGTCTGACCTTCTATAATCAATCCTTACTTCCTTACAAAGATTAACATCCGCACCATTATCGAGTAATATTTTAATAGATTCTAAATCACTTATTTTAATTGCCTCTATCAATGGAGTTGTATCTATATAAAATTTATGGTTACGGTCATGATACCAGTGTAAACTAGAATTGGGGTCAGCACCTTTATTTAATAACAACCGTAATACATCATATTTATGGTGTTCTATAGCACATATTAAACTCTTCACATTATTTACAAGTGAGACATCTGCTCTTGCTATTTTATCCAAATCTCCATTTATACAATCTTGCAAGAGCTCCTCAAATCTTCTTTGTCGGTCTTCTAATACTAACTCCCACCTCATGGTCTATTCTTTATATTTATTAATTATCAATTATAGCATTAAGTTAATGGGAACCATAACTTGAAATGCTAAGCACAAATATACAACTTCTTTATTATTATAGAATATTTACGTGTAAGAATTTATAACGATTATCCTAGATAGATAACTACACTAATACGAAAGGTTTACAGGAATAATAAAACAGGTCATTCTATCTATTAAGATTATCAATATTGTATTTGGTAAAATTGCACACATTAAATACTCATACTTTATAATTAATAAAACCCAGCCTAGCGAAAGCTAAGTTGGGCTTATTTTATTATATAATCGCAGAACTAATAATGTAAAAGTATCTCCTTATAAGTCGGGCAGTCCCCCCCTTCCCGTAATCTATTGACATACCAGTCATTTCGTTTAGTCTACCTTCTGTTACTATTTTACTCATTATTATATTTAGATTTGATGTTAATCATACAAGACTAATACATCATGTTAAGATTAATTATCTACTTGCTATATTAATAATAATCTGTATATTTGTGATATGTTTAACCTTTAAATTTATAAGATTATGCCATTAGTAACAATTCCACTCCGATTATTTGGTAAATCACTTAAAGAGTATAACTTCTCTGTATTTACATTACCTGCTACTTTTAAACCGGTAGAGGAGTTTGGTATGCTTTATGTTTACTTCTATAAGGATGAAACTACTACTAGATTAATTTATTGTGGTAAAGATACCAATATTCCTCAAAGGCTAGAAGACCACGAACGTGATGACAAAGATATTATAGAAGCATCAAATTACATAGGCGTTATATACTATGCTGATTATGAGCAACTCAAAGCTGATGAAGTTGATATATTAGAAGGCAACAACTTCGAGAAGAACATTCAGCATAATTGTTGAATTATTTCCATTGGGACAGAATGGATAGGATGCCAGTTCATCCCTCCTTCTGTTCTCATAAAGACATAATTATCTTCTTTATTGTACACCATTATAGTACTGTTGTTACTTTTAAATAGTGCTGTAACTTTTACTTGCCCGTCTTCTTTAGTCATTACTCCACATTCTAAAACGGGATGTTCCTGCACTTTAGTCCATTTATTATCCATATTAATCCATTTAATTATTATCAGTTGTATATCTATATGTAAAGTTATTGATTATTAGCCAATTAAACTAATGTAAGAATGTTAAGTATTGTTACTAGGTTGTTCATCTAGCATATCATCATCTTCCTCTCCCTCTATAAATGCCAAAAGCTCACCTGTCTTGGCATCTCTTATATATCTAATTCCAGGAGCTACATATTCAGTAACTACCTCTTTATCACCCCACCATGGTACAAATGTGTTACTCATTATCATAATTGTTAATAATAGTAGTTGCAGGAACTACCCCAAATCCATACTTATTAAATCTTCTCATAAATTCATTCTTATCCTTAATTATATAATTAAATAGAAGTCTAAGATTTCTAAGCCCATTATTCTCACTAGTCCCCACATAAGGATTATTATTAATAAGTCTATCAATCTCATCAACACTCTTGAAGTTGGGAACTCCAGACTTACCTGCTCTTTGTTCAAACTCTATTAAGGGATGCAATTGGGAGTTAAACTCTGAAGGAATGGTTAGATATTTATATTTATTTCTAACACTTACTTCGTTATACTCTGGATGTTCTTTCATTATCCGTTTAACAAACTCATCTTCTGATACTATATTGTCCTTCATTAGAGCTTGTAGCCTAGGTCCTCCAGTCTTAGCGTACTGATGATACTCAGTTGGAGTCATATCTTTTAATAATGCTGCTTGCACAGTTTCTATTCCATGCTTAGCTTCATGACCCGGTACATGAGCAAAATCGTCCCTAAGTATCTCAAAGGCAATTCTATCGAAGTCTTTAGTAGTTAGTATTTCCTCACTAGGGACAGACCTAGAGAACTTTATTATATCATTATCCAAACCTACATCTCTCTTATTTCTGGGAAGTACAGTTAAGTTTCCATTGTTATATCTATCGACAAATCTCTTAGCTGCTTCGCCATACTTAGTCCCTAGTTCTGCATCTATACTAGCGATTCTCTGTTGCGTTTCAGGATTTAGTAGATATTCCACGAAATTCTGTATGTTCTTATTAATGTCTAAATCACCATTCATAGAAGTTCCTGTATCAATGAACTGGCTCTTCTCTAATGGCTTAGCTCCTTTCTTAAACACTCTACCATTCTTCAAATCATCTCTAAGACTAAAGATTACTTGGTTATTAGAATATCCATTATCATATACATTATTAAAGATTACCCCGTCAGCACTCATCTTATCAGCTGCTCGTTCTAATGCTGCCCTGTTAGGTACATCACCTACAGTAACTATTGGTCTCTCTAACTCTAAATCACCTTCTACTCTGTAAGGTCTCTTGGCAAATCTCTCTCTAGCCTTAGCTGCTTTCTCTGCCTTACCTGGTATAGAATGATTAGCTGCTGTTCTTGGATTGCCAAATTTACCTTGATACCATATACCAACTTCAGGAGCGCCTTCATGAATAGCATCCCACCTTTCTGGAAAGTATAATTTCGGGAGTCTAGCACTATTCTTATCATGTACTACATGTATGGATTGTCTAGGTCCCCAACCTACATTATTGGGCAATGGCTCAACTGAAGGAGTCCCTTTATCTATAGCCTTACTAATTACTCTAGCTCTAGCCCATTTATTACCACTAGCTGCTAAATCCTCCACTGGTTTAAGTCTAGGCCCAAACTTATTAAAACCATGCAGTCCTATATATGAACCAGGATTAGTAAATTCTGCAAGGACGGGATTCATTCCAGCATTAGTCATCATGTCTCCCCATGTATTATATTTACCTTTACTAAGTTCTCTAGTAGCTTCATCAACTGTTGTACTACCTATAGCTTCACTCAATACTGGAAGAGGCCCAAACATTGCACCTGTTAATAATGTACTAACATAAGGTGCGGCTTCTCTCCTTCCTCTATCTACAGCTCCTGCTAGATTAATATTTCTAGGAGTAACTGTTACTTCTGGTAAAGTTACATTATTCATACCATTCTCATTAGTAACTGGCAATACCATGTTACCTCTCTTATCATAACCTCCCATATATTTAATAGGTCGAGCTGGATTCTTGTATTTAATAATCATACCATTCTCGCCTTTAGGAATACCATTATATACTCCAGTAAGTACTTTAGCATAATTAGTAGCTTCTGCATATCTTCTTATACGAACATTCAACCTTTCTGATACTAGGGTATTATATACAAATATATATCTTATAAAGGTTGAATACTATTCCGCATGAAATTTACCGTACTCCTTTACTAATGGTGTTGGAATATAGATAATATCTTCACACCCATTTGGTCTCTTAGTTCTATCTAAAGCCAAGAACTCTCTATCGTCATACCTAAAGAAGCCAATAGTGGTTACTAGTCTTTCTTCTTGATATACACCTTCCCACATTAATTCTCGTCTCATCGGTCCGTCCCACCTTTTATCCCAAGATACCCACATAGGGTCTCCTGCTTTATATCCCTGTTCATGCAGATTTAATCGTTTCTTACTCATCATTCATTCCGTTTATAACATTTACCAATTATCCATTTTGTAAATAAGTAGAGTAGTATTATAGCTACGCTGATTAATAAGATACGTTCTATACATGGCAATATACTATTCTTAACTAGTAGATGATATGTAATGCCTTTATATTTATACCACCAATAAGACTGTATTGCTTGTATAATACATTCTATTACTATTAATAACCACAATACCACTCTAATTACTTTCATTTCTTATCTAAATTAATACTTCCTCTAATATTAAATTTCTTCCCTGGTATAGCCCACTCATAGCCATTAAAGTCATATATATCACGATAATTCATCGTTCTGTTCTTAGAGTCATACTGTACAGTATAATTCTTTAGAATATTTAATGGTGTATTGTATTCATGAGCTCCATTAATAAGTCTCCCATTCTTAATCAAATTCCTGCTGTTATGACTATATTCGTTAAGAACAGTTGGTTCACCAGTATTATAGGTCTTTCTTAAAGAATCTAAGTTCTGTTTATCTAAGTTTATGAGCCCAGTAACTAGCTGCCAATCTTTACCCATTATATTCTTAGATTCAGCAATTTTAGTCTCCCTTGCTATTCTGTCCTTTAATAAAGTTGTATCAACAGGTATCTCCGCTTCTATGTAAGAAGGCAATCTAACACTACCGTCTTCATTAGAAGGAAGGAATTTACTATCATAAGATAACCCTAATCTCTTCCTCCAACCTGCATCTGCAACCGAATCTGTCACTATATAATCCATTTCGTCTGGATTAGCTACTTGTTTGTAAGCCGCCCTAGCTGCTTTGGCAGTTGCTACATACCACGGTGGAGTGTTCCAAGTTGCGTCAAATGTACTATAAATAGCTCTATTTCGTTTTGGAACATTCTTATCTTCATCTGTTCTTATCGCAGACCTATTAATAGGTTGTGCAGGTTCTTGATATTTAACAATACCACCTTCCTTAAAATTAAATGCCTTAATCCTAGTAGCTACATCAGTACCTTTACCTTCTTTACTCCAATGTCTATCAGAAGGATTACCTTGTCCTCTTAAGAACTTACGTACACCACCATTACCTGCTAACCAAGCTCCACCTAATAATCCCCAAGTAGAATATCCATTCTTATTAGCAAGTTCCAAATCCTCTTTACTGAATCCCTTCTCGAATGATTTGGCAAGTTTAATTGCAGCTTCTATTTGTAACTTAGGATTGTTTCTAAATGTCTCTATATCCGTATCTGCATACTGCCTAATATTGTTATACTTCTTATCATCCTGCATGAATTGGAAATATCCATAGGCAGGTGCTCCTGCTCTATTCTGAATTGCACTATCAAATCCAGATTCCTGCTCTGCCATTTTAGTAAGGAATTGTCTATACTTCTTAGCTTCTGGATTACTAGCTTCTACTTCATCATAAGCCTTATTAAATGCAGCTAATCCTTTATATGATTTAGGAGTATATGTAACTTTACTAGCTACTGGCTTATTAATTACTGATACTACTGTAGGATTATTAGCTACTACATCAGGTTCTTCTATAGTATCAGGTTTACTATCTTCTCTAGTAGGAACTACTAATGCAGTAGGTTTATCATAGGTAGTGTTGTAATTATACTCACTAAATGGATTAATAGGATTAGTGATATCGGTAATATCTACTTTAGGAGTTTCTACTACATTATAGCTTGCAAACTTCATTCCTGTTTGTCCTTTACGAATACGTTTCTTGTACGTAGGTCTACTTGATTTGATGAACTTCTTGCGCATGTCTCGTTTGCCATTTATAAATATTCAACCTTTCCGGCATAGGGGTATTATATATAGATATATGACTAAGAAAGGTTGAATATTATATTAACAGCATGAGTATGATTCAATAAGGAAATAGTAATCCAACTATCTTCTTAAATACATCACCTGCCATTAGTTCACCACTTGCAGGTAATCCAGCCTTATTAATGGAAACTATGATACTATACTTGGGATTATCAGTAGGGAAGTAACCACAGAACTCTACCGCATACATATCCTTAGTACTATCCTCGTTAGTAGATAATGAACTAGTTCCCTGCATACCTGCAACTACTACCTTATCAGACTTGGCAGGTTGACCTAATCCGTCAGTAATATTAAATACTAGAGCTTTCTTCAAACTATCAATACTAACCCTACTTGCTATTTGTGGATTAATAACTACTACACTATCCTTATATAGTTGAGGCTGTATCATCTTCCCATTATTAGCAATAGCATTATAGAAGGTTAGTATTTGGATTGGCGATACGTGTTGGTTATAACCAATACTAGACCATACAAAGGCTGTCTTAGTCCAGTTGTTATCTTTAGGAGTTATAAAGTATGCAGGCTTTAGATTGGCTATTCCTGTGATACTATCCGGTTTACCATAGCTCATATTAGCTAATAAATCAAAGTACGATTGGGGATTATTAGCAAAAGCCTTCTCCATAGTCTTATAAATGGCAATATTGGAACTAGCTGCCAATCCTTCTTGTACTGTAAGCTCACCATATCCACCTCTATGCCAATTATGGTCTTTAAGCTCTCTGCCATGAATTTGGTAGATACCATTTCCTGTATCAACCTTATCACTCAACTTCACCTTACCTGTTTCTAAAGCTGCCAATAGTGATATTGGGTGCATCAGACCAGTAGACTGCCATACAGAGAAGTTCTCACATGATTGGTAGTTCGTACTGTCTTTCCTAGTAAGTCCAACCAGAGCTTTTATTTGCCCTGATTGAACTTCCATTACTATAGCCTGCCCAGATAAAGCATCGAGTTCAGATAGTTTATTCTCCAGTAGAGAAGTTACATTTACTTGTAATATACTATCTATTGTGGAGATATTCTCTGTAACTTGTTGCCTAGATTGGCAGGAAACTAATAAGAACAATATTATTAACGCTATAAATTCGTTCTTCATTACCTTAGAGTAGTTTCTGTATTAGTTGTTCCATTCTTTACATACAAAGCAATTAGGGTCATGAATATTCTTTCCGTCTTTTAGTATAAATTGATGTTCATAGTACCCTTCTTTCTCTAGTTGTTTACACTTCTTACAGGTAGGATGATGCATTCCTTCTCCGCTTTGTGGTGTCCCATCTCTATTGTAAAACATTATATATTCATGTCCATCCGGTTTCGTAACTTTCTTACTACCTGCCAGTTTCTCATCATTTGGATAGAATACACCGTCCCTATAAGTACCACCCTTTCCTTTACAACTGAATAATGTAATTAGTGCAAATATTACACAGATGTACAATATGTTTACATTTGGTCTCTTCATTGTAAATTCCTCCTTAGCTGATTAATATATAGTTAACCCCTTTGGGATATTAAATAATAATTGTCAATAAATAACTGCGATATTTATAATTAGAATATAATTGTCACAGGCTTATTATTGATTTTAGTATTGCCGTAATATTTCTTCTTAGGATAGTCCTTTAACAGATAATTCTTTGTTTCCTTAGGAATATTGGGATTAGCTATGTCGTCTTCAATCTTACGCATAGGTACATATATACTCATCCATTTGTCTTTATTGAGTATAGCATAATCATCATACAGAGCTATGGCGGTAATTTTACCATTATCTTGTACTTTAATCTTAATAATTACACTGGTATTACTAAAACCTCTAGCTTCTCCATTTACATTTCTAATCTCATCTGCATATATGATACTTGAAATTAGAATCATCACATACAATAGAATTACTTTCTTCATATCATTAATAGATGCCCTTTTGTTCCTTAACAGGCTTTTAGTTATTAATTATAGTGTGAGGAACACAACATAGAGTTGCACACTTCTTTAATAAAGAACTGTTGAGTAGTAAAATAGACTGTCTGTTTCTTATATACCTGTATTTATGCCAACCTGTTCCCTATAGTTGGCTATTACATATAGAAAGGTGTGGGAACACTATTTGCTTTATCCTTGTAACGGGCTCTCGCATTGCCTTTGCTGTGGATAAAACAATAGCAACCCACACCAAGCGGCATATAGAAACTTTACAAACGTAAGGTAAGTATATATCCAAAGTGCGGGTGCTATTGCTATCATCTTCACAGCGTTTCAAATTTGCGAGATTTGTTACAAGAAGATAATTTCAATAACACCTTTCGTTAATATGTCCTTCCAACAACTTAACTCTCTAAGTTCTTGGAATTGGTACAAAGATAATGAAAGGTATTTTATTTTGCAATTAAATGTATCTGTTAAAATGAGAGTTGAAAGCTATTTCTACTCTGAATATCCATAAATTGAGACAGAACTATTCAGAGCATAAATAAGTAAAGTCCGATTCATTCTGTCTCAAATCTCAATTATCAGAAGCTAAGACAATCATAAGTATTTAATAGTTCTTCCTGTCTCAATCCCAAATATCTTTTAGTAATTGATACACTGGAGTGATTGAATAGCTCCATGAGCTTAACAAGTGCAAGCTCTGAATTATCGTTATTCATGTTGTAGACCTGTCTGCCAAAGGTCTTTCTAAGAGAATGGCAACTGAAATTGCCTATATGCAACTTGTACTTCTTCTTAATCTCTTTCAGCATGACATTGATTCTCTGAACTGTGTACACTGTCCCCTTCTGACTCATTAATACAGGTGCATTTATGCCAACTGGATTTATATGCCCATAACAATCTCTGATATGTTGCTGTAGCTGCATATTAATCCTAATTGTCCTTTGCTTTCCTGTCTTAATCTCTATAATGGTAAATTTTTCCGCATCTAATATCTGATTCCACCTCAAAGCAAGAATATCTGAAATTCTTAGACCTGTGAAACATCCCAAAGCGATAAGAAGTGACATCTTATAGTTACTATCCCTTGCCAATTTTCTTATTAAGTTCATCGCTTCGCTCCATTGCAGATAATCTGCTGTTGTACTTGAATATTTAAGTGACATAATGTTCTGTTTTATAGTGAAACTAATAAAAGTGAATATTAATTTTGAGTTGGAATATCTAACCTACTGATTACTAGCTAAACATTCACTAATAACAGAAGTGAATATTATTAAGCAAGGACACTAAGTAAATAATGTCCTTACTTCATTCAACCTATATAAATGGTAGGTGAGCTTCATCCAACACGCCACTGTCAACTATTCGTTGACAGAGTTCGTGTGATGCCTGATTCCTAAGGTCTGTACCATAGTCCTTACTACCAACCATGCGGATAATCTCCACAATGGTCTTTATTAATTCCTGCTGTAGTGTACGGTGATAACACCTTGTACTCTCTGCAAACCTTTGGGGATTCCAACCATAATCGTTCAAGGCTCTTTCAAGTTCTTGCGCTGCCTTGTATTCGCGACTGCCTTCTATTACCATATTTATAATATTTAAGAGGTTTACAAATAGCAAGAGTACCTATATATAGTATATAGATACCCTTATTAGTACTTCATGTACTACTTCACCGTAATAATCTTGTATATAGTCCAAATAATCATCAAGAAGAATACAACAGGTGAAATTGCACACATAACAAGTAACAAGATAATCCAAGATATAACGATTAATAACGCTTGTAACATAATCTTTTGAGTATTAATAGGTAATGAATAATCAAGGGACACCCTTATTATATGGATGCCCCTTTTAAGTACTCTGTAATACCACTAACTAAGAAACCATTGATATTTGTCATCACCATGTAAAGCGGAACATATCCCCGTTGCAAGTTCTGTAGCATTATAGGCTCTATCCAAGAATGAATCTATATAGCTGCTCTTATTTGCACCTGTGAGCAAGTTGTAGAACTTCCACATAGACAAATCATTCCCCAAGCTGCCAAAGTTCTCATCATTGATATACGCTTTAGCCACATTGTTAACCTGTGTATCAGTAAGCAACATTTTAGGTATATCCTTTTGATAGCCTTGCGGTAATGACTGATAAAGTCTCATTCTACCTAATAGTTGGCAGAACTGATGCTCCGTCATACTGGTATTGCCTAAAGACTGCATCAAATGTATGTGTTTGGCTGCATCGTATTTGTGGAACATTTCCAATACCGCTTGATATAAATCTCTTGTATTGGTAACTTCCAAGCAACTAAGATAACCGTCCGTAGATACACATAGATTTGTGCAAACCTTACAAGTAAAGCCAATAAACACTTTAAACCGCTCCGCACCTTTCTTTGAATAAAGATTGGTGTGGTTATAAGCTCTCACACCGCCAATAGTAAGGGTTAGCCTGTTACCGTGTACTGTCTCATAGATAGTAGGAACTTCAATAACAAAAGCACATCTTTCGTAGTAGATAGTCTTATCACTCTCTAATAACTGATTGGCTGGTTTATGAATTGCTTCGGGAATCCTACCTTTGATTACATGAGAAACACGAATATCTGGCGATTCAATTTGTTCACCACTAAAGAATGTATTGGTTGCATCCTGTACCGCTTCAATGAAAGCCACATGAGATAATGTAGCTTCGTTGTCCTTTGCGAATACGGGTATAATACAATCATTCCTTAGATGTTCCAAACTGGCTTCAATCGTATTGGCTTCAATGAATAGAGGTCGTTTCTGCTTAATAATTGGCTCTTCAATTATTACCGCTTCTTCTGCATATTCACCAAAGTTTCTACTAGTTCTCTGTACTGGCATAATCTGTAATGTTGATTCCATAATCTGTAATTTATTAAGTTAATATTAGAAATTCCTCTGTCTGAAAGCTAAGCAAGCCACAATCAGTATTAATAATCCAATAAAGAACTGTGGCATTAAGACTACTGGCACAATTAGAATTATTCCAAACGTCAATAAAATCTTTAAATTCTCCATACGCATAATAATAGATTAGTAAATAGTGTATTTAAGGACAAAATGAGGGCTTAACATGAAGTACTATTCATTCCACTTCTTTTTGTGCATCTTTATATGTAGACATATACAAATCATTGATAAGTCCGCACATTTAAGAAGTTCAAAAGGTTTGTGGGCTGAAT
>ERZ1106935.1675-NODE-1675-length-18150-cov-3.481956_pt1 | contig 18150 bp, 14 predicted proteins | sample MGYA00403666_ERZ1106935 | MGnify/ENA primary metagenome ERZ1106935 (study PRJEB35170, sample SAMEA104062452) | human gut metagenome | biome: human gut; feature: human-associated habitat; material: faeces | place: Denmark | collected 2012-11-20 ... | reverse complement strand
TTTTTTTCGTATTACGGACAGGTTCCATGAGAGTTATTCCTGTTTTCCCACTCTTTTCTCACTGAGTGCTCTATTCGTTTTTTCGAGTAAAGAATCTGATTCGCACGTTCTCCCCCTTATTCATTTATTCATTACTATCCTTTTTTCTATGCGCTCCGTAAAAAGTCATGCTTCACAAAAAATCAAAAATGGAGCACCGGCCGATCCCGGTGCTCCATTTTTAAATTGTATACAGGCTTAGCCGATGCCGCCATAGATGGCGCCCAGGATCAGGGCCGCCAGAGAGGCTGCGCAATACACCCACTTGCCCAGAGGATAGAACCAGCCGCTGATGTCCTTCTTGCCGACGGTGCGGCCCTCGTGGACAGCCGCCAGAGCAGTGTCCTTCTTCATGACCCAGAAGAACATGATACCGGCCAGCAGAGCGCCCAGCGGGCAGATGTAAATGGAGACAACGTCCATCCACTGAGAGGTCCAAGGCTGGATGCACAGGGCGATCACGCCGCCCACCGCGCCGATGATGACCACGGACAGCACACGGTTGGTGTGGAGCTTCTCCTGCAGGAAAGCCACGGGAGCCTCATACAGGTTCACGATGGAGCTGACGCCTGCGAACAGCACGCAGATGTAGAAGATCATACCCACGATCCGTCCGCCGGGCATAGCGTTGAACACGTTGACCAGATAGACGAACATCAATCCGGGGCCGCCCTTCATTCCAACGATGCCGTCACCCAGAATGACTGCCATGGCAGGGATGATGACGATGGCAGCCAGCAGAGCGGCGATGGTGTCGAACAGGGCCACGTTGCGAGCAGAGGAAGGCAGATCCTCATCCTTGGGCAGATAGGAGCCGTAGATCACGGAGCCGTTGCCCGCCACAGACAGGGAGAAGAATGCCTGACCGAAGGCGAAGACCCAGACCTGAGGATTCAGCAGGCCCTCGGGCTTGAGGGTGAAGATGTACTTGTATCGGGCCATCAGCGACCGTATCCTGAAGCTGTGCCACCCGGACCTGTTCGTAACCGATGTGCTGGCACAGCCGCTGTCGGAGAGTGAAGATGACATATCCGCCCGATCCTCCCCGGAAAAATTCCGCAACTCCGCAGATGCGGTGGCTTTGGACGCCATCAATCGGGAGTTGGAACGGATGGGGGTCACGCCCGGCCACCTCACCCACAGCGAGCGGCTTCAGGTCATCACTTCTCTGGAATCCGCCGGCATTTTTCTGCTGAAGGGCGCCATCAAAAGCGCCGCGGCCGCCCTCGGCTGTTCCACCGCCAGCATTTACCGCTACCTCTCCCAGATCAACCCCTCTGACTAAGCCCGAAAGCACTGAAAAGGCCGAAGTGTACCCCTTAATTTATATGTGTATCAAAATCACCTCCGCCGAAAATGACGGAGGTGATTTGATTCTTTATGTTCCGCTCTCGCCGTAGTTGCTCAGCACGCGGGCAGAGGGATCGTTGACGTCGCAGCCCTTCCAGCTCTTATTTGGCATCCAGAAGTCCTTCACCATAGGAGCCTGACCGGGATAGTATTTCTCAAAGATCTCCCGGTACAGCAGGGATTCCTTGGTAAACGGCTGGGCGAAATCGTACTTCTTCCGCTTTTCTTCAAATTCGGCGTCGGTGTACTTGGTTTCGGCATAAGCCTTGAGATCATCCACCATGGAGTGGCCCACGGCGTCGGAGAAGGCTGCCTTCTGGCGCCAAAGGATGTCATCCGGCAGCAGATGGTCCTTTTCGAAAGCGTGACGCAGGAGGTACTTTCCCATATCATAGGTATTGACCTTCATGGCCGGGTCGATGCTCATGACATACTTCACGAAATCCAGATCACCGAAGGGCACCCGGGCCTCGATGGAATTGGCGGAAATGCAGCGGTCCGCCCGGAGCACATCGTACATATACAGCTCGTCCACCCGCTTCTTCGCCTCCTGCTGGAAGGCTTCGGGGGAAGGGGCAAAATCCGTATACTTGTAGCCGAACAGCTCATCGCTGATCTCGCCGGTCAGCAAGACCCGGATATCCGTCCGCTCGTGGATGGCCTTGCAGCAGAGGTACATACCCATGCTGGCCCGGATGGTGGTGATGTCATAGGTCCCCAGCAGGGAGATCACCTCTTCCAGCGTATCCAGCACCTGCTGGCGGGTCATATATACCTCGGTGTGATCCGCGCCGATGTAATCCGCCACTTCTCTGGCGTATTTCAGATCAATGGCATCCTTGTCCATGCCAATGGCGAAAGTGCGGATCTTCTTTCCCAGCACCAGCGCGCTGATGGCGCACACCAGAGAGGAATCCAGTCCGCCGGAGAGCAGGAAGCCCAACGGAGCGTCGGCGTCCAGCCGCTTATCCACACCGGCGATCAGCTTGTTGCGGATGGTGCGGCAGACAGTCTCCAGATCGTCATGGCAATACTCCGTAACAGTGGTCAGGTCGGCGTAGCGGACGAACTTGCCGTCTGCGTAATAATGCCCCGGCGGGAAGGGGCAGACCTCCTTGCAGAGGCCGATGAGGTTCTTGGCTTCACTGGCGAACACGATGCCGCCGTCATCCAGATAGCCGTAGAACAGCGGCCGGATGCCGATGGGGTCCCGGGCGGCGATGAGGGAATCCGTCTTGTGGTCATAGATGATCATGGCAAACTCCGCATCCAGCTTGGCAAACATAGAAAGGCCGTATTCCCGGTACAACGGCAGAATGATCTCGCAGTCGCTGCCGCTCTTGAATTCGTAGCCCTTCTCCGTCAGCTGCCGCTTCAGGGGGCGGAAGCCGTACAACTCCCCGTTGCACACCACCATGTCACCGTCCAGCTCAAAGGGCTGCATACCGGCCTCGGTCAGGCCCATGATGGCCAGCCGGTGGAAACACAGCCAGCCAGAGCCGGTGTCCATGATCTTGGACATATCAGGCCCCCGGGAGAGTGTTCGGTCGAAATACTCCCAAATCTCATGCTTGTCCAGTTTCTTCGTGGAAAATCCCATAATTGCGCACATAAAAAAGCACCTCCGGAAAAAATAAAAGCAGCGAACGATCCTAAAATTTTAGGACGAATCGCTGCCGCATCCGTGGTGCCACCTAACTTGCTGATTGAAAATCAGCCCCTTTGCGGGGTTCCAACAAACCCCTGTGCTTTAACGCCGCACGCCGCGTCTTTCCTACTGGGCTGCCGCCGTTCAGATTGCTGCTCCCGAGTGTTATTCCCGTTGCCCCGTTGTACCGGGCTTCCACTGCCCCCGGCTCGCTGTGACCGTTTGGCCACGGTACTTGTCTCGATCCACGCATTTTCAATATGGCCGGAGCGTTGACCCGCTCCGAAATTGATGGACTGATTATAGTCCCGCGCAGTTTATTCGTCAAGATTTCAGATGTCAAATTTTCCGCGCTTTTCCTACCAATTTTATGTGTATTTACAACAAGGACAGTTGTTTCTCTTGACACCCCTCTTTAAATGTGCCATGCTGAAAAAAATGACACAGGAGGGATCAATATGCAGAGGATCAGCTGGATCGGCGTAGGCATCATGGGGAAAGCCATGGTGCGGAACCTGATGAAAGCGGGCTACGAGGTCCACATTTATGCCCGTCACCCGGAAAAAGTGGCAGACGTGATATCCGAGGGTGCCGTACCCCACGGCAGCATTGCGGAGTGCGTAAAGGCCAGCGAGGTGGTCATCACCATGGTGGGCTTCCCCAAGGATGTGGAGGAGGTCTACTTTGCCCCCGGCAATATTCTGGACAGCGCCGCCAAGGGCATGACGCTCATCGACATGACCACCACCAGTCCCACCCTGGCCCAGCGGATCTACCAAGAGGGCGCCGCCCGGGGACTGCGAGTGCTGGACGCCCCCGTCACCGGCGGTGACAGCGGGGCCCGTGCTGGAACGCTTTCCATTCTGGTAGGCGGCGATCAGGCAGATTTCGACGCTTGCCTCCCCATTTTCCAGGCAATGGGCACTAACATCACCTATTTCGGTCCCGCAGGCTGCGGCCAACACGCCAAAATGGCCAATCAGATCATGATCGCCGGGGCGCTTTCCGGCGTGTGTGAGGCTCTGACCTACGCCAAGGCGGAGGGGTTAGACGGGAATACTTTGCTGGGCGCCGTATCCACCGGAGCCGCCGGCAGCAAGCAGCTGGACTTTCAGGGCAAGAAGATCCTGGCAGGTGACTTTGCCCCCGGCTGCTTCATGAAGCACTTTGTGAAAGATATGCGCCTTGCGGAAGAGGAAGCAGAAAACGCCGGGCTGGATCTGAATGTTTTGCAGCAGGCGCTTTCCAACTGTCAATCCCTGATCGACCGAGGCTGCGGTGATCTGGGCACTCAGGCTCTGATCAAATTCTACGAAAAATAACAGATGAACGCAGGAGGCACAGCGTCAATGCTGTGCCTCCTGTTCATTCCGTCTGTCAATCTGTCTCCTTGGGAACCGGTTGAATTTCCAAATAATAATGGGGCTGGTTTGGATCCAACTTCACCTCCGTAACGCCGTTTTCCGGATCAAAACCGACGTTCTGGCCTGTGATTTGGACGTTTTCTGCATGGCTAACGGAGGCTGTCTGGGCCGTGAAGGTCAGGGTGGAATCCAGCGTGGTCATCAGATCATATCCTTGCAAGTTCCGGCGGCCTGAGCCGGAGCAGGCAAAGTCAAAGCTGGGGGCCTTCCAATACTGCGCCGTGACCTCCACCGTACCGCCAGCCGGAACGGTAACCTCCGTTTTCAGATACAGTACCCGATCCACAGACAGCACCTCGTCCATCAGCTCATCCAGCCGTCCGCTGTCATAACGGTCCACCGGTTTATCCGACAACAGGCCGTATTGCTCCAACGCCCGCTCCGCCAGCAAGCAATAAGTTTCCGGGTTCAAAATCTCCGCCGCCTCGCTGAGCCAGCCGTAATAGCCGGGATTTTTTTCCATTGTGTCAAGAATCTCCCGACACAGGGTCAGCAGCACCTCATGAAGCGTGGTCTCACTCCGGGTAACGGTACAGGAAACACCGTCGATCTCCTCGCCGGGATCGCAGCCGCCGTCCTGATAGCCTTGTAATGTGTAGCCCGTCAGGTCCGCCCCGATCACGATCAGCTTCTTGCAGATTTTACTCCGCCGCTTCCCGTTAGGTACAAAATAGCTGTAAGTGACCTCTCCGGTGCGCTCATCCCAGCCGTACCCCTCAAAGCCGTGGGACAGCACCGTGGTACGGGTGTCATCCGCCGTAAACGTCACCGCCTGGGTAGCCGCCTGATACTGTTCCGTGGGCGCTTCAAAATCCGTAAAGGTATAGACCGTGACCGGCATATCCGCCGGTGTATGCGTCCCGGTGGCCGCTTTCCGGTAACCGCCGCCGTCCAGAAGCGTCTGATAATCCGTCCATTGGCTGGGATACCGCAGATTCAGGGTAGAAGTGTCACCGCCGCCGGCGCCGCCAAAGCCACCCGCATAATCGCCGATGACCAACTCCTTCTCCGCTTTCTCTCCGTTCACCGTCACGCTGGGATCTATGGAAAGCAGATCCCTGATCCCGCCCACAATGGGATACAGCAGGGTCAGCGTCACATCCGTATCGGTTGGATTGCCGAGGATATAACCGTCCGTTATCGCCGCGCCCCACTGAGAATCGTACCCCTCCGGGTCTGTCCGGGGGGTAAAATTCCAATCCGTGTGGCGTTCCGCCGTCACGCCGGGATTTTCGTCTGCCGTGGTCAGGGGCAGCACCGGCCCGGCGTAGGACATGAACGCCACAGCGTCCGCAGCGCTGTCCGCATTATTGATCCCGCTGCCGCCTGCGCTGGCTCCATGACCGCGAAAGCCGCCGGTAACCAGATAGGCGGCTCCCGCCCCGCAGAGCACCATCAAGCAGGCCGCCGCAGCCGCATACCGCCGCCAGACGGGTCGCTTTTTCACGGGGGTCTCAGCGGCCGTCTCGATCAGATCCTCATCCACCAAGCCAATGGCCCGGAACAATCGCTCGGCTTTCATACCACGATCCCCTCCTTTTCCAAAAATGCCCGCAGGGCCTTTCTCGTGCGGAACAGGGCAGATTTTACCCGGCTCTCGCCGCAATCCAGACGCTTTGCGATGGCGGCGATATCCTCGCCGTACCAATAGCGCCGCAGGAAGATATACCGGTTATCCGCCGTCTGTCCCCGCAGAAACGCGCTGACACATTCCGCCAAAACCCGCTCCTCCGCCGCCTGCTCCGGTCCCCGATGGTCGGGGATGCACTCGTCCAGTTCCCCCAGCAGCGTCTCCATACCCGCGCCCCGGCTTTGGGTCCGCCCCGCCTTCCAGCGGTCCAGCGACAGGTTCCGGGTGATCCGCCCCAGCCATGCCCGCAGTTGGTCGCTCCGGCGGTATGGCGTTCCAGGCCCGGAAATAAGTATCGTTAACGCACTCTTCCGCATCGTGATGGCTGCGGAGGATATTCCAGGACAGAGCATGGAGAAAGCTGCCGTACTTCCCGGCGGTAGCTGTAATGGCTCCCTGATCCCGGTCCCAGTAGAGGTCAATGATCTGCGTATCGTCCATAGCCGCGCCTCCTTTTTGTCTCTCTGCCCATATAGACGAGAAATCTGTGCGTTCCGTCGCGTAAAAAGCAAAAAATTCTCCGGGGAATCTTCCCCGGAGAATATGGTATCAGATTTTCATACCGGCATCAACCGTTCAGCGGCCTGCCGTGTTCTGATAAGGGTCCAGAAAGGGGGTCGGTGCCTTCCGATAGGTAGCCAGACTGACTCCAACCAATGCAGCAGCGCAGGCAATGGCGCCGGGGACCGTAGGCCCGAGGCCGAAGGGCACCCCCGCCAGTTTCCAGCCTACACAGACCGTGAAACCCGCCACCATACCGGCGATGATGCCGGCCTTAGTGGCCTTTTTCCAATACAGCGCCGCAAATGCCGGCAGTCCCGCCGCCGCCGCGTAAAAGCTCCACGCGAACATCAGGATGCTGTAAGCATTTTTGATGTACAGGGCGATCACCAGCGCTCCCAAGGGTAGGATCACCGCGAACACGCGGGTCAACCGCAGTTCCTTTTTCTCAGAAATATTGGGATTGAACACCTTATAAATATCGTGGACGCAGGTCTGCACGGAGACGATCAGGTAGCTGTCCGCCGTAGACATGATAACGGACAGAATCCCCGCCAGTGCCAGACCCGTCAGGCCCACTGGCAGGATCTCAATGGCCAGAGCCGGGACCACCGCGTCCGTAGAGCCGTACTGGGCCAGTTTTTCCGCCGACACCAGTTGATGTGCCACCACGCCCATGAACCACACCAGTGGAATGGTAAGTCCATAGGCCAGAGTCCCCAGGAACAGGCCCTCCTTGGCCGCTTTCTGGCTCTTGGCAGCGAAAGCCCGCTGCCACATTTCCGCTCCCGCCAGGGTAAAGACGAAATAGGTAATGATATCGCCCACGATGCCGCCATCCAGATAGGGCTTTGCCAATTTCGGAGCAAGTCCCTCCAAAAAGACGGACAAGCCACCCAGCTTAACCAGAGATGCCGAGGGGATCAGAATGTAGACAAACAGGATCAGCATGACAAACTGGAATACATCCGTATAGATCACGCCGAACAGGCCGGAGGTGGCCGTATAGACTATAAACACGACACAGGCGATGAGTGCGCCCATCTCGTAGGAAAGTCCGATCTCATTGCCCAGCATATTGATGATGGTGGCGGTGGCCGTCACCTGCGAGGCCACAGTGCCCATCATGGTAAAGGCGATCAGGCCGCCTAAAATCACCTTGGTGGTCTTGCCGAAGCGCTGCTCAAAAAGGTCCGGGATTGAGGTCACATGGAACGTAGTGCCCACTGCGGAGATCCGCCCGGCAAAGCCGGAGAAAATAAACATACCCAGAAGATAGGGCAGTGCCGTCATAATGGCCTTGAAGCCGCTGGAATAGGCCACGCCCGCCCGGCCCATAAGGCCGCTGCCGCCAATGATGGTGGCGCACACGGTAGCCATCAGCACCAGTGGACCGAAGGACCGGCCGCCCAGATAGTAGTCATCCATGCTCTGAACTTTCTTGACCACCACCACGCCGATCAAAACCATGGAAATCAGGTAGGCTGCGATGATGATGAGGTCGATTGCGTGAAGTTGATTGTGAACCATAGGCTGCTCCTTTCCGATCAGGGACCCATACCGGATCCGGTTTTCTGCTCCGTGTTCAGGAAGCGTTCCACCGCCTCCTTCGCTTTCTTTTCGCCCACAAAAATAACGATATCCCCGGCGTACAGCTCCGCGTAGGGGCCGGGGGAAAGAATATCCGTGGTGCCCCGACGGATGGCAGCCACCGTAGCGCCGGTCGCCTGCCAGAATCGCAGGTCACCCAAATTTTTTCCGATGCCGTACCAGCCCTCCGGCACCCGGCAGCTAAACGTAGGCAGCGTCTCCGCCGGTTGAACAGGATAAAGGGTATCCTCCAGAATACTCTGGCACAGTTCCCCCATACGGCGGTTCAGCGCCTCCTTTTCCTCGATCAGTTCCCGCAGTTTCCGGCGTTTGCTCATCAGATCTGCCCTGTTCTCAAAGTTTTGCAGATAGCGCTTGGCGTTGTCCGCAGAGAGCACATATACGCCGCTCTGCTCCTTCACCGCTACCACCCGCATATCACTGAGAAGCTGGATGGCCCGCCGGACAGTCTCCGGCGACACCTCGTATTCCGATGAGAGCTTGGACCGACCGGAGATTTTTTCCCCTTCCCGTAGTTCTCCCGCCGCGATCCGCTCAGCCACAGAGATTGCGATTCGCATATACTGGGTCAATCCGTCATTGTCCATAAAGCTCACCCCTTTATTCATACGCCTATTATACAAACTGACAACCTTGATTGCAATAAAAGTTTTTAGTTTTTACAAAATTTTTACGTCGCTTTACGCAACACGAATCCATTTCAATTCCCGTTTTACACGGCTCTTATAAAACGTGCCCAGCCCCATAGGCTGTCTTGCCGGTCATACGCCCGTCATTGCAAAAAACAGAGGTATGCGTCAAATCAACGCATACCTCTAAAATTAAATAGGTGTCAGTGGACGCCAATCAGGGCCTTCCGTCTTTTGATCTTAACTCATCATGCCTTATTTTCCACGGTTCCGGGCCCGGCGCGCCGTAGAGGAACCGATTCCCAGCTCGATCCGATATTTTGCCACAGTGCGGCGGGCCAGGAAAACCCCCTCCGCCGCCAGCAGGTCGCAAAGTGCCTGATCGCTGAGAGGATGGCTGGAATCCTCATCCTTGAAGCGAAGCAGCATCCGCTGCTTCACCGCCTGACGGGACAGTCCCTGCTGTCCCACCGCCCGACTGAAAAAGTATCGCAGCGGATAGATTCCCTGACGGCATTGCAGGTATTTATCCCGCACGGCACGGGAAACGGTGGAAGGGTGCAGGTCCAGCGTCTCCGCCAGGGAGGACAGCTTCATGGGTGACAGTTCCACAGTCTGTCCGGAAAAGAAGGATCTCTGCGCATCCAGGATGGCCTGCGCGCAGCGGCGCAGGGTGCTGCCCCGGCGTTCCAGGCTGTCCAGCAGCCATTTGGTCTGCCGCAGCTTCTCCTTTAAATAAGTGCGGGCCTCCGGATCGTCACTCTCCTTGGCCATACTGCTGTAATAAGGATTCACAGTGACCTTTGGAAGATAGTATTCGTTCAGCAGCACCTGCAATTCCCCTTCCAACTCCACAATGAACACATCCGGCCGGACGTAGAGGGTTGGTTCTGCCGGCTGAAACGCCTGACCGGGGTGAGGATCCAAGGCAGCGATGGCCTTCTCCGCCGCCTGAATTTCAGAGATGCTGGCCCCAAGTGCCTTGGTGATGGGCCCATAGTGGCTGCGGCTCAGTTCCGTGAGGAACCGTGCGGCAATGTCCATGGCGTAGGGGACGTTGTCCTTCCGGCGGCTCAGCTGAAGCACCAGACACTCCGACAGGTCCCGGGCGCCCACGCCGGCAGGCTCCAAGGACTGAATCGTATCCAGTGCCTGATCTACCATCGTCTGGGGGATCTTCATTTCTGTCAGGCCGTCCAGATCCTCCTGCGTCAGATATCCGTCCTCGTCCACCAGCTCCGCCATATATTTACACAGGGCCAGCATGGGCTTCGGCAGTCGTTTCCGTTCCAACTGATCGCAGAGAAACGCAGACAGGCTGTCCAGCTCCTTATCAGTCGCTCCCGGCTCCGGTGGGGCATCCTCCTCATGGGCAAAGGAGGTCCCAAAAGTCCCCGCGTCCAGCCAACTGGCTTTCTGACGCAGCTCCGCGTAGGCAGAGCGAAGCTCTGAGGCTTCCGAAAGCTCCAAGGTGGGGTTCTCCTCGGAGATCTTTCCCAGATAGTCCAGCAGCTCCTGAGAATTCATCTGCAAGACTTCCATGGATTGCAGTAGCTGCGGCGTCAGCTTCAGCTCCTGCCGCAGTTCTGTTTTTAAAGAAATGAGATTCATAACAGCTTCATTCCTTCCGGTCCTTCACATATTTGGCGATTTTCCGGACAGCGGTGGCCTGAGAGATGCCCAGTTCCTTCGCCACAGCCACCGTGGTGCCGCAGCGGCGGTAGGAATCCCGGATGATCTGTCCCTCGAAGGCATCCATCCGCTCCGCCAGAGTCCCCTCCTGAGAGGGGAGGTCCGGTGCGCTGCCGCCGCTGTTGTATTCCAGCGGCAGGGCCGTAATGTCCAAAATCGGATTCTGGGCGGTGATGACCAGCCGTTCCATCAGGTTTTCCAGCTGACGCACATTACCGGGCCAGGGATATTGCTCCAGAAAGGCCACAAACCGGGGACTTAACGCCAGCTGCTTGCCGTATTCCTTGCAGAACCGCTCCAAAAACTGGTGCGCCATAGGCAGGATATCCTCAGGGCGCTGCCGCAGAGGGGGAATGTGGACCCGGATGACGTTCAGCCGGTAGAAAAGATCCGAACGGAACAGCCCCCGCTGCACCTCCTCCTCCAGATTGCGGTTAGTGGCCACCAGCAGACGGAAATCCAACTCAATGCGCTTGGTACCGGACACCCGCTCGATGGTCTTTTCCTGAATGAGCTGCAACAGCTTAGATTGAATATGAGGCGGCAGCTCTCCGATCTCATCCAGAAACAGGGTGCCGTGGTTGGCCAGTTCGATCTTACCGATCTTGCCGGCAGAGGCCGCGCCGGTAAAGGCTCCCTTTTCATAGCCGAACAGCTCGGATTCAATGAGGTTTTCATGGAGCACCGCGCAGTTGACCTCGATAAAGGGGCCGTTGGCCCGGTTGCTGATGGCGTGGATGGCCTTGGCCACTGCGCTTTTGCCCACGCCGGTCTCCCCGGTGATGAGAATATTGGCCTTCGTGTTGGCGGTATTCAGGATCAGTGTCCACAACCGCTGCATGGCAGGGCTCTTCACCACCAGATCCGTGGCGGTGGCCCGGAGCCGCAGTTCCGCGATCTCCTGCGTATACTGCTGCAAGGAGTCCTGTAAATGCCGGTAGTTCTGCTGAATGGTGTTGATCTGCTCCATGGACACCGTGTTGAAGCACACGGCATATTTCAGCACACCGTTTTGGTCAAACAGCGGAATTCCCACCGTCATGACATTTTTATGGGTGTGGTTGATGGTCTGGGTGGCGGTGATCTTTTTCTTCTGCCGGATGACCTCCGCAGTGATACAGGGCCGGAAGGTCCCGTTCGCTTCCAGATCAAAAGCCGACTTACCCACGATGGAATCGTGGGTAAAGCCAAAGTTCCGCTCATAGTTCTCACTGACCCGGAGAATGATGCCGTCTGCGTCAGAGAGCATCATATCGTCTGCCAGGACCAGATTGTTTTTGGGGCTGAGGATGTCGAAAAGTCCCTCCAGATTGATATTTTCCTCAAAGAAATGAGGAAGGTCAGGTGTATGCGCCATGAGAGCCCCTCCCGCGTGTGATCTATTCATTTTTGATTATAGCATATTCAAAAACGAATAGAAAGGGCCAGTGCCAAGTTTCTTCTGTATCTTTTGTAAAAAAATACCCGCCGGCTTTCGTGGTTCTTGCCGAAAGGATGTCCTGCGCAGGGAAAAATATATGCGCATCCAGCCTATTCATTTTTGAATAGTGCCCGAATGAGGTCGCTGAAAAGAGGAAAATTCCGCCGAAATCCCCCGATTTTTTTGTCAAACCCGCACAGTTGAATGCTCCATTTTTGTGAAAAACATCTTGCCAATCTTGGCACATAAATTGCTATATTACTCACTGTACAACCATGGATAGGCTGACGGGTGCAGCTGGACCCACATCTCCGTCAGCACAGACGCTTACATATTATTTTTGAGGAGGAATCTACTTATGTATCAGACCCTTCGTTATGAAAAGCAGGAAAACATCGGCATTCTCACCATCAACCGTCCCGAGGCGCTGAACGCACTGAACTCCACCGTCATCGGCGACCTGGAGCAGGCCATCACCGAGGTGGAGAAGGACGCCGAGCTGGGCGCTCTCATCATCACCGGCGAGGGCCGTTCCTTTGTGGCCGGTGCCGACATCGGCGAGCAGCTCCCCCTGGATGTGGCCGGCGGCCGCAAGTGGGGCCAGCGGGGCAGCGCCCTGATGCGCCGCATCGAGAAGCTGGAGATCCCCACCATCGCTGCTGTCAACGGCTTCGCTCTGGGCGGCGGCTGCGAGCTGGCCATGTGCTGCGACATCATCCTGGCTGCCGGCCCCAACGCTGAGGGCAAGGGCGGCGCCAAGTTCGGCCAGCCCGAGGTTGGCCTGGGCATCACCCCCGGCTTCTCCGGCACCCAGCGCCTGCCCCGCCGCGTGGGCATCGCCAAGGCCAAGGAGCTGATCTTCTCCGGCAAGGTCATCGGCGCCGCTGAGGCTGAGAAGATCGGCCTGGTCAACGCCGTGTATGCTCCCGAGGAGCTGATCCCCGGTGCCATCGCCATGGCCAAGTCCTTCACCGCCAATGCTCCCATCGCCGTGAAGTATTCCAAGGCCTGTATCGACCGCGGCATGCAGATGGACATTGATGACGGCATCGCTCTGGAGAACGAGCTGTTCGCCATGTGCTTCGCCACCGCCGACCAGAAGGAAGGCATGAGCGCCTTCGTTGAAAAGCGCAAGGAAAAGCACTTCCAGAACAAGTAATTATCCCGCGTGATTCCCGCCGGTCTTACCGGCTGTTCAAAATTCTTAATTTAAATAGAGGATTTAGGATATGAAGAAAGTACGCGTTATCACCGCTGAGGAAGCGGCCCTGATGGTCAAGGACGGCGACACCGTCTCCACCGGCGGCTTCGTTAGCTGCGCCTGCCCCGAGGCGCTGACCAAGGCTCTGGAAAACCGTTTCGTGGAAACCGGCCATCCCCGTGACCTGACTCTGTTCTTTGCAGCCGGTCAGGGCCACCGGGACGGCACCGGCGGCGACCACTTCGGCCACGAGGGTATGTGCAAGCGGGTAGTCGGCGGTCACTGGGACCGCGCCGCTAAGCTGGGTGAGCTGGCTCTGGCCAACAAGCTGGAGGCCTATAACCTGCCTCAGGGCGTCATCACCCACATGTACCGCGACATCGCCGCCCACAACATCGGCACCATCACCCACGTTGGCCTGAACACCTTCGTAGACCCCCGTCACGAGGGTGGCAAGCTCAACGAGTGCACCAAGGAAGACCTGGTGAAGCTGGTGAACATTGACGGCGAGGAGCGCCTGCTCTACAAGCCCATCCCCATCAATGTGTGCCTGGTCCGCGGCTCCTACGCCGATGAATACGGCAACTGCACCGTCCACCGCGAGATCGGTCCTCTGGACGTCACCGCCCAGTGCCAGGCCACCAAGAACTCCGGCGGCATCGTCATCGTCCAGGTGGAAAAGATCGTCCAGGGCGGCACCCTGGACCCCCGCCTGGTGAAGATCCCCGGCATCTATGTGGATGCCATCGTCGTGGGCTCTTCCGAGGAAAACAACCAGTGTCTGGGCATGCCCTATGACGGAGCTCTCTCCGGTGAGTTCCGCATCCCCGTGGACGATATCCCCCCCATCCCCATGGACGCCAAGAAGATCATCGCCCGCCGCGCCGCTATGGAGCTGCCTCAGGACGCCATCGTGAACCTGGGCACCGGCGCTCCGGAGAAGATCGCCAACGTCTGCGCTGAGGAGGGCATCTCCAACAAGATGACCCTGACCGTGGAAGCCGGCTCCATCGCCGGTGTGCCCTACGGCGGCACCCAGTTCGGCGGCGCAGCCAACTCCATGGCCATTCTGGACCACAACGTCCAGTTCGACTTCTATCAGGGCGGCGGCCTGGACGTGGCCTTCCTGGGCCTGGCCGAGACCGCTCCCAACGGCGACCTGAACGTCTCCAAGTTCGGCACCCGTCTGGCCGGCGCCGGTGGCTTCATCGACATTACCCAGAACGCCAAGAAGGTCGTTTACTGCGGCACCTTTACCGCCAAGGGCCTCAAGACCGAGTGCAAGGACGGCAAGCTGGTCATCACCCAGGAGGGTGCCAAGAAGAAGTTCGTCAACAAGGTAGAGCAGATCACCTTCTCCGGCGATTACGCCAACAAGGTGCACCAGCCCGTTCTGTACATCACCGAGCGCGCCGTGTTCGAGCTGCGGCCCGAGGGCGTGACGCTGGTGGAGATCGCCCCCGGCATTGACCTCCAGACCCAGGTTCTGGATCAGATGGAGTTCATGCCCAAAATCGCCGATGACCTGAAGCTCATGGATGAGCGCATCTTCCGTGAGGAACTGATGGGTCTGGCTAACGACTAAACATCCCTCTAAGGGGGGAGCGATCCCCCCTTAGTCCCCAAATTAATTAGGAGGATAACAAAAAATGGCATTGATGACCCCCCAAGAATACATTGAGTCCCTGCGGAAGCTGAACACCCGCGTCTACATGTTCGGCGAGAAGATCGAGAACTGGGTGGACCACCCCATGATCCGCCCCTCCATCAACTGCGTGGCCATGACCTACGCTCTGGCTCAGGATCCTCAGTACGCTGAGCTGATGACCGTGAAGTCCAGCCTCACCGGTCACACCATTAACCGCTTCACCCACCTGCATCAGTCCACCGAGGACCTGATGAACAAAGTGAAGATGCAGCGTCTGCTGGGCCAGAAGACCGCTTCCTGCTTCCAGCGCTGCGTGGGCATGGACGCCTTCAACTCCGTCTTCTCCACCACCTATGAGATCGACGAGAAGTACGGCACCCACTATCACGAGAACTTCAAGAAGTTCCTGACCTACGTTCAGGACAATGACCTCACCGTGGACGGCGCTATGACCGACCCCAAGGGTGACCGTTCCAAATCTCCCAGCCAGCAGGCTGACCCCGACATGTACGTCCATGTTGTGGAGCGCCGTCCCGACGGCATCGTGGTCTGCGGTGCCAAGTGCCACCAGACCGGCTCCATCAACTCCCACTGGCACATCTTCATGCCCACCATCTCCATGGGTGAGGCCGATAAGGATTGGGCTGTCAGCTTTGCCTGCCCCACCGACGCCGAGGGCATGTACATGATCTACGGCCGTCAGTCCTGCGACACCCGCAAGCTGGAGGAGGACGCCTCCATCGATGTGGGCAACGCCAAGTTCGGCGGTCAGGAGGCTCTGGTGGTTCTTGACCATGTGTTCATCCCCAACGAGTACATCTTCCTCAACGGCGAGTATGAGTTCGCCGGTATGATCGTGGAGCGCTTCGCCGGTTATCACCGCCAGTCCTACGGCGGCTGCAAGGTGGGCGTGGGCGATACCCTGATCGGTGCCGCCGCTCTGGCCGCTGAGTACAACGGCGTGGAGAAGGCCTCCGCTGTCAAGGACAAGCTCATCGAGATGACCCACCTGAACGAGACCCTGTTCTGCTGCGGCATCGCCTGCTCCGCTCAGGGCTTTAAGACCAAGGCGGGCAACTATCAGATCGACCTGCTGCTGGCCAATGTCTGCAAGCAGAACGTGACCCGCTTCCCCTATGAGATCGTGCGTCTGGCAGAGGACATTGCCGGCGGCCTGATGGTCACCATGCCCTCTCAGGTGGACTTCCACAGCGATATGGTTGTTGGCCGGAACGGCGAGACCATCGGCCAGATCTGCAACAAGTTCTTTGCCGCCCGCGAGGGTGTTTCCACCGAGAACCGTCAGCGCATCATGCGCTTCATCGAGAACCTGTGCCTGGGCGCAGCCGCTGTCGGCTACCGCACCGAGTCCATGCACGGAGCCGGTTCTCCCCAGGCCCAGCGCATCATGATCGCCCGCCAGGGCAATATCCAGGGCAAGAAGCAGTTTGCCAAGGATATCGCCGGCATCGTCGACTAAAGTTATAGGGGGATCGCATCCCCCCTCTCCCTCACACGGTGAGGAAGCCGTGCCCCGGCACGGGCAGGCATGTTTCAAGCAAGTAAAACTCGCTTGAAGCGCATTTCAATTGTGATATTTGTCCCTGCGACATATCAATATAGCCTTTCCAAAACTGATATAAGGAGAAAGCATTATGGATTTCAATCTGAGCCCTGAGCATCTGTTGATCCGGAAGATGATGGCTGAGTTCACCGAGAACGAAGTGAAGCCCATTGCTGCCGAGACCGACGCCAAGACCCTCTATCCCCGCGAGAACATCGAGAAGCTGTTCGACCTGGGCGTGATGGGCATGTGCATCCCCAAGGAGTACGGCGGACAGGGTGCTGACCCTCTGGCCAGCGCCATCTGCATCGAGGAGCTGTCCAAGCAGTGCGCCTCCACCGGCGATATCGTAGCCACCCACAACGGCCTGTGCTGCGACCCCATCCTGACCCACGGCACCGAGGAGCAGAAGGCCAAGTATCTGCCCATGCTGTCCACCGGTCACAAGGTCGGCGCCTTCGCTCTGACTGAGCCCAACGCCGGTTCCGACGCTTCCAAGGGTCAGACCGAGGCCAAGCTGGAGGGCGACCACTATGTGATGAACGGCTCCAAGATCTTCATCACCAACGGCTATGTGGCCGATGTGTTCGTGGTCTTTGCCATGACCGATAAGTCCAAGGGCACCAAGGGCATCTCCGCCTTCATCGTGGAGTCCTCCTTCCCCGGCTTCTCCGTCGGCAAGCACGAGGAGAAGATGGGCCTGCACGGCTCTCCCACGGCTGAGATCGTGTTCACCGACATGATCGTCCCCAAGGAGAACATGCTGGGCCGCGAGGGCAAGGGCTTCAACATCGCCATGCAGACCCTGGACGGCGGCCGTATCGGCATTGCCGCTCAGTCCCTGGGTATTGCCGAGGGCGCTCTGGAAGAGGCCAAGGCTTACACCAAGGGCCGTGTCCAGTTCGGCAAGCCCATCAGCAAGTTCCAGAACACCCAGTTCACCTTCGCTGACATGGAGCTGGGCTGCGAGGCCGGTCGTCTGCTGACCTACCAGGCCGCCATGAAGAAGGGTGCCGGTGAGCGCTACACCAAGGAGGCCGCCATGGCCAAGCTGTTCTGCTCTGAGCACGCTATGAAGACCACCACCAAGGCGCTGCAGATGTTCGGCGGCTACGGCTACACCAAGGATTATCCCATGGAGCGCATGATGCGCGACGCCAAGATCACGGAGATCTACGAGGGCACCAGCGAGGTCCAGCGTATCGTCATCTCCGCCAACATGGGCCTGTAAGGAGGAGAAGTCGAAATGAAGATTTATGTTTGTGTCAAGCAGGTACCCGATACCTCCGGCAAGGTGGCTGTCAATCCCGATGGTACTCTGAACCGCGCTTCTATGCAGACCATCACCAACCCCGACGATATGAACGCTCTGGAGGCAGCCCTGAAGATCAAGGACGCCACCGGCTGCAAGGTCACCGTTGTCACCATGGGCCCCCCTCCCGCTGCCGGTATGCTGCGTGAGCTGATGGCCATGGGCGCTGACGAGGGCGTGCTGGTTTCCGCCCGTGAGTTCGGCGGTTCCGATACCTACGCTACTTCCCAGATCCTGGCCGCCGCTCTGAGCACCCTGGGTGTTGAGAAGGACGATATCGTGATGTGCGGCCGTCAGGCTATCGATGGCGATACCGCTCAGGTCGGTCCCCAGATCGCTGAGAAGCTGCACCTGCCCCAGGTCACCTATGCCGCCGACATCAAGAAGGACGGCGACACCATCACTGTCCAGCGCATGCTGGAGGATGGCTACATGACCATCAAGGTCCAGACTCCCTGCCTGCTGACCTGCATCAAGGAGC
>ERZ1106935.1656-NODE-1656-length-18337-cov-3.107537_pt1 | contig 18337 bp, 17 predicted proteins | sample MGYA00403666_ERZ1106935 | MGnify/ENA primary metagenome ERZ1106935 (study PRJEB35170, sample SAMEA104062452) | human gut metagenome | biome: human gut; feature: human-associated habitat; material: faeces | place: Denmark | collected 2012-11-20 ... | reverse complement strand
GCGCCCTGCTTTTATTGTCCTCGTTTAAAATTGTTTTTACGAAGAATTACTGCTCACCCGGAAGGAAAGTACTGTCAAAGCCGTAGGGCAGCAGGTCCCGGAGCGTCAGCTCCAGCGCCTCCCCCTTGCCGTTGAGACAGATAACCTGCATTTCCGGAGCAAATTCCTTCATAAACTGGCGGCACATGCCGCAGGGGTAGCAATAGTCCTCGCTGCGTCCGGCGATGACGATGCGGACGAAGTCCCGGTGGCCTTCGCTGATGGCCTTCCCCATGGCGGTGCGCTCGGCGCAGGTGCCTACGGGGTAAACGGCGTTTTCAATGTTGCAGCCGGTGAAAACCGTGCCGTCGGTACATTCCACGGCGGCGCCCACGGGGAAATGGGAGTAGGGACAATAGGCCCGGTCCAGCATGGCCACGGCTGCGGCCTTCAATTCGTCAAGACTCATGGATAAAGCCTCCTTTTCGCGGTCAGGACGCGGATTTCGGCGTCCACTTCACGCCCCGGTTGGGGCGCACGTTCAGGTCGATGATGTCTCTGGCATCGTAGAACTGGCTGTACCAGCCGATGACCTTGTCGCTGCCCCGGAGGGTGGTGCCATCCGGGTGGAGCCGGTCACAGATCACCGCGCAGATGTCGGTTTTGATTTTGGAGTACGAGCTGATTCCGACGGAGGCGAAGACCCGGAAGCCCTGCTCCTGCAAATACTTAAAAATGGGGCCGGTCTGCTTCACGTCGTCCCCGTCAGGCCGGGCGCCGTGGGGATAATAGAGAATGGGGGTGGGGCCGATCAGACTGCCCACCTCGTCCATCCAGCGCTTGGTGTCCGCCTTCACCCGCTCCAAAGAGGAGGACGAGAGATTGATGTGGCCCCAGGTGTGACTGCCGAAGGTCCAGCCGGTGCGCTTCAGTTCTGCGATGATGGGCTTCACCGCCTCACATTCCTTCAAACGGTTGGCCTCCAATTCATCATTCCAGACCTTGGTGTCCGTGTTGGTGCGGTAGCCTAAGATCCCCTGATAGCCGGTGAGACTGAGGCTGCCCTTGGCACCGAAGGGGGAAAAGTCGGGGTGCTCCCGGACAAACTTGTCCAGAATGGTCACGGCGTCCAGATCCTGAGAGATGACCTCGTTGCCCTGAGGGTCTAGCCCACAGCTCCAGATGAGACCGTCCTCTCCCAAGATCAGCTTGTAGGTAAAGCCGTCCTTGAGCATATAGTCATAGTAGTTTACGTCATCATAGGAGAAGATCAGGGGCTTTTTGCCCTCCGGGATGTAGAGGGTGTTCCGGATCATTACCGGCTGGCCGTTGGCGTCGGTGCTTTCGCTCCATACGTCATTGATGTCCACCAGCACATAGCCCCGGTCATATACGCTTTGGAGAATTTTGTCATATTCGTCCACTGTGACCATCCAGTCATCGATGCCGTCGGCCTGACTGTCGCCGTCAAAGGCCAGCTCCGGGTAGGCCACGATGGGGTGGAAGAACAGATGCTCCACCACGCCGTCCCACGGTACATAGGTCACGCCGTCTACGGTGCCCCGGTCAACGGTGGGGGAGGAGATGACGTATGGCTCCTGCTGGGGTTCCTCCGGCTCCTCGGCAGGCTCCGGGGCGGTGTCGGGGGTCTCCGTCTGAGAAGCGTCATCATCCTGAGCCGGAGGCGTCGGCTGTGTTTGGCCGCCGCAGGCGGTGAGGGAGAGGGTCAGTAAAAGAGCTAAGAAAAGCGTGGTGATACGCTGCATAGAAACCAGATCCTTTCTGTCGAATCGTAGATGTAAGTCTTATTATATCAGTTTTTTGACAGAAAAAGAAGAACAATTCGGTGACAATTTGCGGACAATGCGGGAAAAACCGGGAGTGGCTATGCCACTCCCGGTTTTCTTATCGCTTGTCTCCCGGCTTGAAGATCAGGGCCATCACCACGGCGGAGACTACCGCTGTGGTGATGCCGCCTGCTGTGGCAGACAGACCACCAGTGAGGACACCCAGCCAGCCCTGCTCCGCCACCGCCTTTTCAACGCCCTTGGCCAGCGCGTGGCCAAAGCCCGTCAGGGGCACTGTGGCCCCGGCTCCGCCCCAATCTGCCAATGGCTGATACAGACCCACGGCACTGAGGAACACGCCGGCGACCACATAGCCCGTCAGAATACGGGCGGGGGTCAGCCGGGTGCGGTCGATCAGAATTTGACCCACGGCGCAGAGAAGTCCGCCGCAGAGAAATGCGTTAAGATATGCCATACGCCCTACCTTTCCGTGCTGACGCACACCAGATGGCAGATGCCGGGAATAGACTCCCCCTGAAAACTGGAGGTGGGAGATAGCAGCGCCCCGGTGGGGGCGAACAGGATGCGCCGCCAGCGGCCCTGTTTCAAGCCGGTGAGAAGATAGCCGTTGAATACCGCCGCGGAGCAGCCGCAGCCGGAACCGCCGGCGTGCATATCCTGTCGGTCCCGGTCATAGAGGAGCATGCCGCAGTCCTCATAGTTTCGGGTCATGTCCACGCCGTCTTGCCAAAACAGGTCCATTACGATCTCGTGGCCCAGCTCTCCTAAGTCCCCGGTGAAAATGGCATCATAATCCGCCGGGCCGGTGTGCGTGTCGGCAAAGTAGGCCCGGAGGGTGTCATAGGCGGCGGGGGCCATGGCTGCCCCCATGTTGTTGGGATCGGTGATACCCTGATCCACAATTTTCCCGCAGGTGACGTGAGTGATATAAGGCCCCGGCCCTTGGGCGGAGAGAAGGGTGCAGCCGGCGGCGGTGGCGGTCCACTGGGCGGTAGGGGAGCGCTGGCTGCCATAGGGGACTGGCATCCGGTACTGCCGCTCGGCGGTGCAGAAGTGGGAACTGGCTTGGGCGGCGACGGTTTCCGCAAAGCCGCCGTCAATGAGCAGCGACGCCAACGCCAGTGCCTCGCCCATGGTGGAGCAGGCTCCGTACAGGCCGAAAAAGGGGATGCCCAGTTCCCGCAGACCGAAGGAGGAGCCGATACACTGGTTCAACAGGTCCCCCGCCAGTACATAGTCCACATCGCCCGGCTTCAGCCCCGCCTGCTCCAACGCCCGCCGTAAAACCCGACGCTGCATGGTGGCTTCCGCCTTTTCCCACGTTTTTTCGCCGAAAAAGGAATCGTCGCACAGCTCGTCGAAATATTTGGCCAAAGGTCCCTGGCCCTCCATCCGTCCGCCGATGTTGGCAAAGGAGAGGACTGAGGGCGGTGTCTGGAGCGCAACCCCTGCCGATCCGTTTGCTGTTCATACCATGCCTCCCAGCTGAAAGTCATGCGAACAGTATGCCCCATTTGGCGGGATCTATGAGAGGGAGACGAGAAAAACCGGACTGCGCGCCGCACAGTCCGGTTTTTTCTCGCTTATGATATTTACGATTTTTTCTGACGGGCCTTCCGCAGGCGGCTCCGTATGGTTTGGCGGCCCCGCTTTTTGCGGATCCGGATCACCACCAGCATTAGAGCCAAAAGGATCAGAACTGCCAGCAAGACCCACAGCAGAGGACTGGCGGTCCGCTCCTGCACACAGAAGGTGACGGTTTCCCGGTCGGAGGTGAACAGCAGATAGCTGCCGTCCACGGTGCTGTCCTGCTTTTCCCAGCCGCTTTCCGTCTTGACCCAGAGGTCATAGCGCTTGCCGTCCTCCGGGAGCCGGTAGTGGACCGTGTAGGAGATAGCGGTCATATCCGGATCGTCCACCGTGACGGTAACGGCGGTGCCGGTGCGGGCAGAGCCCTTCGCATCTGTCCAGGAGACAGGTTCCGAAGTGTGGCTGACGGTGGCCCGGCTGCTGAAGCTGCCATCCACCAGGATCTGGGGAAGGGTCTGGGTGTCATCCGTCAGGGAGGAGGTGTAAGGTGTGTAGACGGCATCCAGTGTCTGACTGGCGGTGAGATGGGTATAGTCCAGATCAGGCCAGACAGCGGAGAAACCCTTCTTCGCCGGGATCTCCGGCAGGCTGTCGATTCCCCGTCCGTACTGGAAGGGGACTACCGCTACCACCTTGCCGTCCGCCCGGAAGGTCAGTTCCATCTGGGAGAAGGTCTTGGGAACAGTGTCTCCTGCGCAGAGAACATCGAAGGCGGCGGGCTCTGCCTTCCCGGCGTAGCTGATGCCGTCAATGGCACCCAGCGTTTCGTGGGTGAACAGGCAGCCGGTCACAGAGCCATCCTCGTCCACGTCTCCCGCGATAGCACCGGTGTAAGCGCCGCCGTCCACGGTGACGAGACTGCGGCAGTCGGAGAGCGTTTTGCCATAACCGGCGATGCCGCCCACATAATCCTCACCGGAAAGGGCGCATTTGGCCCAGCTCAGGCGGATGCTGCTGTCGGAGCAGCCCGCGATGCCGCCGACATAGCTGCCGTCGGTGGAGACGGCGCCGTAGCTCTGGCAGTCGGTGATCTGACCGATATACGCCTGTCCCACGATGCCGCCGGCATAGTCATTCCGACCGGTGATGGTACCGCTGTTGGTGCAGCCGGTCAGAAGGGCGCGGGTCTGGTAGTGGAAATCCAAAGAATAGTTGCCGACTTTGGTCGTATCGCCGTCAGGATCGAAGTCAATCTCAATTCCCACGGAACCCACAATGCCGCCTAAATTTGTGCTGCCGGTGATCTCGCCTTTGTTTTCGGAGGCGGAGATCCGGCCGTCATGCTGCTTGGCGGGGTCGCAGGAATCGGACAGGTCCTGGAAATGATCCCGGATCTGATCCTCCTTGCTCTTGCTTTGATCCTGATTCCAGTCACTTTTTTCGCTGCGGATCAGATTCGTAATGGAGCGGAACTGGCTGTTGACCGCTTTTAGATCGGCGATGATGGTGTCGGCAGAGTCACTGAGCAGTTGGTTCAGAGCTTCACCGCTGTCCAGAAGGGCGTCCATGGCGTTTTGAAGCTGGCTGCCTTTTTCCGTAAGATCAGATCCGATGGGATCTATTTTGATTTCAGGCTTGTCAGCCTGCTTCCGCGTTAGTTCTTCCAGACTGCGGACCACCTGATCCAGTCGGTTCAGGGCCTTGTGGGCAGCGTTCTCCACATCCCCCAGATCCTCCAGCGCTTTTTTCAGCCGGGAAATATCTGCGGGCAGAACGTTCAGCGCCTGCCGCATCTGCTCCAGAGCGGTGCCAGCCAACCGGAGGGCGGTGCTGTAGTTCCCCAGTACGTCCTTCAGATGATCCAGAGCTTCCTGAGGATCCTTGCCGCTGATGATGGCATCCAGAACATCTTTTGCTGCTGATGTGACTGCCTTATGGGTCTCCCGGGCAGCGTCCCGGGCATCCCGCAGATTGGTAAGGGCTTTCTGAAAATCCTCTGCCGCGTCATTGCCGCCGGTCAGATCCTTCCGAACTTTTTCCAGCGTATCCAGCAGAGCGTCCAATGCGTCCAGTGCACTGCCTGTGTCATCCAGAATGTCTGCCAGATCGTCCAGCGCCTGAGAGATCCGAGCGGAAAGTTCATTGATTTCGTCGATGTTGCCGTTGACCCAGTCCGTCATGGCATCGGTCAGTTCCTTGGCGATGTCCTTGGTGTCCCGGACCTTGCCGGTGAGATCGTTCATCTGGGTGTGGACGGAGTCGGAAATGCTGTCAGCGTGGTTGGCGGTACGATCCATGATATCCTGAAGCGTATCCAGCTGGGCCAACAGCTTGTCGAGGAAATCCTCGCTGAAGGTCTGTAAGACCTCCGGCTCCAGCTGGCCCACGATGCCGCCCACGTCCTTTCGTCCGCTGACGGTGCCGGTGTTGACGCAGCCATCCAGCCAGCCGGCGCTGCGTCCGGCGATGCCGCCGATGTTGTAGCCGATCTGGTCATAGCCCACGGAGCCGCTGTTGGAGCAGCTCTGGATGGTGCCCTTGGAATAGCCTGCCACACCGCCGACGTCCGTATAAGCCGGGACATTTTCCATGGAGTTCAGCTGGGCCAGATTTGTATAGTCCGTCTTGGGGGCATCCTCTAAGTCCTGGGTGTTGATGCTGCCGCTGTTGGAACAGCGGGTCAGGGTCCCGCGGTTTTCGCCCACCACGCCGGCGGTGGAATGCTTGCCGGTAACGCTGCCGGAGAAGGCACAGCCCACCAGCTCGCCGCCGGTTTCATTGATACCTACCAGACCGCCGATGCGATTATCACCCATGACGGTGCCGGAGGCGATGCAGTTTAAGAGCCGTCCGGCGTTGCTGCCGGCCAGCAGGCCCAGATCATCCTGATGCCCATTGGGGTGGATAGTGCCCATGACCGTCAGATCCTGAACGGTGGCGCCGTTTTGAATGTAGCGGAACAGACCCCGGACGTTGCCGCTGCCGATGAGGGTCAGGCCGGAGATGGTGTGTCCGTTGCCTTGGAATGTGCCGCTGAAGGTGGGAATCGGAGTGAAGTCAATACCGTGGAGGTCAAGATCGTTCTCCAGGATCACAGTCTTTTCCTGAGACCAGGTATCCAGCGTGCAGTTCCGGGACAATTCGGCCAAATCCTCGGCGGTTTTGATGGTAACGGTGCTCTCAGCCGCCAGCGCAGCGGGAGCGGCCAGGGTAAACAGCAGGGTCACAGCCATGAGAAGGGCGGACCATTTTTGAATGTGTTTCATTGGGTGTCCCCCTCCTTTCCAGTGACAGAATCCGCAGGCGGCGTGTTCGGTGTATCCTCCGGAGACGGTCCTGCTTCAGGCGGTTGGCCGCTGCCTTCCGGCAGATCATAGCTGCCGGAGGACATGATGGCGGAAATATCGCCCTTGACTACGCCGTGGATCTCCGCGTCCACAAAGCCGGAGATCCGGCCCCGGACACGGCCATTGACAAAGGTGGTGCCGGAGAGACGCTGAGAGGCGATGGGCGTTGCGGGGAGCTTTACCTGGAAGCTGGTCTTTTCCACGATCCGGTCGCCCAGCACCAGGATCTGAGGCAGGACGAACATGACCAGGAACATGGAGATCAGCGTGCCCCGGCTAAGGCACTGGCCAATGCCTACGATGGACGGCTCCGTGGTGATCTGCCCGATGAGGAAGCCCGCAGCGGACAGGATGGAGCCGGAGGTCAGTACCGTGGGGAAGGAGAGATCCAGCGCCTTGATCAGGGCCTCTCTGGGGCTCATCCGGGTCTTGAGGTCGGAATACCAGGTGGAAATGACGATGGCGTAGTCGATATTCGCGCCCATCTGGATGGAGGTAACGATCAGATAGCTCATGAAGAAGATGTTGGTGTGCAGCACCGTGGGGAAGGTGAAGTTGATCCAGATACTGCCCTGAATGACCAAGATCAGCAGAATGGGCAGGCCCACGGACATAAAGGTGAACACCAGCACCAGAACCACGAATACCACGGACAGGACGCTGATCATCACATTGTCTCTGGCGAAGGAAACGGACTGGTCATAGTCGCTGGTGGAGTTGCCTACTAAGTACACATCGTCGGCATCGTAGTATTTCTCCACGATGCTGTGAACGGTTTTCAGGAAGGCGAAGGTGTCGGTCCCCTCCTCCGGCAGATTCAGGTTCATGACCATGCGGGTGTAGTTGGGGCCAAGCATCTGGGTCTGGGCGTCGGTGATCTGCGTATAGGCGTCATTGATCTCCCGCTCATCCTCGTCATCCAGCGTCACATAGCCCTTTTCCTTCTCCTGATAGATAAAGAGGATCATATCCATGGCGGATACGGTATAGCTGTCGATGCCGCCCACGATGGGGCCGTAGTTATCCTCCTGATCCGCTGTATAGGCGGCGTAGAGGATGCAGGCTTCCTCGTAGGAAAGACCCATCATCTCCGAGAACTGCCGGGGCGTCAGCTTGTCGGTGAGGAAGTAGCCGGGCTTGGCCTCCACATTGGAAAGACCCATGGCATAATCCACCTCATCCAGTCCGCTCAGCTCCTTCAAAACGGCCTTTTCACTGGCGGTGTCCCCCTTGGGGACCACCAGTGCCATGATATTCTGGGTGCCGAATTCCTTTTCCACCCGGTCCGTCGCTGCCTGATGCTCATTGCGGCGAACGGTCATGACGGCGTTGTCGCCATACACATAGGGGCACTGGTTGGAGAGGAAGAAGCCTCCCACCACGCACACGATGAATACGGGCACGCCCACATGACGCAGGGCATAGACCAGCTTGCCCCAGCGGTCGATCTGGGGGATGAAGTTCTTGTGGCGGGTCCGCTCCATCGCCTTGGAGAAGAGCATCAGCAGTCCGGGCATCAGGGTGAACACGGCCAGCATACTCAGCAGGATGGCCTTGATGAGCACCAGACCCAGGTCAAAGCCGATGCGGAACTGCATGAACATCATGGCGGCCAGACCGGAAATGGTAGTCAGGCTGCTGGCGGAGATAGAGGGAATGGCGGCGCTGACAGCGATGATGCAGGCCGTCCGGTCATCCGGGGCGTGTTCCCGCTCTTCCAGAAAGCGGTGAAGCAGGATGATGGAGTAGTCGATGGCCAACGCAAGCTGGAGCACCACTGTCACAGAGTCGGACACGAAGGAGATCTCACCGAAGATGAAGTTGGTGCCCTTGTTCAGCAGCGCCGCCGCCACAAAGGTCAGCAACAGCACCGGCACCTCGGCGTAGGAACGGGAGGTCAGCAGCAGCACCAGCACGATGACCAGTGCGGCCACCACTAAGATAATGCCCATTTCCTCATTCAATGTTTCGGATTTGGAGTAGCCCACATCGGTAGAGATGTAAGTGTCATAGGGGGCCAGCAGCTCCTTCACGGCGGCCAGACCGTCCTTGGCGGACTGGTCATCGTTTTCGCCCCGGAAGGTGACGGTGATGAGGGCGTCGGCACCCTGCATGTAATCCTCATAGGTCTTGTTGGCAGCGGAGGGCAGGGTGGTATCATCCGCCGACTTGTCTGCGTCCCAGAAGTCCACGGAGGAGATGTTGTTCAGATCTTCGATCTGATCCGCCAGATCCCGTGCGATCTCATACGTCACATGAGACACGATGATCCGGGCGGTGCCATAGGTCTTCATCTCATCCTCCATCAGCGTCAGGCCCCGGCGGGTCTCCGTGGTCTCCGGCAGATATTGGGTCAGATCGTCGCAGACCTTTACCCAGCTCTGGGTGATCAGGCTGGCGATGATGGCAATGGCGTACAGAAAAAAGATCAGGTTTCGTTTATCCACGATAAACGTGGCTAATTTTTCAAAAAAATTGCTTTTTTTCGGCTGGTCGCTCATGGGAGTCCCCTTTCTATGGCGCGTTTCAACAGCACATTCACATGAAATCACTTGTATCATATCCGCAGACATTTGGAATTGCAACAGTCAAATTCGGTCATTTGTCAGAATTCTGCGATTTTCCAGTTTTTGACTGGACAGATCCTGAAAAAACTTTTAAAATCTATGCAAACCGCCTGTAAATGAACAATGACAGCCCCCTTGACCTGTGCTATACTCTTAACAGAACTTAACGGAATGGGGCTGTAAGATGGGAAAAAGGTATAAAACCTCCGAGACCACTTGCCAGGCCATCAGCGGTGCGCTGAAGCAGCTCATGACCCAAAAGCCGCTGGAACGGATCACCGTGGCGGAGATCATGGATACCTGTGGGATGCGGCGGCAGCATTTCTACTATTATTTTACGGACATTTACGATCTGCTGCGCTGGACCTTTGAGAAGGAAGCGCTGGAGCTTTTGCAGCAGCAACAGGGCGTGTCCCCCTGGCAGAACGGCTTTCTGCATCTGTTCCAATATATCAATCAGAATCGGGCGGTCTGCCTCTGCGCGCTGGACTCTCTGGGCAAGGAATCTTTGAAACAGCTGCTGGAGGCGGATGTCAGCAGCATCGTGGACCGGGCCGTCCGGCAGACGGCGGTGGAAAATAGCCTGCCTGCCCATTCGCCGGAGGTGGAAGTGGTGATCTGTCTGGTGACCATTATGATGGCAGGGGCGGTGGAGAGCTGGCTCCGGGGGGAGTTGACCCAGACACCGGAGGAGCTGACCCGGCGGATCGATATGATGTTTCAGGACTATATTCGCGGCGTGGCCCTTCGGCTGAAGGCTCCTGCCGCTGTATACGCATAGAAAACGAGGAGGGTGTGTTCCTATGAAAAAGCATGTGATCGCATTGGGCCGACAGTTTGGCAGCGGCGGCCGCGAGATCGGACGGAAGCTCAGTGAGTCTCTGGGGTTTGCCTACTATGACCGGGAACTGCTGAAGCTGGCGGCGGAGCGGGCCGAGGTAGGGGAGGAACTGTTCGCCGATAAGGATGAAAAGGCCGGCAACCCCTGGCTGTTCAAGGCCTTCTATCAGGGCGGCCCCAAGGTCAAGCAGGGGCAGTCGGCGGAGGATGTGCTCTTTCAGATGCAGAGCGAGATCATCCGGGAACTGGCGGAGAAGGAGGACTGCATCATCGTGGGCCGCTGCGCGGATCTTGTGCTGACGGGGCAGGATGTGGATTGCCTGAGCCTGTTTATCTGCGCTCCCTTTGAGTGGCGGGTCCATCACCGGATGGAACTGGAAAATCTGGACGAAAAGGCCGCCCGGGCACTGGTGGAAAAGACCGACGCCCAGCGGGAGAAGTATTATACGCATTATACCGGCCGCCCCTGGGGCCTGCCGGAGAATTACGACATCTGCATCAACAGCGCACGGTTGGGGATTGAACGGACGGCGGCGCTGCTGGCGGAGCATTGCCGGGAGCTGTTCAGCAACCCCTGCTGAAAGTAAAGTGAACCCCGTCAGCCGCAATGCGGCTGACGGGGTGTTTTCTTCATTCAGGTATTCAGCAGGCGGAGCATTTCCTCTGCGGGGTCGATGACCGGCAGGGTGATCTGCCGGAGGAGGGCTTCTTTGAAATAAGGGAAGTGGGTGCAGCCAAGCACCAGCGCTTCTGCACCCAACGCCTGATACCAGTTCACAAGCTCCGGCAGACGGTTCTGTTTCACCAGCGTATCGGGGTCCTCTCCGGCCTCGATCCCCAACACCACAGGCAGAAGTCCGGTAGAGCGCAGGGTCAGGTCCGGGTTGGCACTGAGCAGGGTCCGCTCGATTCCGGCGGTGCCCTGAGCGTTGGCGGCGATCACGGCCAGAGAGTGATATTTGGGCGCCAGCAGCCGGTAAACGTCCAGCGGCGTGACGATCTTCAAGCCGGTTTCCCGGGCAACGAACTGGAAGTCCAGCGCGCCGGAAAGAGAATTGCAGTAAATGAAGGCTTTTTCACAGCCATGCTCCCGCTGCGCCGCGCACAGAAGGGAGACTACGGTGTCGATCTTTTCCTCCGTGGAAGAGATCTGAAAAGCCGTCTGCTGGTTGGGGTCCTCTGATATCGGGCAAAAGACGCCGGGCAATCCCTGTGTGCTGAGGCAGTCCATGCCCATCTGGGTATCTACCGGTGTTCCGGCCATGACAATGATCGGTTTCATATCCATCGCGGTCTCCTTTTCAACCAGATTTTATAAGCGCGGGCGCGTATGATGTAAAATCAACGATTCTGACCCTATTATACGGGCTTTTCTCCCGGACCGCAAGACGGACCGCCTATAAGATTAACTGAACTGTCCTTATAAGGTATAACGCAGACACGCATAAAGCCGTTCTCTGGCCCGCTGAAGTGTGCGGCAGACGGTGGAGCGGTTCAGATGGAGCTTGGCGGCGATCTGCCCCATGGTGAGTCCCTGATCGTAGTAAAGCTCCAGCATCTGCTGCTGCCGCTTCGTCAGCACCTGCTGGCGGGCAAAGCGCAGATTCCGGCGCAGCCGCTCCAGATCCGCAGAGTTATCCGGGGCGCTTTCCCGCTGCCAGTTGGCCAAATCCGCCAGAAATTGACCGCCCTTGGCGTCCAGACTGATCTGATTCATCGGTGAGCCTCCTTATCATAGTCGTAATAATGAGCGGTGAGTCTGGCCAGATCCCGGGCCTCCTGCCACAGGGGCAGCAGCGCCGCCACCCGGCGTTTGAGGGCCTGGACGGCTTCCGGGTCCGTTTCCTGCCGGGTCAGACCGCGAAGCTCCACGATCCGACTTCGGATCACGGCGGCGTGTTCCGCGTAAACAACAGACATTTCCAACAGCGTCATAGTCTGTCCTCCTTTCCCCGGAGCACCCGACAGGGCAGGAGCTCCTGCCGGGCCAGGTCAGGTAGACAGTCGGTGCAGGCCAAGGTGCCGTTGCAGACCCAGTATTCCTCTCCTGACGCGATTTCCCGCCCACAAATGGAACAGCGTACCACGGCGGAAACGGAGCGCTTTTTTGTGCTCAAACAGATCCCTCCTAAAAAGAAATACGAAAATGAAAAAAAGTTGTTGACAAATTGGTTATGTTCTGCTAAGATAATCCTTGCTGTTGGGAACTGCTGGTGTAGCTCAGCTGGTAGAGCAGCTGATTTGTAATCAGCAGGTCGGGGGTTCGAATCCGTCCACCAGCTCCACAATTTCATATGGGGGAATTCCAGAGCGGCCAAATGGGGCAGACTGTAAATCTGTTGTCACTGACTTCGGTGGTTCGAATCCACCTTCCCCCACCAATCGAACGCAGACTTTGTCTGCGTTCGATTTTTTTCTGCCCACAGTATTCGCCGCACGGTTTTAGCGGGTGGGCCGGAGAAAGCGGAACCGGATGACTTGCATGGAACAGCCTGCGGCCCGTCTGCTTGCTGCCCTCCTTTCCATGTGGCTTTTGCTTATCGCCAGGACAAGTTCCCTGTCAACGAGGTAACATTATCACAAGAATTTTGTTAAGTCAAGAATAATTTTACAAGAAACCTGTTAAAATGGATTGACAGCAACACTTTTTTTCGTTATGATTAAGACACCTGTGTCGAGAGTTGTCGAGGAACAGAACGAAAGGAGTTTTTTTCCATGAGTTTTGGCGAACGAATTAAATTCCGGCGTGGGGAGCTGAAGCTGTCCCGTGGGGAACTGGCGGGGCGGCTGGGAGTGTCCCCCTCGGCAGTGAGCAACTATGAAAACGGTCTGAGCTTTCCCAAGGAAGATGTGATGCTGCGGCTGTTTGACAGCTTGGAGACAGATCCCAATCAACTGTTTCGGGACAGCTTTCGGGGAGGCGGACAGGCGCTGAGTTCGGAAGAACAGACTTTGCTGCGGAAATTCCGGGAGCTTTCTCCATTGGGACGTGAAACGGTGCAGTCTGTGACCGAAGCGCTGTGGGCCTGCCGACAGGAGACGTCCCCGCTCCCGGCGGAGCGGCCCGAGGGCAGGATCATCCCCCTGTACCACACGCTGGCGGCGGTTGGCTGTGTTTCCGCAGTGCCGGGAGAGGATTTTGATGAGATCTCCGTCACAGAGCAAGTGCCGCAGACGGTGGAATTTGCCGTCCGCATCAGCGGGGACGCTATGGCCCCCTATCTGGAGGACGGCGCGGTGGCGTATGTGAGCCGCACGCCTCTGCGGGAGGGAGATGTGGGTATTTTCAGCGTGAACGGCAAGGTCCTTTGCCGGCAGTATGACCGGGACGATTCCGGTACGGTACATTTGTTTTCCCTGAATCGCCGCCGTGCGGATGGGGATGTGACCTTGCCTGCAGCGGAGGCCGGGACGCTGATCTGCTTTGGCCGAGTGCTTACAGGGACCCTGTCAAACCGAAATTGAATGGAACCTCTTGTACCGGGACGGATCAAAACAAAAATCTTCCGAGTGCGCGATGGGGCATCCATCCGAAGATAGAAGATAAAAACCCCCTGCGGGAAACGGCATAGCCGCTTCCTCGCAGGGGGGTTATTCAGTTAAGCGGTCATCTCTGCCGCGTGGAGCTTATCGGCTCCGGCTTCACATAGAGCTTGACGCCCTCCATTCGCTCCGCAATCACGCGGGTCCCGATGGGCAGCACCGTGCCGTCGCTGCTGCGGGCGGTCCAGGTCTTGCCCTCTACATACACGGCCCCGGTGCCGGCCTCGTTGTCGATTTCCTCTGTTACCCGGGCAGTACAGCCGATGACCCGGTCCAGATTCGTGGGGACGGTTTTTGCGTTGGCTCGCTTCATCAGGGGCCGGACCGCCGCCAGAATACCCACGGAGACCGCCAGAAACAGGGCAATCTGAAGCCACAGCGCCGCCCCTAAAAAGGATGCCAACAGAGCCACCGCCGCACCGCCTACAAACCAAATGGATACCAATGCCGCGGTAGCGGCCTCCAAAACGCCGAAGGCCACCACAGCCCCCAGCCAGATCCAGTTCATCATCAAAGAACCCTCCTTTTTTGCAAAATCCATTTCTGCTTGCAGTATAGCACAGTTTTTGGCGAAAAACCACTTCCAATTTGCGGTGGGAGCACGGTTTCCGGTTGCGGATCGGCGGACAGTCTGTTATACTGACCCTAATATAGTTTTGAAAGTTGAAAGGAGACATGGACCATGACACTGACGGTTCCCTGTCTGTTTGGTTTGGAAAGTCTGGTGGCGGACGAGATGCGCCGTCTGGACTTAAAAAATGTCCAGGCGGAAAACGGCCGGGTCCACTGTGAAGGAACTTTGGCTGACATTGCCCGACTGAACATCAACCTCCGCTGCGGTGCGCGGGTGCTGATGGAGCTTGGCTCCTTCCCGGCCCGTGATTTCGAGGCGCTGTTTCAGGGGGTCTACGCCCTGCCCTGGGAGGACTATATCCCACGGGACGGCGAATTCCCTGTAAAGGGCTATTCCCTGAACTCTCAGCTTCATTCGGTCCCCGCCTGCCAGTCCATCGTGAAAAAGGCGTCCGCTAAGCGGCTGGGGGAGAAGTACGGCGTGGAGACCCTGCCGGAGTCCGGCAGCCGGTATCAGATCCAGTTTTCCATCATCAAGGATGTAGCGACCTTGTATCTGGACACCTCTGGCGAGGGCCTGTACAAGCGGGGCTACCGGGCTAAAAACATGGGTGCGCCCCTGCGGGAAACGCTGGCGGCAGCGCTGGTGACCCTCTCCCGTTACCGGGGAAAGGATCCCTTCTGCGACCCCTTCTGCGGCAGCGGCACCATCCCCATCGAGGCAGCCCTTATCGCCAAGAACCGGGCGCCGGGCCTGGACCGCAGCTTTGCCGCTCAGAAGTGGAAAAACATGGACTCCAAGCTGTGGCTGGAGGCCGGTGACGAGGCCATGGATAAGGAATTCCACGGCCATTATGACATCTGGGGCGGCGATATTGACCCCGCCGCTGTGGAGCTGGCGCGGCACAACGCGGAGCTGGCCGGTGTGGAGGACTGCATTCACTTTGAAGTGGCGGACGCGGGAAAATTCCACCGGGACAGCGAATACGGCCAGCTGGTGACCAACCCGCCCTACGGCGAACGCCTGCTGGAAAAGAAGGAAGCCGAGGAGCTGTACCGGGTATTCGGCGCAGCCCTCCGGGACCTGCCCCCAAAGTGGCGGGTGCTGGTGCTCAGCTCCCACACGGAATTTGAGCGGTGTTTCGGCCGTCCCGCCGACAAAAAACGCAAGCTCTACAACGGCATGATCAAGTGCGACGCCTTCATGTACGGAAGATGACCGGAGAATTTTATACAAAAAGCAATCATGCGGGCAAAAATGACAATTTGTAATCAGAATTTGACGGTTTCAGTTGAAAGGGGAGCGGTCACCCGTGCAGCATATCTTCATCATTAACCCCCATGCCGGGAAAAAGGACCAGACGGGCCGCATTTATGAAATGGCGGACCGTCTGCGGCAGCATGGCCTGACTTGCCAATGTCTGCTGACCCAGCGGTCCGGCGGCGCGGAGGAGATCGCCCGACGGCTGGTGTCCTCCGGGGAGGAGGTCCGGCTTTACGCCTGCGGCGGGGACGGCACTCTGAACGAGGTGGTCAACGGTGCGGCAGGCTTTGACAATGCGGCTGTGACCTGCATCCCCATCGGGACCGGTAATGATTTCCTGAAAAACTTCGGTCCGGACGCCGCCAAGTTTACGGACGCGGAAAATCTGTGGGACGGGGAGGTCCATCCTCTGGACCTTATCGACTGCAACGGCCGCCAATGTCTGACCATTGCCTGCAGCGGCATTGACGCCCGGGTGGCGGAGAGCGTTCACGAGCTGGGGGATTCCCCCCTCCTCAGCGGACGGGGCAGCTATCTGGCCGCCGTGGCGGTGAATTTCCTGTTCCGGGGCATTGGCCAGCACTGGCGGGTGACACTGGATGACGAGGTCATCGAGGATGACTTTGCCCTGGTGTCCATGTGCAACGGACGGTATTACGGCGGCGGCTCCACGCCGGTGCCGGAGGCCCGAATGGACGATGGCGTTTTACATACGGTGCTGGTGAAGAACATCAGCCGCATGAAGTTCGCAGGGCTGTTCAGCGCCTATTCCGCTGGCCGCTACCGCTCGCTGCCGCCGGAGGTGATCCGGGTGGTGACTGCCAAAAACGTCCGCATTCAGTCGGAAGATGACATTGTGACCTGTCTGGACGGGGAGACCATCCACAGCCGGGATGTGCGTCTGACTTTGTCGGAAAAAAGGTTGAATTTCTTCGGACCCAAGGGCTGTGATCCCAATTACGGTGCCGGTCCCAAGTGAGGGCGGGAACCGACGATTTTCCCCAATGGAAACTTCATAACTTATTTACAAATTACCCCTTTACAAACCGGGACAGTTGTACTATGATAACAGCGTTAGCACTCAAGGAGACTGAGTGCTAACGCTGAAATTGTTTATCATATGAAAATATACAAGGAGGAACCCAACATGAAACTTACCCCGTTAGCTGATCGTGTGATCCTGAAAATGGTAGAGACCGAGGAGACCACCAAGGGCGGCATCATCCTCACCGGCTCCGCAAAGGAGAAGCCCTCCGTGGCTGAGGTCATTTCCGTGGGCCCCGGCGGCATGGTAGACGGCAAGGAAGTCGTTATGCAGCTTAAGGCCGGCGACCGCGTCATCACCGGCAAGTACACCGGCACGGAAGTGAAGATCGACGGCGAGGAATATACCATCGTTCGTCAGTCCGATGTTCTGGCAGTCGTTGAGTAATTTGAGTTTCAGTCTTTATTTTTGATATTTGGAATTGTGAGGTAGTTTATTATGGCAAAGCAGATCATTTACGGCGAAGAAGCCAGAAAAGCATTGCTCGGCGGTATCAACAAGCTTGCAGATACCGTTAAGATCACCCTTGGCCCGAAGGGCAGAAACGTTGTGCTCGATAAGAAGTTCGGCGCACCGCTCATCACGAACGACGGCGTGACAATCGCTAAGGAAGTTGAGCTTGAAGACCCGTTTGAGAACATGGGCGCACAGCTCTTAAAAGAGGTTGCCACAAAGACAAACGATGTTGCCGGTGATGGTACAACAACAGCTACCGTTCTCGCACAGGCGATGGTAAACGAAGGTATGAAGAACCTGGCTGCAGGCGCTAACCCGATCGTATTAAGAAAGGGGATGAAGAAAGCCACAGACGAGGCTGTCAAAGCAATCGCAGAGATGAGCGAGCCGATCAGCAGCAAAGACCAGATCGCAAGAGTTGCAGCAATCTCTGCAGCAAGCGATGAGGTCGGTGAGATGGTTGCAGACGCAATGGAGAAGGTTACAAACGACGGCGTTATCACCATCGAAGAGTCCAAGACAATGAAGACAGAGCTTGACCTTGTAGAAGGTATGCAGTTCGACCGTGGATACATTTCCGCATATATGTGCACAGATATGGAGAAGATGGAGGCAACTCTTGACGATCCGTATATCCTGATCACAGACAAGAAGATCGCTAACATCAACGATATCCTTCCGCTCCTTGAGCAGATCGTAAAGACAGGCGCAAAGCTTCTTATCATCGCTGAGGATATCGAGGGTGAGGCTCTCACAACTCTTATCGTCAACAAGTTAAGAGGTACATTCAGCGTAGTTGGCGTTAAGGCACCGGGCTACGGCGACAGAAGAAAAGAGATGTTAAAGGATATCGCGATCTTAACAGGCGGTACCGTGATCTCCGATGAACTTGGTCTTGACCTCAAGGATGCTACAATGGAGCAGCTTGGCCGTGCAAAATCCGTTAAGGTTCAGAAAGAGAACACCATCATCGTTGACGGTCTCGGCGACAAGAAAGAGATCGCTGACAGAGTTGCCCAGATCAAGGGAGAAACTTCAGGAGAGACTTGCAAAACTCGCTGGCGGTGTTGCAGTGATCCGCGTAGGTGCTGCTACTGAAACAGAGATGAAGGAAGCAAAACTCCGTATGGAAGATGCTCTTGCAGCTACGAAGGCAGCTGTTGAGGAAGGTATCATCGCAGGCGGCGGATCTGCTTATGTTCACGCAGCAGAGAAGGTTGCAGCTGTTGTAAATGAGATGGAAGGCGACGAGAAGACAGGCGGAAAGATTATCTTAAAGGCTCTTGAAGCTCCGTTATTCCATATCGTATCCAACGCAGGCCTTGAGGGCGCTGTGATCGTTAACAAAGTTAAAGAGCTCCCGGTTGGCCAGGGCTTCGATGCTT
>ERZ1106935.1655-NODE-1655-length-18343-cov-3.023950_pt1 | contig 18343 bp, 14 predicted proteins | sample MGYA00403666_ERZ1106935 | MGnify/ENA primary metagenome ERZ1106935 (study PRJEB35170, sample SAMEA104062452) | human gut metagenome | biome: human gut; feature: human-associated habitat; material: faeces | place: Denmark | collected 2012-11-20 ... | reverse complement strand
ACAGAAAGTGGAGCGGAGGAGGCGCTTTCCACTTTCTGTTTTCATGTGCTTTTCCAGGAAACTTTTTCGGTTTTCCGGGCTGTAGCCGCTTTCGGAGGCGTTTACGATGTAGTCCGCCTCGATAAGGATCTGGTAGTCGATGCCGTCAATATCCGTGTAGGTATGGTGATGGCCCACCAGATAGGCTACCCTCTCCACCTGCTCCGCAGACAGGCCCGCATCCGCCAGAAAGCTCCGTACCAGGGGGCCGCCCTCTTCCTCCTGCCACTTGCCGTTTGTATTGCCGTATTTTTCCCGGCACAGGGGGCAGGCGATGTCATGGGTGATTGCGGCGATCTCCAGAGTTTCCTGGGTCTTCCGGTCCAGGCCCTCCAGCTCGCCGATGGTTTTGGCGTAGGTCCACACGCACATAAGATGGTTCATGTCATGCAGGTTCCCGTTGGAGAATGCGATCATTTTTTCCATGATCTGAGAGATATTCATATTTGCCTCCTTAAAGCGTTATGCGTCACAGGTTGAAGCGGCGGCGGGCCTCCTCCCGGAGAGAGGGCACCCGGCGGACGATCCGCAGGGGGATGATGAGTCCCACGCAGACCGCCAGCACGATCAGGGACCACCCTGGCTGCCACACACCACGGAAATACCGGTCGATGCAGAATTCAATGCCCATCGCCAGAAGCCCAGCCGCCCCGATGATCAGGGCAATGGCGGAGAGTGTGGAGCGCCGCCCGCCCCGGAGCAGAAAGCTCAAAAGAAAGACCAGCACCCCAGCCCAGCCGATCATGGGCAGGGCCAGCCCCCGGAACCAGCGGCTGCCCCCCAGGTCGATGGAAATGAGCCAGACATAGATGCCAATGGCCGCCACATCGGCGGTGAGCCGGAAAAAGACCGGCAGCCGCCGCAGCACCATAGGCAGGGTGAACCAGACCCACAGCATCACCGCCGCCCCGATGACGTACAGGGACCAGGGACGGTCCGTGGGCAGGAACAGGTTCAAAAGCCCGCAGCACAGGGACACGGACACCAGCATAGCCGTCAGCAGGATGGCGGCCTCTCGCCTGGAGGCGGGCTGTACGGCGGCGGAGTTGGCGGGAAAGTAGGGCGGCGCATCCAGTTCCGGATGCCAGACAGGCGTCCCGCACAGGGGACAGGTTTTGGCGCTGGGGTCCAGCTCCACGCCGCAGTTGACACAGTAAGACATAACATGCTCCTCTTATCGGTTGCTTTCGATCCGCACCGGGATGCCCTCCCGGACCAGAAAGCGGAAAAAGTCCCGCTCTGTGTCCGTTTCGGCCTGGGTCCCGGCAAAGGTGATCTCCATGGTGTCCCCATAGCTGATGGAGGCGCAGTGGCACCGTGGCACGGTGGCCTGGCCCAGCACCACCTCCATGCCCTGAATGTGGGGGGCCATCTCCGGCGGCACGGTGAAGGCGCCGGGATTGGTATAGGTGCAGGAGTAGGGCCGCACCCCCAGGAGATAGTAGTTGAGGGCCATCACCGGGTTTTTCAGAAACACCGGCACCGCCCGGAGAAAGAAATTCTTCGTGAAGCGGACATTGCCGGTAAAGGCGGCCTGCAGCTCCTGGCGGTGGACGTGGAGCTTCATATAGTGCCGCACCTGGGAGACGATTTCCGGAAAAGTGTAATCCCCCAGGGCAGGGTCGATGCTGGGACGGACGGTGGTAATGAAGTTCCGCACCGTTTCCGAGGGGAACCAGCTCCGCAGATTGATGGGCACCGCCAGGGCCACCGGGCGTTCCTTGTGGGGGTGCTCCCGGTGCTGCTTTTCCAGCAGCACGTGGATCAGCACGGCGGAGAGGTACTCTGTGATGGAGGCGTCATAACTCCGTGCGGTCTCCCGGAGCTTCTCCAGGGGCACGAAGCCCATGGTGACATGGAAGGTGTAAAAAGGCTCTGGGGTGCCGGTGTTGGCATAGGCCTTAGGCATCCGCCGCAGACCCAGGGCGTGCCGCCCGGCATAGCGGGCGTAAGCGTCCTCCAGCTCCTCCTTCCGGGGCGGCTCCTCCAGGTCCAGCACACCGTTTCCGGCCGGAACGCTTATGCCTGTCTGCCGCAGATACTCCGCCAGCAGCGTCCGGAAAAAGATCAGGGCCCCGGCCCCGTCGGACAGGGCGTGGAACACCTCCAGGGAGATGCGGTTCCGATAGTAGTAAAACCGCACCAGCCAGCCGTTGTCCTCCCGGAAGCGCACCGGCTGGCAGGGATTGGCCACGTCGGCCTTCAAAAAGGGGCCCGGGGCGGTGTTGGGCTCCAGATAGTACCAGAATAAACCCCGGCGGATGCGGACGGCAAAGCTGGGGAACCGGGGCAGCACCCGGTCAATGGCGTTTTGCAGGGCGGCAGGCCGCACCGGCTCTGTCATCAGGGCGGAGAAGCGGTAGATGGCGGAATACTCCTCCCTTTGCAGGGCGGAATAGAGAATGCCGGCATTGTCCAGCCGGTACCACTGACTGTCCGGTTTTGCCATCCGCGTCACCTCCCCGAAAATAGTTACAGATCATTGTAGCACATGGGGAAAAGCGTGACAAGAGATGGCCCATTTTCCACTTCCCATTTTCCGTGATTTATGGTATTCTGCAATCAACACGAAAGAGCGGAGGGCCTATGGAAAAGCTGCAATTAGGCAGAAAACGGAAAACGGATGCCGAAAAACCCCGGATGGACCCGCTGATGCGGGCGCTGAAAGCCCTGCACAGCGTCGGTTCCCCGGAGGCCATGACCCCGGAGGAGTTGGAGCATCAGCGCCGGAACCAGGAAATTCTGGGCCGCCTTACCGCCCCTATGGCGGGGATGGAGTATGAAGAGCTTTCCATCGGGGCCATGCCTGCTGCCTGGACCCGGCTGAAAGCGCCCCATGGGGACCGCCGGGTGATCCTCTACTGCCACGGCGGCGGCTATACCAGCGGCAACCTGGGTTATTCCCGGGTGCTGTCCTCCAAGCTGGCCCACGTCACCGGCTACGATGTGCTGAGCTTTGAGTACCGGCTGGCCCCGGAGCATCCTTATCCCGCGGCGGTGGAGGATGCCATGCGGGCCTGGGATTATCTGATGTATCAGGGATACGGGGCGGAAAACGTAACGGTGACGGGAGATTCCGCCGGGGGCAACCTGGCCCTGGTGCTGTGCCGCCGCCTGAAGGCCGCTGGGCGCCGGATGCCCCGGGCCCTGCTGCTGATGTCCCCCTGGACGGATATGACCATGTCCGGGGCATCCTACCGGGAGCGGGTGGAGAGCGACCCCATGCTGACGCCGGAGTACATCGAGGCCGTCCGGAGGGCATACGCCGGGGACAGGGATCTCCATGACCCGGATTTGTCGCCCCTGCTGGGGGACCTGGGGAGCTTTCCGCCTACCCTGATCCAGGTGGGAGACCATGAGATCCTCTATTCCGATTCCGCGTCCCTGGCTGCGGCGCTGCGGGCGGACCATGTGCCCTGCCGGCTGGAGGTCAGCGAGGGAATGTGGCACGTATTTCAGATGTTCCCCATCAAAAAAGCGGCGGCGGCCATGGAAAGCGCCGCCCGGTTTCTGCTGGAGCTGTAAAAAGGAAAGGACCGCTCGGAAGAGCGGGCCTTTTGCTTTTGTAGTCAGGTGCGTTTCAAGCGGCGGATGGGCCGGATGTATTTGAAAGCAGCGGTTCTTTGGCAGACCGGCACGGGCGGCTGAAAGCTGTGAAGCTCAATAGCGGCCGATGGGAGGCGTCACGTAATCCGGCAGGGGGCAGTGGTAGCTGCCGCCGTTTTTCTGCTTCAGTTCCTCTCGGGCTTTGGCAATGACCGCCGGCTGGTCCATGGTGCAGATGGCGGCCAGGGTCATGATCTCCGCCGCCCGCAGCATGCCTTTCATGCCGATGTCGGAGCAGGCGAAGGCGGTATTCTGCCAGGAGTGGCCCACGTTGCCAAGGCAGGCAGTTGCCACATGGAACATAACGGTGGGGGTGGCGTAGCCCACGTCGCCCACGTCGGTGGAGCCGGAACTGTAGGCGGTCTCCTTGGGGTTGAAGGGATGGATGATCCGATCCAGGGGCTTTTCCAGAGCGGCGTCCAGCTCCTCCGGTCCAAAGTAGTAGCCCAGCTTTTCCCGGATGCCCACCATGGTGGTGCGGGGATAGGTGCGGAGGAACTCCGCCGCCAGCCGGTAGTCCGGCTCAGTCCATTCCGGGGCACCCAGCTCCCGCATGCACTGGTCCACCACGGCTCCCAGCGTGCGGTTGGGGACGTAGTCGGAGAAGGCCATGGTGATCTCATACTTCATCTTGGTGCCGGTCATCAGGGCCGCGCCTTTAGCCACGTCCACCACCCGGGTGAACAGCTCCTGGACCTGGCTGACCTTGGGTGCCCGGACCTCGTACTTGATGACGGCGTGGCTCTGGACCACGTTGGGGGCGGTGCCGCCGGGATCGGAATAGGCATAGTGGATGCGGGCGGCATCGATCATGTGCTCCCGCAGGTAGTTGCAGCCCACGTTCATCAGCTCCACGGCGTCCAGAGCGCTGCGGCCCAGATGGGGCTCTCCGCCGGCGTGGGCGGCGACGCCGTCAAAGGTGAAGTTGGCACCCATGATAGCCACGCTGCCCCGGGAGCCCACTTCGTTGACGGTCTCCGGGTGCCAGGTGTAGGCAAAATCCACATTGTCAAAGTACCCGGCCCGGGCAATGAACTGCTTGGAACCGGCGCCTTCCTCGGCGGGACAGCCGAAGAAGATCACGGTGCCGTCTTTCTTCTCCTTGATCAGGTAGTCCTTCAGGGCCACGGCGGCGGCATAGCACCCCGCACCCAGCAGATTGTGGCCGCAGCCGTGCCCGGCGCCCCCCTCCCGGACGGGCTCCTGTACCGGGCAGTCCGCCTTCTGGCTCAGGCCGGACAGGGCGTCGTACTCCGCCAGAAAGCCCACCACCGGCTTGCCGCTGCCGCATTGATAGGTGGCGGTAAAGGCGGTGGGAATATCCGCGATGCCCTCCTCAATGGTGAAGCCCTCTTGCTTCAGGGCGGCGATGAGGGCGGCGGCGGACTTGGTTTCCTCGTAGGAAAGCTCGGCGTAGCCCCAGATCTCCCTGGCCAGGGCTACGGTGGTATCCGCCTTGGCGGAAACCAGATCTTTAATGGTCTGGATCATGATATCAGTCTCCTTTACCGAATAAGTCATGGGGAGTGTCAAAGTACCATGCTCAGGAATTTAATGGTGCTGGGCTCGTGGGGGCAGGTGAAGATCTGCTCCGGAGTGCCCTCCTCCTTGATAACGCCGTCACAGATGAAGAGCACCCGGTCGGATATCTCCCGGGCAAAGCCCATCTCGTGGGTGACGATGAGGATGGTCATGCCGCTGCGGGTCAGCTCCCGGATAACGTTCAGCACCTCTTTGACCATTTCCGGGTCCAGGGCGGAGGTGGGCTCGTCAAAAAGCATGACCTCCGGCTTCATGGCCATGGCCCGGACGATGGCCAGCCGCTGCTTCTGGCCGCCGGAGAGCTTCCGGGGATACTCATCGGCCTTGTCCCCCAGGCCCACCCGGCGCAGCAGGGCCATGGCCTCTTCTTTGGCCTGGTCCTTGGGGACCTTCTTTTCCAGAACCGGGGCCAGGGTCACATTTTCCAGCACCGTCAGGTTGGGGAACACATTGAAATGCTGGAACACCATGCCGATGCTCTGACGGTATTGGGAGATGTTCAGCTTCTTGTCGGTGATGTCCTGGCCCTTGAAGAGGACCTGCCCGCCGTCCGGTGTTTCCAGCAGGTTCAGACAGCGGAGAAACGTGGACTTTCCGCCGCCGGAGGGGCCGATGATGGACACCACCTCGCCCCGGCGGATTCCCGTGGAGATACCCTTCAGCACCTCCAGCTTGCCGAAGCTCTTTTTCAGGTTCCGGGTTTCCAGAATCACGTCAGTCACTGACGGTCAGCCTCCTTTCAATGACCCGCAGAAGCCGGGAGAGAATAAAGTTCAACAGGAAATAAATGATGCCCACGATGGTCAGGGACTGGAGCGCCAGAAAGGTGGCGCTCTGGACGGTCTTGAAGCTGGTCATCAGCTCCCCCACAAAGAACACAGAAGCCAGAGAGGTGCCCTTCACGGTGGAGATAAATTCGTTGCACAGGGCCGGGAGAATGTTCTTCACCGCCTGGGGCAGGATGATGCGGGTCATCACGTGGGCCTCGGAAAGGCCGATGCTCCGGGAGGCCTCCCACTGGCCCTTGTCCACCGCGCCGATGCCGGCCCGGATGATCTCGGAGATGAAGGCGGAGGCGTTTACCACCAGAGCCGCCACGATGCACTGGGTGTCCGTCAGTTCAAAGGGCACCAGCTTGGGCAGGCCGATCCAGAAGAAATACAGCTGGAGAAGGATGGGGGTGCCCCGGAGGATCTCCACATATACATTGAAGACGGTCCGGAGGATTTTCAGGCGGCTCATCCGCATGAGGGCCACCACCATGCCCAGCAGGGCCCCCAGGAACACGGTGACTGCCGAGATCCAGAGGGTGCCCCACAGGCCTGAGAGGTACACCGGATAATATTTCAACCAAACCTTGATGACCTTTTCCATGGGAGTTCGCTCCTAAAACCGATTTTGCCGCTTATTCGATGCCAAGAGCCGCAGCCTGCTCTTCATATTCACTGTACCAGATGTCCGTCTGGCCGTTTTCCTTCAGCTCGGCGATGCACTGGTTCACCAGCTCCGCCAGAGATTCCGTCCCCTCCATGGGCATGGCCACGCAGGTGCCGTTCATGTTGGGGTCCACCTCAAAGCGGTAGTCGGGGATGGACATGCCGCCGTTGGCATCGGCGTACAGCTGGGCGGAGGCAGTGGAGCAGATGCACACATCGGCCTTGCCCTCGGCCACGGCCAGATAGCCGTCAGTCATGTTGGCCACCAGCTTGAATTCCTTGCAGGCGCCGTTGATGTACTGGTTATACAGGGCCTCCTGAACGGAGCCGCTCTGGGTGATGACCACGGCGTCCTTCAGGGAATCCAGGTCGTTGTACTTGTCGGCGTCCTCCGTCCGGACGATGAAGCCGTAGCCGGAATTGTTGGAGTAGTACACATCGCTGAGCCGCATGGCCTCCGCCCGGGAGGGGGCATAGGCGATGGCGGAGATGGCGAAATCATATTTGCCGTCCGCCACACCGGCCAGCACGGCGGTGAAATCCAGAGCGGTGATCTTCAGGTCTACGCCGAGCTTGTCGGCGATGTACCTGGCCACCTCAATGTCCATGCCCTGATACTGGTCCTCCCCGCTTTTGTTGGGGTCTACATATTCATAGGGGGCGAAATAGGGCTCGGTACACAGCTCGATATAGCCCTTTTCCTTGATCTGCGCCAGACGGTCCTTGGTCTCCCCGTTCCTGCTGCCGCCGCAGGCGGTGCAGGCCAGTGCCAGAACAGCCGCCAACAAAATTGCCATTGCCTTTTTCATATCCTTGCCCTCGTTTCTGTTGGTTTCGGGACGTTGGTGCCGCCCTTTTGATGGCATTTATCATAACAGGGACGTTTTCATTTGTCAACGCTTTAGCGTGGTAATTCGTTACCAAATTACCAAATAAAATTTCAGCGTTTTTGTAGCCTTTATGCAAGGGGCCTTCGGATGCTGAAAGCTATGCACGGCCAGGCGGAAAAACCATAAATTTTAACCGGGGCTGCATCACACGCGCAGTATTTTTGAAATAATCCGGAAACAACCGATTTCGGAGCGCACCGAAGGCTGTAAAAAATCTTGACATCTTTTTTTCAGTGTGTTAAAGTTGCCCTGTTCTTTTTCAGAACGCCTGTGCATATGCACGTCTTGACCATCCCTCCGACGAGGGATCGAGGCTACACGGACGGCCGGGTCAAATGCCGAAAACCCGTCGAAGAGCCGGGGACCGCACCGCGGGTGCGGGTTGGCAACTTTGTTGCCTTATTGATTGAGCGGAAGAGCTCAAGTTTTTAAGTTGCTTATTACGTTCTGGCGCACACAACTTGTAAACGAGTAAACCTCACCACCCAAGCGTGACCGCTATGGATGGTGCTTCCGGGGCTTTAGGCCCCAGACTCATTTCCACCGTGCGGCCAAGACTCAGAAACTGAAACTGATTGACAGTTCAGCACCGCGTAGAGGCTAAAGAGGGTGGATAATGTGCAATTTGTTCTTCGCTCTAATTCTGGAACTTTTGCCATAATTAGAGACCATTCCGTTTCCGGGATGGGTTTTAAGTATTCTCGGATAAAGTAGCGTGCGCCGATGTTATAACTCGCATTCAGGTCACAGTTATACTGCTTTCCGTTTTGGAACCGGCACAGCGCCATGTTGGTACTATTCCGGGCTACTTCGCCAGAACCATCGAAAGCCAACCTGCTGGTGTTTCGTGCGTTGACAAAACGCACACGAATTCCATTGCGGTGGGCCTGATGCATGACGATTTTCTGAATGTCGCGATTTCTCCACATGTGGAGCCGCTGCTTTTTGTGCTTGGGTTTTTGCCCGATGAAGTCAAGATGTTCCATAACAATGATGTCGGCCCCAACAGAAACGGCATACCGAACGATTGCCGGAGCGATTTTCTTGGACAAGTCCTCGTTGATGCGAACAGCCTTCTTCATGTGGCGGTTGCCGCCTCGATGACTATTCTCTCGCTGACCTCTGCGTGCGCGGCCCAATTGCGTATTCAGCCGGTCTTTTTCACTCGGGAAGTCGATGAACTTCCGTGCGAGGACAGTTCCGTCTGGACGCATAACGCTGCACACAGCGTCGGTGTTAATGCCAAGGTCAACAGCAAGAATGGTCTGGTCTGTGAGTGGTTTCGTGCCGTAAGCAACCGTTTCTTCAAAGGCAAAGCATAAGGCATAACGGCGGTTCCGTTTCACGAGTTTAGGCGCGGAAGCATCGGCCTTATCCCAATGTTCCCGGATATAGTCAGTGTCCTGCTTGCGAAGCCGGACCTTTACCCACACCCAGTCGTTCTTGTGATAAAGTTTCAGACGGGCAGTCCCATCACCGTTGTCTTCGTACATGTTGTCTTTGTAGAAAGTCGGCATAGCTGAACGAGAGGCCTGGAGTTTAGGTTCTTTCCCTTTTCTGCCTGCACTCTCCCAATGAGAAACAGCAGCACGGTACGAAGATACGGCGCCAAGCGCCTCGGAAATCGTGGACCGCCGCAGGTAACTGGGGTATTTATAGAACTGTTTGTCGAATTCAGGATACTTGGCAACACTCGTCCGGCTTGTATGAACAAGCAATTCAACTGTTCTCTGGGCTTTGAGCGTAGACTTCGCATAGAGTTCTCCAAGACCGGTATCCCATTCAGACTCTACGATGCGGATAAGAAGAGAAAGCGCATCGCGATAAACCCGAATGGTATCTTTGAAGATTCTGTTTTCGCCAATGACCTTCGTGCAATAGCTTGAAACTATCTTTGCCATACGCTTTCACCTCCTGTTGCTAAATGCCTTTGATTATGGTATTATTATACCATAACAAGAATTGGTTGTAAAGCGACATGCGGAGGGTGTAAACATGAGCTATCGAACGAATAGACACAGTTGTTATGACCTGGAATATCATTTGGTTGTAGTAACAAAATACAGGCATCCGGTCATAGACGGAGCCTTTAAGGACCGGCTCACAGAACTGACGTATCGTATCTTTGAGGAGAACTTCCAGTGCTACGTGAATGAGGTAAACACCGATAAGGACCACATCCATATTCTCTTCGAGGCACCGCCTCAAGTGGCTTTGTCCTCCCTGGTCTGTTCCTACAAGACGGTAACGGCAAGACTACTCAGAAAAGAATTCGCCGAATACCTTGCTCCGTTCTATTGGAAACCCTACCTCTGGAGTCGTTCGTATTTTGTTTGCACTGTGAGTGAACGCAGCCACGAACTTATTACCGAGTATATACGAAACTAGAGGAATAAGGAAAAAGGCTAACCTCTCCCAAACTGCTTTGGAAGAGGTGTGCGCCTTTTATTAATCAATTTTTCCAAATCACAATTTCTGCCCGGTAAAAATTTAAACACTTTGTCCCGCTTACTCCACAGCTTGGCCAGTCCGCATCACCAGAACCGGTTGATCTGCATGCCTAAGCTCTGCCCTTTGCGGCAAGTGTCTCTGCCGCTCAGTCCAGCGCCGCCAGCAGCTGTCAAGACAGTCCGCACTCACTTTTCTCGCCGAAGTCCTATCAGGAAAATAAGAAAGATACTTGACGCAGCTCCGTTTTTTCTCCGGCGGTGTTTGACAATGCATCGCCCTGCGGTATAATAACCGTATTGTAAGCTTGCCGGAAACGGCGCAGTTCAAAGGAAGGATGACGTGCTATGACCATGGATACCAAAGCTCTGCTGGCAGAGGCGGAAGCCCTGAAGCCCCAGCTTCTGACGGATCGCCGGACCCTGCACAGGGACCCGGAGGTAGGCCCCTCCCTGCCCCACACCGCCGCCTATGTGACGGAACGGCTGACGGCGCTGGGGTATACGCCCCGCCCGCTGGCCGGGGGCGTGGTGGCGGACATCACCGGTGAGGACACCGGCCGGTGCGTGCTGCTCCGGGCGGATATGGACGCTCTCCGGGTCCGGGAGGCCACGGGGCTGGATTTTCAGTCGGAAAACGGCGCCATGCACGCCTGCGGCCACGATATGCACGCCGCCATGCTGTTGGGCGCCGCCGCTTTGCTCAAGCGGCATCAGGCGGACTTGAAGGGTACGGTGCGGCTGGTGTTCCAGCCGGATGAGGAGGGCTTCACCGGGGCCAAGTCCATGCTGGAAGCCGGGGTCCTGAAGGATGCGCCGACGCCCAAAGCGGCACTGGCCCTTCATGTCAACTCCGGCACCCCCTCCGGCATGGTACTCTGTGGCCGGGGGACGTTCATGGCGGGCTGCACCCTGTTCCGGGTCTCCGTCCGGGGCACCGGCTGCCACGGGGCCATGCCGGAGACCGGCGTGGACCCCATCAACATCGCCGCCCACATCTACCTCTCCCTGCAGGAGCTGACCGCACGGGAGATCTCCGCGAAGAAGCCTGCCGTGGTGACGGTGGGCCGGTTCCAGGGGGGACAGGCCCCCAACATCATCCCGGAGGAGGCCGTGCTGGAGGGCACCATCCGCACCTTTGACCGGGAGCTCAGCGCCCGGATCATGGAGCGCATCCGGGTCATCGCGGAGAACACGGCGGCGGCCTTCCGAGGCAGCGCCCATTTGGAGGAGATCGCCTCCGCGCCGCCGCTGGTAAACGATCCCGCCCTGATGGAACAGGTCGCGGGCTGGGCGGAGGAGCTGGCTGGCAAGGAGCGGGTGTACCGTCTGGATCAGGGCGGCATGGGCTCCGAGGACTTCGCCTCCTTCACCTATGAGCTGCCCTGCGCCTACCTGCTGCTGGGGGCCGGAACGGCGGAGGAGGACCCCCGCTATGGAAAGCCCATGCACAATGAGGCCGTGGTGTTCAATGAGGACATTCTGCCGTTGGGGGCAGCGCTGCATACCCTGTTCGCCCTCCGATCTTTGGCGGATTCGGCGGACAACTAACCGAATGACGCAAAACCGGTGGACCGGATATCCGGCCCACCGGTTTTATTTTGCCATGCTCGCTTTTGTTCGCTTAATGCTTCTTTCTCAGAGCGGAATCGGCGTCCAGGAGCTGCTGCGCGGCATCCTCCAGCTGCTCCGTCTTTTCGTAGCGGTCCGCCAAGTTGCTCTCCACAAACTGCTCCTGCGTTTCTCCGCGAAACACCAGCTTCAGCAGAATTGGCGTCAAAATCGTGCCGCCCACCACGGTGATAACCACCGGCGTCATCATGGCAGCGCTGAGCACGCCCATGGACAAGCCCCGGTTCGCCACAATCAGCGCCACCTCGCCGCGGCAGACCATGCCCACGCCCACCTGAATACTCTCCCGCTCCGTAAAGCCGCAGAGCTTTGCGCCCAAGCCGCAGCCCGCCAGCTTGGAAATAACGGAGATCACCAGCAGCAGGACGGAAAATGCCAGCATCCCGCCGCTGACGCCGTCCAGCTTGACGTTGATGCCGATGGCGGCGAAGAACACCGGCGTCAGCAGCAGATAGCCAAGCGGATTATACTTGGACTGGATATAGGTTCCCTTGGGGGTGCAGGCCACAGCCAGACCGGCGGCATAGGCGCCGGTAATGTCCGCCACGCCAAAAAACTCCTCCGCGCAGTAGGCCATCACCAGGCAGAGCACAAAGGCCAGAACGGAGTTGCGGTGGGTGGCCCAGCCTCCCTGCCGCTTCAACATCCAGCAAAACAGGCGGTTGGCCCCCACACCGGCCACAGCCGCGAAGATAAAGAAGCCCAGGATCTTCAGCAGGACCAGTCCAACGCTCTCCCCGCCGCCGGCCAGACTGCTGACCAGAGTCAGCGCCACAAGACCCAGCACATCGTCGATCAGGGCTGCTGCCAGAATGGTGTTGCCCACCTTCGTTTCCAGCTTACCCATCTCCTTCAGGGTCTCCACCGTGATGCTGACGGAGGTTGCCGTAAGGATCGTGCCCACAAATACATTTTCCAGCATACCGTTGCTCTCGATCAAGCCTGCGGCGGCAGCGCCCCATGCCAGAGCCGTACCCATGAGCAGGGGCACGATCACACCCAGCAGAGCCACCCAGAAGCCAGCCTTGCCGCTGTGCTTCAGTTCGTTGATGTCCGTTCCCATACCGGCGGAGAACATCAGCACGATGACGCCCAATTCGCTGAGCTGGGAAATAAATTCAGTTTCTGTCAGAACATTCAGTCCCGCAGGGCCAAGGATCAGGCCCGCCAGCAAGGCGCCCACTACCTGAGGCATCTGAAACCGCTGTGTCAGAAGGCCCAGCAGCTTCGTACTTAACAAAATCAACGCCAGATCCAGTAAATAATGGTATGACACAAAAAACTCCTCTCCATGCGGTTCCACCGCATACACACATTTTTTCACAAGGACCTTATTCTATCGCTTTCCCCGATTTTTGCAATGGTCATTTTTGTTAAGGCTTCCTAAACAAGCTTTTGTGGAGGTCCCTGCCGTTTTTCCGGCCAGCGGCGCTATGTTCTGTTCTCTGCAAGTGTTTAATATTTGTTAAAAATTTTTTCACACTTTTTCTCGCAGAACCGCCTATAATCTCCAAAATGTGATTTTTATTTTACTGACACGCCGCGTTTTTTCCGCGGCTGAGAGGATCCTGATTATGAAGCTGCCTCTAATCGATTACCGTCAGTTCCGTCTGAGCCGGCTGAATACCCCGCAGTTCCGGCATCTGAAGCTGCTGCTGTTCTGGCCGATTTTCAGTCTGGTATTCTGTTATCTGGAAAACTACCGCCCTGCCGTCTACTACGCCCCCATGCGCTGTGCGCTGGATCATTGGATCCCCTTCTGCAAGTGGTTCGTCATCCCCTACGCGTTCTGGTTTCTCTTTGTAGGAGGGATGCTGCTCTACACCTTATTTTATAACATTCCCGCTTTCCGGCGGATGATGTGGTTCATCATCCTGACGTACTCCTTTGCTCTGGTGACCTACCTTCTCTTCCCCAACTGCCAGCATCTGCGGCCCACACTGCTGGGCGGCGACCTGCTGACGCGGTTCACCGCAAAGCTGTACGCCGCAGACACCAACACCAACGTCTGCCCTTCTATTCACGTCATCGGCTCCTTTGCGGTGTACTTCGCTGCCCGGGACATCCGGCGCTTCCGCGCCAAGGGCTGGCGGCTGGGCTTTCTGACCATGGCCGTGCTCATCAGCCTGTCTACCGTATTCCTCAAGCAGCACTCCGTTCTGGATGTGCTGGCGGGGCTGGCTGTCTGCGCCGCAGCCTATCCCCTGATCTATCGGGTACCTGCCGGAGCCGCTTCTCTGATCCCCGCCGGAGGTCTTGGCCGAAAGCGGTTCCCGGAGCTGTAACACCTCTTGCCTTTCCCACTCTGTCCCTTTATAATAGAGGGACAGAGTTTTTTTGTCGCATCGCCCCATTTTCAGACGATACCGCGCAGGAGGAAGCCGCCATGCCCACGATCATCCCCATCACCGATTTTGCCGCCCCGGAACTGGATATTTATGCCCGGCTGACGGAAAATCAGCTTTTGAACCGGGCAGACCCGGCCAACGCCCTGTTCGTGGCGGAAAGTCCTCTGGTCATTGGCCGGGCGCTGGACGCCGGGTGTACGCCGGTATCCTTCCTGATGGAGACGAAGCACGTCAACGGCAAGGGTGCGGAGATCCTGGCCCGCTGTCCGGCAGATATTCCCGTCTACGCGGCGGAGCTGGAGGTCCTGACCCAACTCACCGGCTTTCACCTGACCCGTGGGATGCTCTGCGCCATGCGGCGGCCGCCGCTGCCCACGGTGGAGGAGATCTGCGCCAAGTCCCGGCGGATCGCCGTACTGGAAAACGTGATGAACCCTACCAACATTGGCGCCATCTTCCGTTCCGCTGCGGCGCTGGGGATGGACGCGGTACTGCTGACCGCCGCCGGCAGCGATCCCCTGTACCGCCGGGCCAGCCGGGTCAGCATGGGCAACGTTTTTCTGGTGCCTTGGACCTATCTGCCAGAGGGTGTGGATTGGACGGAGACTTTGCGGCAATACGGCTTCAAGACTGCTGCCATGGCCCTGCGGGAGGACTCCATCCGTCTGAATGACCCTCATCTTGCCCGGGAGCCCAAGCTGGCGGTGGTCATGGGCACGGAGGGGGACGGACTGGCCTCCGACACCATTGCTCACTGCGACTATACGGTGATGATTCCCATGACTCACGGGGTGGACTCCCTGAATGTGGCGGCAGCCAGCGCCGTGGCCTTTTACCAGTTGGGGCTGATGAGCTGCCCAGAATGAATATTCCGCAAAATATTCATTCTATTATTCAAGCATTTGCCAATTCGTGAATGAATTATCTATTTTCCATGCAAATATGGCGTTTTTTAGCTATATCGCCATTTTTTTGCAGCAATTCCGTCCTGTGGCTAAAGGACTTCCTCTCCAAGGTTCTGTAAACACAATTTTTTCGATCAACGGTAAAAAGCAGACGCAGGATAAAACCTGCGTCTGCTTGAGACTGTCGATAAAGTAGTAAATTCTCCGCGACGGTAAGGAAGGGTGTGCGCGGGAAACCCAAGAGGGGTGTCCCGCGCCATTAAAATCCTAAGTTTTCAGAACTTTTATGAAGTTCTGAAAACTTGCTCAGCGGGGAGAAAAGACTTTTTCGACACGCTGAAGCAGACGCAGGATAAAACCTGCGTCTGCTTTTTCGTTCTCAATTCACATATACCGGATATTCATAGGGCCTTAGCGCCTGAAGCTGGGCCCACCCCTGATCGCTGGCGATGATCCGGCCATCCTCCAAGGACAGGGCAAACCAGTTCAGTTCCCGGTCGCAGTATAAGAAATGTTCGATTCCCGCCTGAGCGCCAAAAAATCCCGGCTCAGCAAATGTGATATTGGCGCAGTTGCTTTTCTTCTCCCAACGGATCATTGCCTGCATGCGTTCCCGACAGGTTTTCTCCACTGCGTCTATGGCAAACCGCCCAACGTAGCTCCGTCCCCAGATGCTTCGCTCCCCGGAAATCGTAACGGCTGTCTCGCCGATTTTCTCTCCACCCTGCCAGATTTCAACCGTATAGGCCCGTTCTACTTTCTGTAAAAACGCACCGCTGCGATCCAGAATCCCAAAAATCACAAAGCCCGCCATCAGCAGACAGCAGAGTATCCCGAACCGGCGGATCCAGTCCCGCCGCAGAGCGGAGCGGCTTTCCCGTATCAGCACCGCCAAAGCCGACCGGACGTCGATCTCCGCCGGTTCCTCCACCAGCCGTCCCTCCAGAAGACTTACCACCGAGCAGTGCAGCACATCTGCCAGCGGTTCCAGCAGAGATACATCGGGAAACCCGGCCCCCCGCTCCCATTTACTGATCGTGCGGTCTGAAATATGAAGCTGCTCCGCCAACTGCTTTTGAGTCAGCCCCTGTTCCTTTCGGAGCTGTGCGATCAGCGCGCCGGTATCCGTCTGCCGCATAACGTATCCCCTTTCGGTTTTTACTGGCTTGATTGTATCAAAAAACCGGCACTCCCGCAACAAACGCTGCGTGGAGTGCCGGTTTTCCGCTTAATTCAGCATCCGTTTCAGGTATTGCCCCGTAAAGCTGGCGGGGCAGGCCGCCACCTCCTCCGGTGTACCGGTGACAACGATGGTGCCGCCGCCGTCGCCCCCCTCAGGGCCAAGGTCGATGAGGTGGTCGGCGCACTTGATGACGTCCAGATTGTGCTCAATGACCACCACGGTGTTCCCCGCGTCCACCAGCCGCTGGAGGACCTCCAGCAGCTTGCGCACGTCATCGGAGTGCAGGCCGGTGGTAGGCTCGTCCAGAATATAGATGGTCTTGCCGGTGGCCTGCTTGGAAAGCTCCGTGGCCAGTTTCACCCGCTGGGCCTCGCCGCCGGACAGCTCCGTGGAGGGCTGGCCCAGCTTCACATAGCCGAGGCCCACATCCTGTAAGGTTTGCAGCCGCTTTTTCAGCTTGGGCAGGGCAGAGAAGAAGTCCAGCGCCTCATCCACCGTCATATCCAGCACATCGGCGATGTTTTTGCCCTTGTAGCGGACCTCTAAGGTCTCCCGGTTGTAGCGTCTGCCCTTACAGACCTCGCAGGGGACGAAAATATCCGGCAGGAAGTGCATTTCGATTTTCAGCAGGCCATCGCCGGAGCAGGCCTCGCACCGGCCGCCCCGGACGTTGAAGCTGAACCGCCCCTGTCCGTAGCCCCGGCTCTTGGCCTCCTGGGTGGAGGCGAACAGGTCCCGGATGTCATTGAACAGGCCGGTGTAGGTGGCTGGGTTGGAGCGGGGCGTCCGCCCAATGGGACTCTGGTCGATGTTCACCACCTTGTCCAACTGCTCGATGCCCTCGATGCGGTCGCACTTGCCAGGGCGGACCTTCATCCGCATCAGTTCCGCGCCCAGGCGTTTGAACAGCACCTCGTTCACCAGAGAGGACTTACCGCTGCCAGACACGCCGGTGACCACAGTGAAGGTTCCCAGCGGGAATTCCACGTCGATGTGGCGGAGGTTGTTCTCCGCCGCGCCGATGACCTTCAAAACCTTGCCGTTTCCGGGACGGCGGACAGCAGGCACCTCAATTTTCTTCTTTCCGGACAGATACTGCCCCGTCAGACTGTCGGGGTTAGCCATCACCTCCGCCGGAGTGCCTGCTGCCACCACCTGACCGCCGTGAACACCGGCGCCGGGGCCGATGTCGATGAGGTAATCGGCGGCCCGCATGGTGTCCTCGTCATGCTCCACCACGATGAGACTGTTGCCCAGATCCCGGAGGTTTTTCAGCGTCGCCAGCAGCTTATCGTTGTCCCGCTGGTGCAGTCCGATGGACGGCTCGTCCAGAATATACAGCACCCCCATCAGGCTGCTGCCGATCTGGGTAGCCAGCCGGATTCGCTGGCTCTCGCCGCCGGAAAGGGTCCCGGCGCTGCGGGCCAGGGTCAGATACCCCAGGCCCACGGATTTCAAAAAGCCCAGCCGGGACCGGATCTCTTTCAGGATGCGGTCCGCGATCAGCATTTGCTGCTCCGTCAGCTGCAAGCCTTCCACCCAGGTCAGGGCGTCCTCTACTGAAAGGGTGGTGAACTCGTAGATATTCTTCTCCCCCACCGTCACGGCCAGCCCGCCCAGGCCCGCTTCGCACAGCTGCGCGCACAGCTTTTCCGTGTTGATGAGGGTCTGCTCGTAGTTTCCGCCCTCGTTGACGCACATTTCGATGCCGATGCCGTTCATGTTGCCGCCGCCCTCGGTCATCATGTCGCCGGCATGGTAGGCGGTCTCGGTGTCGGGGAGGTGGTGGTAGATCTGGTGGTCATCCACGGTGTAGTGCCACGAAACGATGCCGCTGTCTGCGTCGGCGTTCTGATGGATGAAGGAATTGTGCGCCGCGGCGTCCGCGCCGGCGGAGAAATTGTCGGTCTCGTGAATGACGAGATATTTGATCTCGCGCGTCTGACCGGGGCGCGCACGGCTGCCCTCGGGGATGAAGTCGGTGTAAACGGGGATGCCGTCTATGTAGCTGAGGTTCGCGTCCTGCTGCGGCGTTTTCGTGAGCGCGCGCTGGGTGAGCATGCCGCCCATAAAGGAAAGCAGCATGAGCACGGCGACGGCGAGCACGGCGGGATTTACGGTGCGTTTTCCCTTCTTTCTGCGGTGAAAAGCGGAAGTTTTCAAGCGTTATCTCTCTCCAATCCTGTCTTGTAATCTTATTGTACTACGATCGGCGCGGATTTTCCACCCGAAGGGGTGTAAACTTTTTATGACAAAAAAAGCAGGCTGCTTTTACCTTCAGCAGAGGGGAGACCCTCCGCCGATACAGCGGCGCA
>ERZ1106935.1599-NODE-1599-length-18822-cov-5.190654_pt1 | contig 18822 bp, 11 predicted proteins | sample MGYA00403666_ERZ1106935 | MGnify/ENA primary metagenome ERZ1106935 (study PRJEB35170, sample SAMEA104062452) | human gut metagenome | biome: human gut; feature: human-associated habitat; material: faeces | place: Denmark | collected 2012-11-20 ... | reverse complement strand
TGGTGTTCATGGTGCTGGGTGCCTACGCGCAGCTGAAGCTCAGCTTCTCCGACACCTTCACCACGAACTTCTTCTGGCTCGCGGTCACCGGTCTGAGCCTGTACACGGCGGCGTTCGTGTGCGAATCTCTGCGTTCGGGCATCAACACCGTGCCGATTGGCCAGGCCGAGGCCGCACGAGCGCTGGGCTTGGGCTTCATGCAGTCCGCCACCGAGATCATTCTGCCGCAGGCCTTCCGAGGCTCCGTGGCACCGCTCGGCAACACGCTGATCGCCCTGCTCAAGAACTCCACCGTGGCCGCCGCCGCATCCGTGGCCACCGAAACATCCTCGCTGATGAGCGAGATGATCGAATTCCGTCCCGACGTGATCATCCAAATCTTCCTGATCTTCGCGCTCGGCTACGTGATCCTGATCATCCCCATCGGCATGCTCACCACGTACCTGTCCAACAAACTCGCCGTAAGGAGGTGACGGATATGGCCGATACTTCGAATTCCGTGCTGTTCGACGCGCCCGGTCCCAAGGGCCGGCGCACCATTCGCATCGTCAACTGGATCGCGGGCATTCTGTTCGCGGTGGTGCTCGTGTTTATCCTCATGCGCCTGCACAACCCGCCGGACGGCGAGAACCAGCTCAGCTGGGAGCTGTGGAAGCCCGCCGTCGAACGAGAGGCGTGGACCGACTTCTACCTGCCCGGACTGTGGATGACCATCAAGGCCACCATCGTGGCCGTGGTGGGTGCCGTGGTGTTCGGCTTGGTGTTCGGCGTGGGCCGACTGCTGCCGAACCCGTTGGTACGTGGCGTCTCCGCCGTGATCGTCGAGTTCTGCCGTGCGGTTCCCGTGCTGCTGCTCATGATCTTCTTCTGGCGATGGTTCGCGTTCGCGGGCCTGCCCAGCCCGTCCTATTGGGCCGTGGTGCTGGCCTTGGTGCTGTACAACGGTTCGGTGGTCGCCGAACTGGTGCGCTCCGGCGTCGGCAATCTGCCGGGCGGCCAGCGTGAGGCCTCGCTCGCTTTGGGCCTGACCGAAACGCAGTCGCTGATGGAGATCGAGGTGCCGCAGGCCGTCTACGCCATGCTGCCGGCCGCCGTCACCCAGCTGGTCGTGGTGTTGAAGGACACCGCCCTAGGCTCGATCATCATGTATACCGACCTGCTGCAGGAATCGCGCCGACTCGGCTCGATGTACTTCAACATCCTGCAGACGCTGGTCATGGCCGCGGTGATTTACTTCATCGCCTGCTGGCTGTTGTCGAGGCTCGCCGAATGGCTGCCCTCGCGCATGCAGCAGCGTACGGCCGCACCCGCCGAACCCGAGCCGCTGGCGCCGATCGCCGCCGGCGACCCGTCCAATGTCAACCAGATCGCTGTGGCCAAGGAGGTCGAAGAGCTGCCGCTGGGCGGTACGCCGCGCAAATACCATGTGCATCACCGTGGCACCAACGCCTCGATTCGCAACTGGCGGCGCACCCGCTACGAACAGGGATATGACGCCACCCAGCCCGAGTCACAGGTTGACCCGGAAACCGGCGAATTCCAGGAGTCTCAAAAGCCTGAGGACAAGTCAGAGGCCTGACGGTCAGCTCAATCGCCGCTAAGCCGGCACGAAGAATTTACTGAGTGTTTGACTGGGCTCCGGCTACGTAGCCTTCACGGAGGATAGGTTGGAACATATGAAGATGTTCCGGCACCTATCCTCCGTTTTTGCTATTGCGACCATTGCGCCGCTGGCGTTGGCGGCCACGCTAGCCGCGACGCCTGCAATCGCACAGGCCGACCAGCTGCCCAACCCGGATTGGGTGGCATTGCTCTCCGACTACGAAAAGAACTATTGGCAGGCCCCCACCGATGCCGAACACGGTGGCAAGGTGCTCGACGCCGATACAATGAAACTCGACGAAGATTTGGCCGTGGCCATTAACCACAAAGCCGCCGAAAATCTCGATAAGGATGGCCTGAACGCCCAACGCAAGCGTGCGCTCGTCGACTCCGATCTGCAAGCCGAGGAAGCCATGCCGGACGCGCTCGGTCCGGTGCTTGGCAAATATATGAGCGAAGGGCTCAAATCCGGGAAACTCAACGCCGTCGCCGATATCTTCTCCTTTAACGTGGCCTCCACCTACGCCTCAAAACGTGCGGCCATGCATCCGCGCCCCTATCTGAACCGTGCGGAAAGCAGCTACGGCGGCACTAACGATCTCGCCGGACTGCCCGCCACGCTTGACATCAAGCAATCACCCTCATGGCTCGAACACGTGCCCGGCTACTCGAACTTGCAGAAAAACAGTTCCTACCCCTCCGGCCACACTACCGGCGCCTATTCGTGGGGTATCGCGCTGGCCGGCATGATTCCCGAACTCGCGCCGCAAATCATGGCCCGCACTTCGGAGGCCGGCAACAACCGCATCGTGCTCGGCGTGCATTATCCGCTTGACATCATGGGCGGGCGCATTGGCGCATCCGCCCAGAACGGGCAGTACTGGCATAACGAATTCGCTTCGTCCATCGTGCCCGCGTCCCGGCAGCTGCGCGACTATCTGGTGTCCCGCTGCGCCGCGGACGGCCACGGCACTACCCTCGCCGCCTGCATCGCCAACACCAAGGCCTCCGGTTCGGGCGGCTACACCAACGATTTTCTGGACCCGGTGGCCACCGAGCCGGTCGCGGACCAGGCCTCGGCCGTGCGCGTCTACACCGCACGCCTGACCTACACCTTCCCGCAAGACACCGCCCAGTCCGGCGCTGATTTCGTGGCACCGCGCGGGGCGGCGGACGTGCTGCGACTGGCCTATCCCGAACTGCACGCCGATCAGCGCAACGCGATTTTGAAAGCCACTGCCTTGGATTCCGGATACCCCCTATGGCAATCGAGCGACGGCTGGCAGCGTATCAACTGGGCCAAAGCCCTGTGCGCCCGCGTCACCTTGGATAAGCACGGCGATGTGGCCAAGGTCGAGACCGCCGACCAAGTGGCGCTTACCGGCCCGAGTGTGGTCAATGCCCAGCACATCGACGCGGGCAATCATCCGGCGTCGGATAGCTTGGCGGGTGAAAACAGTGCCATTGCGGCCGGGCCGGATCTCGCCACCCTCCATGCCGTGCAACGACCGGCGTTGATCAGCGTAGCTATCGGTACCGCTGTAATCGCGATTATCGGCGGAATACGGACGGTTCGACGCAAATCCAAGAACCAGCTTCAGCAGTAATTCAGCCAAAGTTCAGTCGCGCTGCTCACCGCTGCGGTGACACTGAGCAGCATCGCCCTGATCGGCGTGCCCGCTGCGACTGCGGACGAGCAGCAGACCACTGCCGAACAGAACACGGCTGCCAAACCATCCGTAATCATCAACGAGGTCTATGCCGGCAATACGAAAGCTGCCGGAGACCCGGATAGCAAGCGTTGCGATTGGGTCGAGCTCAAGAACACCGGCTCCACAGACGTTGACGTGAAGGTCTGGGCATCTACGGCAGTGACAAGAAAGCCAAGAAGCACTACACCATCGGCACCAGCGAAGTAACGAATACGGACACCGTCATCAAAGCCGGCGGATATCTGGTGGCATACATCGACCCCGACAAGGCAAAGCCTGCCAAAACCTGCGATGCCGCTCCCGATATGAAAGTCTCCTCGATCAAGAGCGACAATCTGATAGTCACGATTCTGGCCACTTCGAATTGTGATGATAAGAACGCATCCACGAAATTCAATGATTCGGCCACCCGACTCACGTTGCAGGACAGCGACGATAATGTCGTGGCCGATGCCGTGTTCGATTTTTCGGGTCTATTCCACGTATACCGCACAGCTGTCCAGCAAGCGTAAGGGTATGGAGGCTGAAGGCAAGACCTGGAACTACCGCGATATTCTTGCGCAATTCATCACGATGCACAACAAGAAGTCAAACGTACTGCTTATCTGGTCGGGTGACTGGCCCGCCTACAGCAGCAATTCCGACAAACACTATGTGATTCTTGCCGGTGAGGGCTTCGACTCGACGGATGAGGCTTGGAATTGGTGCAAAGCCAACAATTACGGTCCGAACGACTGCATGCCTATAGATTTGCAGTAACAAGTGAAATGTGAATGTCGCTACGTTGCTGGGTCTCCTGAGTTACAAGACGTACAATCGGGAGCATGGCCAAGGACGACGACAGAACCAACGAACCTGAAGAGGCCGGCAAGTGGGGTACGGCCGGAAAATCCTCAGGAAAGAACAACAAGAACGGCAAGGGAAAGGAATCCAAAACCGATCGACGGATCGACAAGGTATTGCAGCTCGCGGCGGATCGCATAGACACCATCGACTCCAGTGCAAGCGTGCCTGAACGACTGGCACGTGCGGCGAAATCCAGTGAACTGCTCAGCGCCGTATGGTCGTTGCCGCCCGCTCAACGTCTTATGTTCCACCACGGCATGCAGGTCACTGATGTCGAAGGTGATTCCACTCCCGGATTCGACGGCAATAAAGAGGACGCCGAGGAGTTCATTTCGATCAGCTCCTCCGAAATCGCCCGATACCAGCGGCTCATGTACGCGAATGGCGTCAAAGGCTCGACACGGCGGCTGCTCATCGTGCTGCAAGGCATGGATGCCTCCGGCAAGGGCGGCATCGTGCGTCACGTGTTCAGCCAAGGTGACCCGATGGGCATCCATTACCATGGCTTCGGCAAGCCTGCGGCCGAGGAGCTCGACCACGACTTCCTCTGGCGCGTGAAGTGTGAATTGCCCAAGCCGGGGTGGATTGCCGTATTCGACCGTTCCCATTATGAAGATGTGGTCATGCCGCACGTCTATGGCACCTATCCCGAAGACGTATGGCGTGCCCGCTACGACCAGATCAACGATTTCGAACGTGAACTGGCCGCCAGCGGATGCGCCATCCTCAAGATCTTCCTCGTGGTAAGCCAGGAAGAACAGAAAAAACACTTCCTCGGGAGACTGGACGATCCCACCAAGTTCTGGAAATTCGACATCTCCGATCTCGAGGCCCGCGACCGCTGGGATGAGTATATGGCCGCATGGCAGGAGGTGTTCGAGAAAACCAGCACGGCCGCCGCACCTTGGTACCTCGTACCGGCCGATAACCGCTGGTATTCGCGAGCAGTGGTCTCCGAACTGCTGCGCACCACCTTGAAGAACATGAACATGACCTGGCCGCCCCTCGAACCCGAGGTGGACCCCGATGAGGTGCGCCGCCGGTTGGCGTGAGCGATCCTCCCACTGGCGGAGCCAAGCGCATGGCACGGCTCTTCGCATGGCTCCGCCCGCTGGCGGGAGGCGTCGCATAGCGACGGAGGGTGGCTCGTGTCGCCGGAATAGGCCACTAGGTAGACTGAGCATTATGACTGACGAGAAGGAATACGGATCCCTGGGGCGGCTGGCCCCCGAATGGGACGGCGACGGACGCGAACGGAATCTTACGGCCGACGACATCTACGAACGATTCTTCGGCTGGGTGGAAGACGTCAAAGGCATCGAACCATGGCCGCATCAGGAAGAGGCCATTATGGACCTCTTGGCCGGCGACCATGTGATTTTGAATACCCCGACCGGTTCGGGCAAATCGCTGGTGGCGCTTGGCATGCACTTCGCCGCCCTGTGCACTGGCCGCCGCTCCTATTACACCGCTCCGATCAAGGCGCTGGTGTCGGAGAAATTCTTCGACTTGGTCGAAGTGTTCGGCCGCGACAACGTCGGCATGATCACCGGTGACAGCCACATCAACGCGGACGCGCCGATCATCTGCTGCACCGCCGAAATCCTCGCCAATCAGGCTTTGCGCGAAGGCACCCATGCCGACGTGGGCCTTGTGGCGATGGACGAATTCCATTATTACGGTGATCCGGAGCGCGGCTGGGCGTGGCAGGTGCCACTGCTCACGCTGCCGCAGACCCAGTTCCTGCTGATGAGCGCCACGCTCGGCAATGTGGACGCCATTGCCGACAAGCTCTCCGATCTGAACGACACCCCGGACGTGGATGTAATCGCCGACGCGCCGCGACCGGTGCCGTTAAGCTACGAATACACGCTCGATCCGATGGAAAAAACCGTGGAACTCGCCTTCCGCAACGGCGAAACCCCGATTTATGTGGTCCATTTCTCGCAGGACGCCGCGCTGGAGACCGCGCAGGCGCTCGCCTCCACCGGCGTGTCCAGCAAGGAACAGCGCCAAGCCATCGCAGAAGCCATCAAAGGCGTCAAATTCACCACAGCCTTCGGCAAGATTCTGCAGCGGCTGCTGCGCACCGGTGTCGGCATCCATCACGCCGGCATGCTGCCTCGCTACCGCCGCCTGGTCGAACAGCTCGCCCAGCAGGGTCTGCTGCCCGTGATTTGCGGCACCGATACATTGGGCGTCGGCATCAATGTGCCGATTCACTCCGTGGTGCTCACGGCCCTGACCAAGTTCGACGGCACCAAGATGCGCCGCCTGCGCGCCCGTGAATTCCACCAGATTGCCGGACGAGCTGGCCGTATGGGATTCGATACCGAGGGACTGGTGATCGCCGAGGCTCCCGAATACGAAATCGAAAACCAGAAAGCCATCGCCAAGGCCGGGGGAGACCCGAAGAAGCTCAAGAAGGTCAAGCGCAAGAAGGCTCCGGAAGGTTTTGTGACCTGGAACCAGAGCACGTTTGACAAGCTCATCGACGCCGAACCGGAAACCCTGGTCCCGCACCTGAAAATCACGCATTCGATGGTGCTCAACGAAGTGGCGCAGGGCGGCGACGCCCGTGCCCGTATCGACGATCTCATCGACGATTCCGCGCAGACCCCCGACCAAAAGGAGCATCTGCACCAGCGGGCCGACGAGATCTTCCAAACCCTGTTCGATACCGAAGTCATCGAAACCGAGGACCGCAAGGACGGCGGCAAGGACTACTACATGACCCTTGATATGCCGGACGACTTCGCCCTCGACCAGCCGCTCTCCCCGTTCCTGCTGGCCGCGCTCGAACTGCTGGACCCCGAGTCCGACACCTATGCGCTGGACGTGATCTCCATGGCCGAGGCCACGCTCGAAGACCCCAAGCAGGTGCTGCGTGCCCAGGAGCGTCAGGCCCGAGACAAGGCGATGGCCGATATGAAGGCCGACGGACTCGACTATGACGAGCGTATGGATAAGCTGCAGGAGATTACGTATCCGAAGCCACTGGAAGACATGCTCGAAGCCGCGTTCGACCAGTACCGCCACGATGTGCCGTGGGCCAACGACTACTGGCTATCGCCGAAATCCGTGGTGCGCGACATGGTGGAAACCGCCTCCGACTTCACCGGATACATCACCCGATACAACATCGCCCGCTCCGAAGGCACCCTGTTGCGCTACCTCTCGGACGCCTACCGCACGCTGGCGCGCACCGTGCCGCCCGAAAAGCGTGACGAGCAACTCGAAGACATCATCTCCTGGCTGCGCGTGCTCGTGCGCTCCATCGACTCCTCGCTGGTGGATGAATGGGAGAACGCCGGCGATTCCGCCGACCAGTCCGAGGCGGCGGCCTCCTTGGCGGCGCCGGGCAAGAAGAACGCGGTGGTCGAGGACCGACGAGGCCTTATCGTGCTGATCAGAAACGCCATGTTCCGCCGTGTGCAGCTTATGGACCTCGACCAGCCGGACAAGCTCGGCGCGCTCGACAAAGACTGGGGCTACGGTGTGCACGAATGGGAAGATGTGCTCGACGACTACTACGACGAGCACGAGTACGTGGGCATCGGCGCCGAAGCGCGCTCGCCCGAACTGTTCATGTTGGATGACAAGCACGAGAACGACGAGCATACGTGGAAGGTGCGTCAGATTATCGATGATTCCGATGGCGATCACGATTGGGCCATCGAAGGCATCGTGGACCTCGACGCCACCCAAGACACCGGCGAAGTAGTCTTCCACGACTACAAGGTGAGTAACTGATTCCTTTCTTGGCTCCCCTCTCTGAGGGAAGCCAGGGTGCAGCTCGAACGTCTGTTCGAACACTGGGGTACTATAGGACGTTATGAGTGAGAACGATTTGTTTGGGGCGGCTGATGCGCCGGAGTCGATGACGCGGCCGTTGGCGGTGCGCATGCGTCCACGCACTTTGGACGAGGTGATTGGCCAAACGCAGGTGTTGGGCCAGGGCTCGCCGCTGCGCCGCCTCGCCAATCCGGCCAGCAAAGGCAGTCTCACCGCGCCGAGCTCCGTAATCCTGTTCGGCCCTCCAGGCGTCGGCAAAACCACGCTCGCCACCATCGTGGCCGGCCAATCCGGCCGCGTGTTTGAGGAACTCTCCGCCGTGACATCCGGCGTCAAAGACGTGCGCGACGTACTCACCCGCGCTCACGAACGGCTCGTGTCACGCGGCCAGGAAACCGTACTGTTCATCGACGAGGTACATCGCTTCTCCAAATCCCAGCAGGATGCGCTGCTTCCCGCCGTCGAAAACCGCGACGTGACCTTTATCGGCGCCACCACCGAGAACCCGAGCTTTTCCATCATCAAACCGTTGCTCTCCCGTTCGGTGGTCGTCAAGCTTGAGTCATTGGAGCCTGATCAGCTCATCGAACTGGTGCAGCGCGCGCTGACTGATGACCGCGGTCTCAGGGGCGAGGTCAAAGCCACGGACGAAGCCATCGCCGACATCGTGCGCATGGCCGGTGGTGACGCACGCAAGAGTCTCACGATTCTGGAGGCCGCGGCTGGCGCGGTCACTGGCGACGAAGCCCGCAAAAAGGGCGCACGCCGACCCATCATCACCCCCGAAATCGTGGCTACGGTAATGGACACCGCCACCGTGCGCTACGACAAAGACGGCGATGACCATTACGACGTGATTTCCGCATTCATCAAATCCATGCGGGGCTCCGATCCGGATGCCGCCATCCATTATCTGGCACGCATGCTGAAAGCGGGTGAAGATCCGCGCTTCATCGCCCGTCGCATCATGATCGCCGCCAGCGAGGAAGTCGGCATGGCCGCCCCGCAGATTTTGCAGGTCACCGTGGCCGCGGCGCAGGCCGTGGCGCTGGTCGGCATGCCCGAGGCACGTATTATTTTGGCCGAAGCTACGATTGCCGTGGCCACCGCGCCCAAATCAAACGCCAGCTATAACGCCATTAACCAGGCGCTCGCGGACGTGGATGCCGGCAAGATCGGCGCTGTTCCGCTGTATTTGAGGAACGCCCCCACCAAGCTTATGAAAGAGTGGGGCAACCACGAGGGCTACAAATATGCGCACGATTGGCCCGGTGCCGTGGCGCCACAGGAATATATGCCCGAAGAGCTGCGTGGCACCGAGTACTACCATCCCAACGATCGCGGCTATGAACACGAAGTCAGCCAGCGTCTTGCCAAGATTCGCCCGATACTGCATGGTGGGGAACCCGAACAGAAATGAACATAGGGGAGTAAAGTGTAACGCAACAATAACAGTGGGAAAGGGAAGACAAACACCATGGCGACCATCTTCATCGTGGACGATGATCAGGCCATCGGCGAAATGCTTAGTCTTGTTTTGGAAAACGAGGGATTCCAGACTGTGACCTGCCTGGACGGGCTGAGGGCTGTGGAAATGTTCCCCATCGTCAAGCCCGATTTGATTCTGCTTGACGTTATGCTCCCCGGGCTGGACGGCACGGGGGTGGCCCGCCGCATCAGAGCTACCTCTAATGTGCCGATTATCATGCTCACCGCCAAATCAGACACACTTGACGTCGTGGCCGGCTTGGAAGCCGGGGCCGACGACTACGTGCCCAAGCCCTTCAAAGTGGCCGAATTGCTGGCGCGTATCCATGCACGCTTCCGCATCGCCAAGCCGGCCGCCGAAGACGGTGCCACCGGTGGCGCAAGCGGTGGCAATGCAAACGTCAACCATCTGGAACGCGGACCCATCGTCATCGACCGTTTGGAACACACCGCCACCAAGGATGGCAAGGACCTGAATCTCACTCCGATGGAATTCGAGCTGCTGTTCATGCTTGCGGCCGCCGCCGGCGAGGCCATCAGTCGTTCCAGCCTGCTCAAGAATGTCTGGGGATACGAGAATTCCGGCGATACGCGCCTGGTCAATGTGCATGTTCAACGCCTTAGGGCCAAAGTGGAGGACGACCCCGAGAACCCGCAAATCGTGCAGACCGTACGTGGCATCGGCTACAAGTTCGTCACTCCTGAACAATGAACCTGCGCCCTCGATTCAGCCTCAAACGCTTGCTGCGCCACGGACGCGCTGAAGTTCGTCGCTCGCTGCAGGCCCGCACCGTGGCCCTCACCGTGATTCTTACACTGGCCGTGGCCATCGTCTTCTCTGGCGTATCGATGGTATCAGTGCGCGCCTCGCTGCTTACCCAAATCACTTCGCAGTCGCGTGCCGACTATTCAAACATGGTGCAGCAGGCCCAAACCAGTCTGGACGCGGCCGATGTCTCCGCCACAGTGCAGATCCAGCAGCTGGTCAATGACTTGGCGTCCTCGTTGCAATCCGAGGGGCCCTCCAACCTGATAGGTGTGTATTTGTGGAGTCGTGATACCAACTCGCGTGCCATCATCCCCGTATCCACCGAACCCAGCTATCAAAGTCTGATTTCTGATGACATCCGTTCGTCCGTGGCCTCCGACTTGGATGACAGCGTGTTCTATCAGCCGGTCGAAATTCCCGGTGATTCCGGCATGTCGGGCAGCGGGACGCCCGCAGCGGTGCTCGGCACCGTATTGGACTTTGGCGTGGCCGGCAACCTCGAATTCTTCGCCATTTATTCGTACACGTTCCAGCAGCAGTCCTTGACGCAGATTCAGCTCAGTCTGGTGGTCATCTGTGCGTTGCTGTCCATCGTGGTGGGCGTAGTAATCTGGCTGGTGATTCGTGGCATCGTGCGCCCGATTGAACGAGTGGCAGCGGCCTCGGAAACACTGGCCTCCGGCAATCTCGATATGCGCGTTACCGTGAATCGTAAGGATGAGCTTGGTGTGCTGCAGCAATCCTTCAATACGATGGCTGATGCGCTCAACCAGAAGATTGATGAGCTGGAGGAAGCAAGCGTTTTCCAGAAACGATTTGTGTCCGACGTCAGTCATGAATTGCGCACCCCGGTGACCACCATGCGTATGGCTTCCGACCTGCTCGAAATGAAAAAAGACGGCTTCGACCCCTCCACCAAGCGTACGGTCGAACTGTTGGCCGGCCAGATCAGTCGATTCCAAGACATGCTCGCCGATCTGTTGGAAATCTCCCGCTACGATGCCGGTTATGCGGCACTTGACCTTGTGGAAACCGATTTATGCGAACCAATTGAAACGGCAGTGGACCAAGTTGCCGGCATCGCCCAAGCCAAACGGGTGCCGATTCACACGTATCTGCCCAATGTGCAGGTTTTGACTCGTATCGATTCGCGTCGAGTGATTCGCATCGTCAGAAATCTGTTGGCCAATGCCGTCGATTTCGCTGAGGACCGGCCGATCGAAGTGCGTGTCGCGGCCAACCGCAAAGCCGTGGCCATCAGCGTTCGCGACTATGGCGTTGGTATCGACGAAGACAAAGTCGCTCATGTATTCGATCGATTCTGGAGAAGCGACCCTTCACGTTCGCGCGTTACCGGCGGCACCGGATTGGGCTTGGCCATCGCCATGACTGATGCCTTGCTGCACCACGGTACTATCCGTGTACGTTCGGCAGTGGGGGAGGGCACCTGGTTCTTGGTATTGCTGCCGCGTGACCCCGACCAAGGTGAGGTGGCGGACGCTGAACTGCCGGTGAATTTTGCTTCTGAAACGCCCGATGACCTGCGTATTACCGGTGGGTTTGGTGTGGCCACCAGCCAAGTCACACATGATTATCATGAGGTTCGCCGCGACACGATGATGGGGAGGCCGCTATGAGACGAGTGACCAGAACGATTGCCGCCGCAGGCGCGGCCATAGTCTGTTGCGTCACGATGACGGCATGCTCAAGTCCGTTCGGTTTGCCGATTAGCGGCTCGGTGCAGACTCTGGCACCGGTGGAACAGCAGACTCAGCGTGTTTACACCAATCCTCAGGGACCTGCGGACGATGCGCAGCCGGAAACCATCGTCAAAGGGTTCTATGATGCCATGCCTGCCGGCGTACAGTCCGATGGCTACCGTGTGGCCCGTGAGTTTCTGACCGGTTCGGCGTCGGCCGGATGGAATGGCGATTCCTCGGCACTGGTCTACAGCGGTACGCCGGATTTCCGCCGCCGTGCCAATACGATGAGTACCCCGCAAGGGGCGGAGAGCTCGCTGATTGTAGAAGTACAGCTCCAAGTGGTCGGCTCTCTGGACTCGCATGGCGTGTATACGCCGACAGATAGCAGCACGATCAGCAAAGTTCCTTATATCTTGATTAAAAGAAGCGGCCAGTGGCGCATCTCCTCGTTGGAGAACGGCGTGGTGATATCCACCGCCGATTTTGAACAAGTCTTCCGCCAAGTATCCGTGTATCAGGTGAGCACATCCGGCAAACAGCTCATACCGGATGTTCGATGGCTGAGCTGGCGCAACTGGCGCACCCAGGCAGTCGGTGAAGTACTCTCGGATGCACCCTCCTGGTTGGAAGGAGTGCTGCGAGGCACCGGCTTGCCTACCATCAAACTCGCGGTCGACAGCGTGCCGGTGAAGAACAATGTGGTGGAGATACACCTCAACAGCGGTATCAATGCGTTGAACGAGGAAGAACGAGGCCTGCTGGTACATCGCATCCGTCTGACTATGGGCGACGGCAATGCCGAATACGCGCTGAGGATTACCGGCGATGGAGTGGACTATTCCGATGCCGACGCAAATGTGAAACTTACTACCGAGCAGCCGACAGCGGGCGTATACACGTTGACCGGTGGGCATATCGTTTCCCTGGCCAGCTCCAGTCCGTTGCGTGTAGGGGAGGCCCCCGGATATGACGATGCTCGGGGCTTCGTTTTTTCCTCATCCGGCGGCGCGGTGTTGCGTGCGGACGGCGTGGTCGAATGCCTGAAATCTGATGGTGCGTCCTGTGGGGTGATGTTCTCCGGCGAGTCGATGCGATCGATTACCGAAGGTCTGGATGGCGAAGTATGGGCTGTATCCGAGAACGGGCGCGAATTGCATGTGTCAGATGGGGGCAAGGAAACCGATCTGAAGCTTGATTGGCTTGGCGCTGCCGACAGCATTGTGGCATTGGCGGTTTCTCCGGAAGGGTGCCGATTGGCGTTGGCAGTCGAGGGCGAGGACACGAACGGCGTGATGATGACCGGTGTGGCGCGCAACGGTGATAAAACACTGAGCGGTCTGAGCAAAGCGGCCACCCAAGTGAGTGTGCTCAGACACGTCACCATGCTCACGTTCTACAACGATCTGAATCTGGTGTACGCCACCACACCTCCTGAGGGAAACAGCGAACAACAAGAGGCATGGCGTCAAATGGCACCAGGCCCGGCCAATGCGCAGCATCTGCCTAATGGAACCATAACGTCGATGGCATCGGGGCAGATTAGCCTGTCCCGTCGCCTGGCCATTGTGGACGATTTGGGTATTGTTCGCTCCGTTTCTGGCTCACTCGACGGTTCCTGGACCATCGCCGATAGCCAGGTCACTGCCCTCGGTGCGCAGTAGATGGTATAAGAAAAACGGTGTTCATAATAACCTTTCTTGTTGTATGAGGCAACGGCTTTGTCGCTCGGCTGGCGAGCGGCATTGCCGCTGCGCAACCAATCACTATTATTGGTCTGTTATCAAGGCAAAACAGTGTTGCGACGCCATTTTTGAACCACTGTTATTAATTTGTTATAAACCTGTTATCAAACTGTTATCGCATGCGATTGAACATTTGGCCTGTGAGCGTCATACTAGAGGCTGTCGATGACGAACAGTCACCAAACAGGATGAAAGATCATCCAAAAAATAAACACTGCTCGAGGAGGAGTATTTATGAAGAATTGGAAGAAGGCCATTGCCCTCGTTGCTTCTGCTGCTGCGCTTGTCAGCGTTGCCGCATGCGGTCCCAGCAACGCAGGTGGCAGCTCGGACTCCGGCAAGAAGACGGTTGGCTTCGTGGCTGTCGGTCCTGAGGGCGGCTTCCGTACCGCCAACGAGAAGGACATTCAGAAGGCATTCGAGGATGCCGGCTTTGACCTGACCTACTCTCCGACCCAGAACAACGATCAGCAGAAGCAGATTCAGGCGTTCAACAAGTTCGTTAACGACGAAGTCGACGCCATCATCCTGTCCTCCACCGAGGATTCCGGTTGGGATGACTCCCTGAAGAAGGCCGCTGAGGCTGAGATTCCGGTCTTCACCGTTGACCGTAACGTGGACGTCAAGGACGCCGAGGCCAAGAAGGCCATCGTTGCTCACATCGGACCGTCCAACGTCTGGTGCGGCGAGCAGGCTGCCGAGTTCGTGAACAAGAACTTCCCGGATGGCGCCAACGGCTTCATCCTCGAAGGCCCTGCCGGCCTGTCCGTGGTGAAGGATCGTGGCACTGGTTGGGGCAACAAGGTTGCCTCCAACGTCAAGGTTCTTGAGTCCCAGTCCGCTAACTGGTCCACTGATGAGGCCAAGACCGTGACCGCTGGTCTGCTCGACAAGTACAAGTCCGACAACCCGCAGTTCATCTTCGCTCAGAACGACGAGATGGGCCTCGGTGCCGCTCAGGCTGTTGACGCCGCCGGCCTCAAGGGCAAGGTCAAGATCATCACCATCGACGGTACCAAGAACGCTCTGCAGGCTCTTGTTGATGGTGACCTCTCCTACGTGATCGAGTACAACCCGATTTTCGGCAAGGAAACCGCTCAGGCCGTCAAGGACTACCTGGATGGCAAGACCGTTGAGAAGGACATCGAGATCGAGTCCAAGACCTTCGACGCCGCCTCCGCCAAGGAAGCCCTGGACAACAACACCCGCGCCTACTGATAAGTCTGCTGCGACTCATTGATAACTGGACCAAATAATTGATGTGATGGTGTGAGAAGGATGTTCCTTCCACACCATCACTCATGTGTGGCTCAAATATCACAAAACGATAACACTTCATTCTCGTTTAAGGCAAAGACATGACAGATAAAAACCCCATCGTCGTAATGAAAGGCATTACGATTGAATTCCCGGGCGTCAAGGCCTTGGATGGTGTTGATTTGACTCTCTACCCGGGCGAAGTTCACGCCCTGATGGGTGAGAACGGTGCAGGCAAGTCCACCATGATTAAGGCTCTGACCGGTGTGTACAAGATCAACGCCGGCTCCATTATGGTGGACGGCAAGCCTCAGCAGTTCAACGGCACCCTCGACGCACAAAACGCCGGTATCGCCACCGTGTATCAGGAAGTGAACCTGTGCACCAACCTTTCCGTCGGTGAGAACGTGATGCTGGGCCACGAAAAGCGCGGCCCCTTCGGCATCGACTGGAAGAAGACCCACGAGGCCGCCAAGAAGTATTTGGCACAGATGGGCCTCGAATCCATTGACCCGCACACTCCGCTGAGCTCCATCTCCATCGCTATGCAGCAGCTGGTCGCCATCGCCCGCGCTATGGTTATCAACGCCAAGGTGCTGATTCTCGATGAGCCGACCTCTTCGCTGGATGCCAACGAGGTCAGGGACCTGTTCGCGATCATGCGCAAGGTGCGTGACTCGGGCGTGGCCATCCTCTTCGTCTCCCACTTCCTCGATCAGATTTATGAGATTACCGATCGTCTGACCATTCTGCGTAACGGCCAGTTCATCAAGGAGGTCATGACCAAGGACACCCCGCGCGACGAACTCATCGGCATGATGATTGGTAAGTCCGCCGCCGAGCTGTCCCAGATTGGTGCCAAGAAGGCTCGCCGTGAAATCACCCCTGGCGAGAAGCCGATCGTCGATGTCAAGGGCCTCGGCAAGAAGGGCACCATCAACCCGGTTGATGTTGACATCTACAAGGGTGAGGTCGTTGGCTTCGCTGGCCTGCTGGGCTCCGGTCGTACCGAGCTTGGTCGACTCCTGTATGGTGCCGACAAGCCGGATTCGGGTACCTACACGCTCAACGGCAAGAAGGTCAACATCTCCGATCCGTACACGGCTTTGAAGAACAAAATCGCGTACTCCACCGAAAACCGTCGTGATGAGGGCATCATCGGCGACCTGACCGTCCGCCAGAACATCCTTATCGCCCTGCAGGCAACGCGCGGTATGTTCAAGCCGATTCCCAAGAAGGAAGCGGACGCCATCGTTGACAAGTACATGAAGGAACTCAACGTTCGTCCCGCCGACCCGGATCGCCCGGTCAAGAATCTCTCCGGCGGCAACCAGCAGAAGGTGCTCATTGGCCGTTGGCTGGCCACGCACCCCGAGCTGCTGATTCTGGACGAGCCGACCCGTGGTATCGATATCGGTGCCAAGGCTGAAATTCAGCAGGTCGTGCTTGACCTGGCTTCTCAGGGCATGGGCGTTGTCTTCATCTCCTCCGAGCTTGAAGAGGTCGTGCGTCTGTCCGACGACATCGAGGTTCTCAAGGACCGCCACAAGATCGCAGAAATCGAAAACGACGACACCGTCTCTCAGGCGACCATCGTCGAAACCATCGCTAACACCAACGTAAACACCGGAAAGGAGGCATGAGATGGCTGAAAAGGCAAAAGCCGAGGGCAACAACTTTGTCAAGAAGCTGCTGAGCAGCAACCTGACCTGGTCGATCGTCGCATTCATTCTTCTGGTCATCATCTGCACCATCTTCCAGCATGACTTCCTGGCTTTGAGCTGGAACAGCAACACCGGTGGTCTGGCCGGCCCGCTGATCACCATGCTCCAGGAATCTGCCCGATACCTGATGATTGCAACCGGTATGACCTTGGTTATCTCCACCGCCGGTATCGACCTTTCGGTCGGTTCCGTTATGGCAGTGGCAGGTGCCGCCGCCATGCAGACCCTGTCCAATGGCATGAACGTGTGGCTCTCCATCCTCATCGCCTTGGCTGTTGGTCTGGCCATTGGCTGCGTCAACGGCGCTCTGGTTTCCTTCCTGGGCCTACAGCCGTTCATCACCACCCTGATTATGATGCTCGCCGGCCGTGGTATGGCCAAGGTCATCACCTCCGGTGAGAACACCGACGCCTCCGCAGTTGCTGGCAACGAACCGCTGAAGTGGTTCGCCAACGGCTTCATTCTGGGCATTCCCGCCAACTTCGTCATCGCCGTTATCATTGTGATTCTCGTTGGCCTGCTGTGCCGCAAGACCGCTATGGGCATGATGATTGAGGCCGTGGGCATCAACCAGGAAGCCTCCCGTATGACCGGTATCAAGCCGAAGAAGATCCTCTTCCTCGTCTACGCGATTTCCGGCTTCCTCGCGGCCATCGCTGGTCTGTTCGCCACCGCATCCGTGATGCGTGTCGACGTGGTTAAGACCGGTCAGGACCTCGAAATGTACGCCATTCTGGCAGTCGTCATCGGCGGTACTTCACTGCTGGGTGGTAAGTTCTCCCTCGCCGGCTCTGCTGTCGGTGCTGTAATTATCGCCATGATCCGCAAGACCATCATCACCCTGGGCGTCAACGCCGAGGCAACTCCGGCCTTCTTCGCCGTTGTTGTGATTGTGATCTGCGTGATGCAGGCTCCGAAGATTCACAACCTGAGCGCGAATATGAAACGCAAGCGCGCGCTCAAGGCTCAAGCTAAGGCGGTGGCAGCATGACAACAGCTACGGCAAACAAAGTGAAGGCTCCCAAGAAGGGCTTCAAGCTCGATCGTCAGATGATCCCGACCCTCGCGGCCGTGGTGATCTTCATCCTGATGATCATCATGGGTCAGGCGTTGTTCGGCACCTACATTCGACTGGGCTTCATCTCCTCCCTGTTCATTGACCACGCCTACCTGATTATTCTGGCTGTGGCCATGACCCTGCCGATTCTGACCGGTGGTATCGATTTGTCTGTCGGTGCTATCGTGGCCATCACCGCAGTCGTCGGCCTGAAGCTGGCGAACGCCGGCGTGCCCGCCTTCCTGGTCATGATCATCATGCTGCTCATCGGCGCTGTGTTCGGCCTGCTGGCCGGCACCTTGATCGAGGAATTCAACATGCAGCCGTTCATCGCGACCCTGTCGACGATGTTCCTGGCCCGTGGTCTTGCCTCCATCATCTCCACCGACTCGCTGACCTTCCCGCAGGGCAATGACTTCTCGTTCATCTCCAACGTGATCAAGATCATCGACAATCCGAAGATCTCCAACGATCTGTCCTTCAACGTCGGCGTGATCATCGCACTGGTGGTTGTGGTCTTCGGCTACGTCTTCCTGCACCATACCCGCACCGGACGCACCATCTACGCCATCGGCGGCTCCCGTTCCTCCGCGGAACTCATGGGTCTGCCGGTCAAGCGCACGCAGTACATCATCTACTTGACCTCTGCGACTCTCGCCGCCCTGGCCTCGATCGTGTACACCGCAAACATCGGCTCTGCCAAGAACACCGTGGGTGTTGGCTGGGAGCTCGACGCCGTTGCCTCCGTGGTCATCGGCGGTACGATCATCACCGGTGGCTTCGGCTACGTGCTCGGCTCCGTGCTCGGCTCTCTGGTCCGCTCCATCCTCGATCCGCTCACCTCTGACTTCGGTGTGCCGGCCGAATGGACCACCATCGTTATCGGTCTCATGATCCTCGTCTTCGTTGTGCTTCAGCGCGCGGTGATGGCGGTCGGCGGAGATAAAAAATAGCGGGCTTGCCCGCTCGGTCTCCGCACCGAATACGACACACACCATAACTGAATAGGCGGGATCAGCCCGGCTGCTGTGATGGCAAGGTCACAGCAGCCGGCACTGCCCGCCAAAGCTTTCTTTCTCCTTTTCTTCCTTTCATTAGCGTGTGGGGCGTGCCCCGGGGTTCTCCCG
>ERZ1106935.1568-NODE-1568-length-19079-cov-3.190076_pt1 | contig 19079 bp, 25 predicted proteins | sample MGYA00403666_ERZ1106935 | MGnify/ENA primary metagenome ERZ1106935 (study PRJEB35170, sample SAMEA104062452) | human gut metagenome | biome: human gut; feature: human-associated habitat; material: faeces | place: Denmark | collected 2012-11-20 ... | reverse complement strand
AGCTATGCTCGCAAAGATAACGAAATACTTCCAATTATTTTATGAATTGGTTCCATTTTTTTTCTGCGAATTTTTAACATTTGTTTCTAGTATTTGTATTAGCCTTAAGAGAAAAAAAGTGTTATACTGTGGAAAAATAAATTTTTTAATTGGTAGAGAGGTCTTAATATGAGTGATATAAAGAAGAGAATGCATAGCGGAGAATTGTATCTTCCGGGAGATGAGGAATTAATGAGGGAACAGATGAAATATCAGGATATGCTCTGTGACTATAATATGACAAAACCCTCAGAAAGTGAAAAGAGAACTGCCATGCTACAGGAGATGCTAGGAGATTGCGGAGAGGATGTTTATATAGAAGCACCTTTCTATGCTAATTGGGGAGGACATCACTGTCATTTTGGAAAGATGGTTTACGCAAATTATAATTTGACATGTGTTGATGATACACATATTTATATTGGCAATTATACGATGATTGGTCCTAATGTTACAATTGCAACAGCAGGACATCCTATATTACCTGAATTACGAGAAAAACTGTATCAGTATAATATGTCTGTAAAAATCGGAAGAAATTGCTGGATAGGTGCTGGAGTAACTATTGTACCGGGAGTAACTATAGGGGACAACACTGTGATAGGTGCAGGAAGCGTTGTAACCAAAGATATCCCGGCAAATGTTGTGGCTGTAGGTAACCCATGCAAAGTTATGCGCCAAATCAATGAACATGATAAGGAGTATTACTTTAAAAACAGAAAAATAGATATACCTTTAGACAATATTTAAAAGGTCGCTGAATTGGTTAATCACATAGGCACACTCTTTAATGTTATCTATGTTTCCAAAGCCATATTCTGCGTATATAAAATCAATTCCGGCAGTTTTAGCAGCAGTGAAATCTCCCATGGTATCACCTACATAAGCTGCCGTTTTTATATTGTTACGTTTAACTACAAGTTTGATATTTTCTCCCTTAGGAACCTGATTGTCTCCCCAGTTCTGGTAATCCACAAAATATTTGTCTAGTTTATGTGCGGCGAGAAAAGCCTGAATATATCCAGCCTGACCATTACTTACAATACAGAGTTTATGGTTTTTTGAAAGGGTAGCAAGAGTTTCTTCAACCATGGGATATAATGTGCCACCGTTTTTCTCTAAATATTCATTTTCAACAACACAGCATCTGTCAAGGACTTCTAACTGCTTATCTTTCATAAGGGATGGAAAAAGTTTTGTAGCAATTTCATCCATTGGAAGTCCCATAACACTTTGAAGCTGTTTTAGACTTATTTCTGTTCCCTTTAATTCGTCAAAGTCCTGAATGGCAATGTTCCATGATTTTCGTATATTTTCAGTGGCATCCCAAAGAGTGCCGTCTAAATCAAATAATAAACCGTTATATTTCATATAGATCTCCTATCTGTCAAAAACACGACTTAAAACTTCATCTTCACGAAGAAATTGTTTAGCCAATATGCGGTACTGTTCTTCGTGAAGGTAAGTGTGTCTGTGAGGCTTTATTTCAGGTGCCATATCAATGGCTTTTTCATAATCTTCTCTATTCAAGTTAAGAGTGCTTACATAATCCCAGAAACCGGTCTTTTCAAAAATAGCATTTACACGGATGTATCTATGATCTTGGACACGACTCATAAGGTAAGTTGCAATTCCAACCTGAATACCATGTAGCTGAGGATGGGCAAGCATTTTATCCAAGGCGTGGGATATCAAATGCTCACTGCCGCTGGTAGGCGTGCTGCCACCGGCAATTTCATTGGCAATACCGCTCATTGCAAGGGAATCAACCAGCTCTCTTAAAAACAAGTCGTCATGAATTGTCTCAAAGGGTGTGCGGACAAAACTGTTAACGGCTTTCTTTGCAATCATAACGGCAAAGTCGTTCATCTCCGAATATCCACGTTCAGATTCAAAATTCCAGTCATAGAGGGCTGTGATTTTTGATACCATATCTCCGATTCCTGAATAAATAAATTTTTCAGGGGCACTTTTTAGTATTTCAGTATCTGCCACAATGCCGTAAGCCATTCTTGCAGGAACGGAAGTACGTCTTCCGTTTACCGTAAGGGAAGCACTGGCACTTGAAAAACCGTCACTGGAAGCAGAGGTCGGTATGCTTATAAAAGGAAGCTTTCTGAGATATGCGGCATATTTTGCCGTGTCAATAACCTTTCCACCACCTATACCTACAATTACCTGTGCTTTTGGTTCAATGCTAAAAGCCAGATTAATAATATCTTCTATTTTGGTTGTATCAAGTTCCATATAATCAAGAATTGTTATGCCGTCTTTTTGCAGTGATTCAATAATGTCATTTCCAAAAAGACTAATCAGTCCGTTTCCAAAATAAATTACAGCATTTTTGAAACCGCTGTTTTTTAAATAAGATCCAAGGTTTGGCAAAGTATTTTTTCCAACCTTCAGAATAGTGGGAATTGCAATATAACTTCCAGCCATAGTGTGCCTCCTTATGTTTTATTTTTTATATTATGTCGTAATTATAGCAAATTATAACATGGGTTTCTATAGAGGAAGACGGGAAGTTCTTACATTACAGTATTTTGGAAATTTCAAACAAAAAGAAATAGCAAAGCTTCTCAAAATAACACCGGAAAATGTACGGATACTTTCACACAGGGGAAAGATTGAATTAAAGAAATATATGGAGGATTGTCATGAAGTATAGCGAATTAATAGAATTGTATAAAACAGGAAAATTAAGTGAAGAAGAAAAGAAAAAGGTTGAATATGACATTGAAAGACAGAATGCAATAAGCGAGTATTTGTTTGAAAATGATGAAATGTTGGATTTAGAAGATAACGACATATTAGATAATGTTGAAGAGAAAAAGCAGGATGACGGGGAAGATGTATTTCTTAAGTCAGTCAGAAAATCCATTAGAAGAACATTTATAAAGTACGGAATTATAACGGGAACAATCGTTATTATCATTACTTGTTTTATGATTTTTGCACTGCCTAAAATCGAGGATAAATTTTATTACAATCCGGGTGAGAAGGTTGGAAGTTCCAAAGACATAGACAATAACAGATTGTCCCTTGATATGGAAGTATATTCAGAGATGTTTCTGCCTGAAAAATACCGTGACAGTGCCACAGTTGTCAGCAATGGCAATGGGAAATATGACGTGGTGATTAATCAGACCTCCAGTTACAATGGAAAGTATAATCATGTTGCAGGAACAATAAATAAAAACAAAATGGTACTGTATGATGCCAATCTTTTAGAGCTTCCTACAGGTAATGCATTTAATCCATCAGGAAAAATAGTTAATGATTTTTATGAGGGTATAGGAGCAGCAGGAAGAAAAAAAGAGGCTTTTGCTGAACTAAAAAAGCTGAATAAAGAAGAAATGTATAATGCATATTTTACATTAGATAAAGTTATGACATATCAGGAGTTTCTAAATTGGACAAGAAAGAATGACTCTCTACCTGTATGGTGTGCTTTATGTGTGACTAATGAACATTCAGGTGACGAGGCAAAGTACATGACACTTGACCGCACCATAGGGTTCAGATATGGCGGCTGCTCTTGTGGAAGGTCAGATTTTGACAAAAACAAATATCCATTGTTAACACAGTTTTCTTTAGTAGAGGAAATAGACAGTAAGTCGGAGGATTATTACAGTGAAACTGATATGAAAACTCATATTTTAAGTATGCTTAAGTTTATGAAAGACGAATCAGATTTTGTCAAAATGGTAGAGGGAGAAGAGAATTTATCCTCAGATATAAATAGATTATCAGAAGACATAAAGAAAAACGGAATACACATATACGGTTTCTTTACAGTGGATGATAAAGAAGAATTACTGAGATTAAGCAAGTTGGATGGAATCGATTACGTATATACAACACCAATTGAATAGGGTATAATATTTACAATTAGATTGTGAAAAGAGGAACGATATATGGACAAAAAAGAAAAGTGGCTGGAGTGGGCAATGGAAATTCAAAGCATAGCTCAGGCAGGACTAACATATGGGCATGATGAATTTGACAAAGAGAGATATGAGAGATTAAGAGAAATATCAGCAGAAATTCTGGCATACAAAACAGACATGACAGTGGAAAAGGTCAAGGATTTGTTCTGCAATGAAACAGGATATCAGACACCGAAGGTTGATACAAGGGCAGCGGTATTTGAAAATGGAAAAATTCTTTTGGTGCATGAGAAGGACGGAAGATGGTCACTGCCTGGAGGCTGGTGTGATGTGGATCAGTCTGTAGCAGAAAACACAGTTAAGGAAACTGTGGAAGAAGCAGGTCTGGAAGTTAAACCAACCAAGTTAATTGCCGTACAGGATAGAAATAAGCACAATACTCCGGTGTATGCCTATGGAGTTGTCAAAATATTTGTAATGTGTACATTAATTGGTGGCAGTTTCGTTGAAAATATTGAGACTACAGAAACTAAATATTTTGCAAGAAATGAAATTCCTGAAAATCTTGCTAATGAAAAGGTAACAAGAGAACAGATTGAAATGTGTTTTGATGCTTATAATGATGAACATTGGATGACGCAGTTTGACTAGACATTTATATATAAATGAAAAAGAAGTGACTGAAATGATTAGAGTAGCAACAGGCAAAGACGCAGCAGATTTATTGGAAATATATTCATATTACGTGGAAGAAACAGCCATTACATTTGAATATGATGTACCTACCACGGAAGAATTTGCGGAACGGATAAGAAATATTTCAAAAAAATACCCATATTTAGTATGGGAAGAAAATGGAAAAATTTTAGGTTATGCTTATGCTAATACTTTTAAAGACAGAGCTGCCTATGACTGGTCTGTAGAAACTACAATTTATGTAAAAAAAGATATAAGACATCATGGAATCGGCAGAAAATTGTATGAGGCGTTGGAGAATGCTCTAAGAGAACAGAACATAATTAATCTTAATGCGTGTATCGCTTATACGGAAACAGAGGATGAACATTTAACAAATGACAGTGTAAATTATCATAAACATTTAGGATACAGCCTTGTGGGAACTTTCCATAAATGCGGTTATAAATTTGGAAAGTGGTATGACATGGTGTGGATGGAAAAAATGTTGGGAGAACATCCGGACAAGCCATTAGCAGTAGTCAGAATAAAAAATAGGGGAAGATAACAGTAACCAGTTGGCGCGGTTTTGAGGTGCCAATCTGGCACCTCAAGAATGATCAAATAGGAGTTCACAAAATCTTCACAAAAAATTAGCACTCACCTCTTGACAGTGCTAACAATTAGAGTTATAACATAGTCAGAACAAAGGAAAGGACATAAGGAATAAGGAAATGAGGTCCAGAGATTCCTAAACCAAGTACTTAAGTTCCAGTTAACAACACCTCGGATTTCTCCGATAGTGCAAATATAAATTAATAATTAATATCTAATATGAAAGGAGATATGACTTATGATGATGCCTAGTATTTTTGGAGAAAACTTATTTGATGATTTTATGAACGATTTTTCATTCCCTGCATTTGCAGATGTTGACAAGGAACTGTATGGTAAACATGCAAAGAACTTAATGAAGACAGATGTGAAGGATACCGAAGACGGATATGAAGTTGACATTGACCTTCCGGGATTTAAGAAAGATGAAATTAAAGTAAAACTTGAAGACGGTGTTCTTACAATCAACGCAGCTAAGGGATTAGATAAGGACGAGAAAGATAAGAAAGGAAAATATGTAAGACGTGAGCGTTATGCAGGAAGCTTAAGCAGAAGTTTCTTCGTAGGAAAACATGTTACTGCTGAAGATGTACATCCTAAATATGAAAACGGAATCTTATCATTCAAAGTACCTAAGGAAGATCAGAAACCAATTGAAGAAAAAGATAAATATATAGCTATTGAAGGATAATTAAATAAGCCCGAAAAAGCCATCGCTTGAGAAATCAGGCGGTGGCTTTTTTAGGTTTAAAACCAATAAAACCCTCTGCTATGCAGGGGTGTTCCCAGTGAGCTTTACAAGTCTATATTTTTATTCTAAAATGAGAATAAATGACGGATTGGACAGAAAGGAGAAAAGCTGGCTGACAAATATAACTGCAAAATGTCACAGATAGCCATTGCATGGCAGTGGGCAAAAGGTGTTGCGTCTCCAATAATAGGAGCTACAAAGCAAATATATTTAGACGAAGCTGCCTCAGCTTTTAATGTAAAATTAACCGCCGAGGATATTGCATATCTGGAAGAAATGTATGTTCCACATCCAATTGTTGGGGCGATAAATCAAAATCCTGCACAGGGAGTTGTGCTTTTGGACGAAAAGAAATAAACAGAATGATATCACTAATAAAGGAGAAGAAAGATGAGAAGAAAAGATAGAGAGATAACGGATTTTGATGAAATGATTAAAATTATTGAAAAGTGTGATACATGCAGACTGGCATTAAATGATGGAGAATATCCGTACATTGTGCCACTTAATTTTGGGCATGAAGTAAAGGATGGAAAACTGATTTTTTATTTCCATTGTGCTAATGAAGGAAAAAAACTTGACTTAATAAGAAAAAATAATAAGGCTACATTTGAGATGGATTGCGAACACAATTTTATACTTTATGAAGAGAGAATGAGTTGCACTATGGGGTATGAAAGCGTAATGGGACATGGCACAATAGAGTTTGTGGAGGAAGAAGATAAGTTAGAAGCGTTGAAGATTCTTATGAGACATTATCATGCGGAAGACTTTGAATTTAACACAAAACCTATACCTGTAACTACAGTTTTTAAGCTGGTAGTTGAGGATATGACAGGTAAGAGAAGAAACAATATTCATTAAAGGAATACAAAATAATGGATATATTGATTGATTTTCTGGTGGAATTTATTATGGAAATTCTACCGGAATGGATTGCTGCTGTAATAGGTGTTAATCCTATAAAGTTAATAGAAAAAAGAGTGCATAACAGGATAGTACGAAATGTACTAATGGTAGTTGTGGCAGTTTTATGTTTGATATTAGGTGTGTTAATTACAGTGGGGATAGTTCTTGGTATAGGATACTTAGTTGCAAAGTTTATGGGATTGATTTAAGGAAAGAGGCATTAAAGTGAATATTTTATCACTGGAAAATATAACACATTCATACACTGAAAGAAAATTGTTTGACGAAACGAGTTTTTACCTGCATGAAGGTGAAAAAGTGGGAGTTATTGGCATAAATGGAACAGGGAAGTCTACATTGTTAAAAATTATGGCAGGATTGGAAGTGCCTGATGAAGGAGAAGTGATTAAGGCTTCTAATCTGATGATTCATTATTTGCCACAAAATCCGCAGTTTAATGAAGACGATACAGTTCTTGAAAGTGTACAGAATATGGTACATCATCATGCTAACGAAGATGAACTGATTAAGGCAAAGTCTATGATGACAAGGCTTGGAATTACGGATTTTGAACAGAAAACGGCGGAACTTTCAGGCGGACAGAGAAAGAGACTGGCATTGGTTTCAGTACTTATTACTCCGTGTGATATTTTAATTATGGACGAGCCAACAAACCATTTAGACAGCGATATGGCAGAGTGGTTGGAAAATCAGCTTAAGGCTTTTAAGGGAGCCTTGGTTATGGTTACTCATGACAGGTATTTTCTGGACAGTGTAACTAACAGAATTATTGAACTGGATAAGGGAAAAATATATAGTTACAACGAAAAATATTCGGGATTTTTGCAGAGAAAGGCTGAAAGAGAGGCCAGTGCAAAAGCAAGCGAAAGAAAGAGACAGAGTATCCTCAGAAAAGAAATTGAATGGATGCAGCGTGGAGCAAGAGCAAGATCAACAAAGCAAAAGGCACACATTCAGCGATATGAAAATCTCAAAAATCAAAGTGGCATTGTGCAGGATGAAAAAATAGAATTAAGCAGTATCAAGTCGAGAATGGGAAAAACCACAATCGAACTGGAAAATATATCCAAAGCTTACGGTGACAATGTATTAATAAAAGATTTTTCTTATAATTTTCTAAAAGGTGACAGAGTTGGTTTTGTCGGAAAAAACGGTTGTGGAAAAACGACACTAATGAAAATTATAGATGGACGACTTCAACCGGACAGTGGAACAGTTAACATCGGTCAGACAATTAAGATAGGTTATTATACACAGGAGATTGAAAGTAATGAGAGTGCGGGAATAGCCTATATGAATCCGGAAGACAAGGTTATAGATTACATTAAAAACACGGCGGAATTCGTAAGAACGGAGGATGGGCTTGTATCAGCATCAGTAATGCTTGAGAGATTTCTTTTTGAACCGTCCCAGCAGTACAGCAAAATAGAAAAACTGTCGGGAGGAGAAAGGCGTCGTCTTAACCTATTGCGTGTTCTGATGGAGGCACCTAATGTTTTAATATTGGATGAACCAACTAATGATTTGGATATTGAAACAATGACTATTCTGGAAGATTATCTAGACAGTTTTGACGGGATTGTTATTACGGTTTCCCATGACAGATATTTTCTTGACAGAGTCGTAAGGAGGATATTCTCCTTTGAAGGTAATGGACTGATTGAGCAGTATGAAGGTGGATACACGGATTACATTAATAAGAAAAAAGATAAGGAGCAGGTAACTCCAAAAAATTCTGACAAGGTTAAAAGTAAGTCAGAGAATAAGGCAGAAAAGGAATCTTATAAGACCAGAAATAAAAAATTAAAATTTTCTTATAATGAGCAGCGGGAATATGAAACTATTGAGGATGACATTGCACAGTTAGAGGAAAAGTTAAGTAGATTAGAAGATGAAATGAACAGAAATGCCACAAATTCCGTAAAGCTTAAAGAGATTATGGAAGAGAAGGAAGAAACGGAAAATCTTTTAATGGAAAAAATGGATCGTTGGGAATATCTTGAGGAGTTGGCAAAGAAAATTCAACAGGGAATAAAATAAATCAGTTGAATTATGTTCTAAATAGATATACAATACTAGTGGACAAATTTAATATCAGGGGAGCTTGTAGGCAGGCTGAGAGGAAGTAATTAACTTCGACCCTTTAACCTGATTTGGATAATGCCAACGTAGGGACTGATAGGAATTCATTACGGACAGACCAGATTAGGTTTGTCCGTTTTCTATATTTAGGAACTAATATTTAGGAGGAAAAGAAATGTTTAAGGAATGTATTGAAAATGTAAGAAAAAATGTGCCTTTGGTACACAACATTACAAATTACGTAACTGTAAATGATGTAGCTAATGTTTTGTTAGCCTGTGGCGGAAGCCCTATTATGTCTGATGACATAGATGACGTGGAGGATATTACATCCATATGTGGAGGACTTAATATTAATATTGGAACATTGAACAAAAACACTATACCTTCAATGTTTGCAGCAGGAAAAAAGGCTAATGAATTAGGTCATGTTACTTTATTAGACCCTGTTGGAGCAGGAGCAAGCAAGCTTAGAACAGACACTGCGAATGAACTTATGGAAAAAGTGAAGTTTGATGTTGTAAGAGGAAATATTTCTGAAGTAAAGACATTAATGATTGGAAGCGGTAGCACAAAGGGTGTTGATGCTGACGTGGCAGATAAAGTTACAGAAGACAACATTGATGAAACAATTGTAAAATTAAAGGATTTTTCAGCAAAAACAGGCAGCATTATTGCTGTAACAGGAGCAATTGATTTAGTATGTGACAGTGAAAAATGTTACGTTATCAGAAACGGAAGACCGGAGATGAGTTCTATTACAGGAACAGGATGTCAGTTGTCAGGACTTATGACAGCATTTTTGGTTGCTAACAAAGATAATAAATTAGAAGCAGCCGCAGCCGCAGTATGTACAATGGGACTTGCGGGAGAAATAGGCTGGAGCAGAATGCAGGATGGCGATGGAAACTCTACATATAGAAATAGAATAATTGATGCTATTTACAATATGGATGGAGAAACATTGGAAAAAGGAGCAAAATATGAAATCAGGTAATACAACACCGGAAGAATTATTGTTATATGCAGTAACGGACAGGGCATGGCTTAATGGGGAAACTCTCTATGAACAGGTTGAAAAGACTCTTAAGGGAGGCGCAACCTTTATCCAGCTTCGTGAGAAGAAATTAGATGAGAGAAGTTTTTTACAGGAAGCAATTGAAATTAAAGAACTGTGCAAAAAATACAATGTGCCATTTGTAATTAATGACAATGTGGATATTGCATTAAAGATGGATGCTGACGGGGTGCATGTAGGACAAAGCGACATGGAAGCCGGAGATGTCAGAAAGAAAATCGGAGATGACAAGATTATCGGTGTGTCGGCCCAGACTGTGGAGCAGGCTGTTCTGGCAGAAAAACATGGCGCTGATTATCTGGGAGTAGGAGCAGTTTTTCCTACAGGCTCAAAGGATGATGCCGAGGATGTGTCTTACGATACTTTAAAAGCCATATGTGAAGCAGTAGATATTCCGGTTATTGCCATTGGTGGAATAACGAAGGATAACATTAAAGATTTAGCTGGCAGTGGAATATGTGGTATTGCAGTAATAAGTGCAATATTTGCACAGAAGGACATTGAAGCAGCAACAGCTGAACTTAAAGAAAGAACAGTATCCGCATTAAAATAAAAATATATATGTTAAAAAAGCGGCAGATTGGGGGCACCACTTTTTGTCGCTATATAAAACGATAGATAATAACTATTGACCACAACGGAAAAAGGAGAATTAAAATGAACACAGCATTAACAATTGCAGGAAGTGATTCTTGTGGAGGCGCCGGAATACAAGCAGATATCAAGACTATGACAGCTAATGGTGTTTATGCCATGAGCGCCATTACAGCTTTGACTGCTCAAAATACTACCGGCGTATCAGACATTTATGAAGTGAGTCCTGAATTTTTAGAGGCTCAGATGAAGGCTATTTTTGAGGATATTACACCGGATGCCATCAAGATTGGAATGGTATCTTCAGGTGAACTTATAAAAACAATAGCCGAAAACCTAAAAAAATATAATGGGAAAAATATTGTACTTGACCCGGTTATGGTGGCAACAAGCGGAGCAAAATTAATAAGCGACGACGCTATTGCAACTTTGAAGGAATGTCTAATACCCTTGGCAACAGTAATAACACCAAATATTCCGGAAGCAGAAGTATTGTCAGAAATGACTATAAGTAATGAAGAAGATATGATTAAGGCAGCAGCATTTATAAGTGATAAGTATAACTGCGCCGTATTGTGCAAGGGTGGACACAGTATAAATGATGCAAATGACTTATTGTATAGCAATGGGGAATATAAGTGGTTTTACGGAAAAAGAATAAACAATCCTAATACTCATGGAACGGGATGTACACTTTCCAGTGCAATTGCCTCAAATCTTGCAAAGGGCAGAGATTTAAATGAGTCCGTGGAAAAAGCGAAAGCATACATTTCAGGGGCGTTGGCAGCAATGCTTGACCTTGGAAAAGGTAGCGGACCTATGAATCATGCATTTGCAATAAAGGGCGAATATTAATATAAGAAAAAATGGAAAGAGGAACATCAAATGGAAAAAAAAGGAACATCAGTATTTAGTAACAGTTTAATCTGGTTTGGGGCAGGAGTATCAATTGCAGAAATTGTAACAGGAACATATTTGGCATCACTTGGAATGTCAAAGGGAATACTTGCAACTATAATAGGACATCTGATTGGATGTACATTGCTGTTTTTAGCAGGAATAATTGGAGCGAAGACGAAAAAAAGTTCCATGGAGACTGTTAAAATAAGCTTCGGACAAAAGGGAAGTATTCTGTTTTCAGTGTTGAATGTAGTTCAGCTGGCAGGATGGACAGCCATAATGATTTATGACGGTGCTTTATCAGCCAACGGAATTTTCAATACAGGGAACTGGGTATGGTGCATAGTTATAGGAGTGCTTATCATTGTCTGGATTATCATTGGAATAAGCAATGTTGAAAAAATCAACGTTGTTGCAATGACAGCTTTATTTATACTTACAATTATTCTCTGCAAAGTAGTATTTTTTGATAATCACACGATTACAAAAATTGCAGGAGACGGACTTACATTTGGAGCAGCAGTGGAATTAGCTGTGGCAATGCCACTATCATGGCTGCCATTAATCAGCGATTATACAAGAGAAGCGGAAAAGCCTGTAAAGGCAACAGCAGCAAGTGCAATTGTATATGGTCTTGTAAGCTGTTGGATGTACGTTATTGGAATGGGTGCAGCAATATTTGCACAAAACGCTGGAATTGATCAGATTATGTTAAAAGCAGGTCTAGGAATTGCCGGACTTCTTATTATTGTATTTTCTACAGTTACAACTACATATTTGGACGCTTACTCAGCAGGAATATCAAGTGAAACAATATCTCACAAAATTAATGGAAAATATATGGCAATAGTAGTTACCGTTATTGGAACAATAGCAGCCGTAGTATATCCAATGGATGATATAACGGATTTCTTATATTTAATAGGTTCCGTGTTCGCACCTATGATTGCAATACAGATAGCTGACTTCTTTATCCTTAAAAAGAGTAGTGAGGAAAAGAAGGTTGAAGTGGTAAATGTCGTTATTTGGATTGTAGGTTTTATATTGTACAGATATTTAATGACAGTAGATATTATTGTTGGAAACACATTACCTGACATGGTAGTTACAATTATTATCTGCGTAATAGTTAATAAAATAATAAAGAATAAATAGAGTTGAAAAAGCTATTGTTTACAATTAGAATGACTTTGTAAGCGATAGCTTTTTTTATTATACAAAAATGTTAGGAGAACAATATGAGTAAAGGATTTATTTTTGATGTGGATGGAACAATTCTTGATTCTATGTCTATCTGGATGGATGCGGGAAAATTATATTTGGAAAGTTTAGGCATTAAAACTGATGAAAATATCGGTGAAGTAATGTTTGAGATGACTATGGAACAGGGGGCAAAATACCTGCAGGATAACTATAATGTGGAATTATCCATAGAGGAAATATGTCAGGGAATAAATGACAGGGTATTTGAGTTTTATGAAAAGGAGGCACCTGAAAAGCCGGGCATCAGGGAGGTCCTTGAGAAAGCAAGGAACAGTGGAATAGCTATGACAATCGCTACATCCACAGACAGACCAATGATTGAGGCAGCATTAAAAAGACTTGATCTTATTGATTATTTTCAGGAGATTTTTACTACAACAGAAGTGGGAAAAGGAAAGGATTCACCGGACATATTTAATAAGGCAATGCTTGCTATGAACACATCCCCTGAAAACACATGGCTTTTCGATGATGCGGCATATTCTCTTGCTACTGCAAAGAAAATGGGAATTAATACTGTTGGCGTATATGATGTTCACAGTGATGGTAGGCAGGATGAGGTGAAAAAGTTTTCTGATGTTTATATTAACGAATGGAGAGAGTATAAAATAAACATTAATTGACAGACTTGAGTATAAGGATAAAAAGAGGAAGGGGAAACTTGAAATATGAATGTACCATATAGAGAATTGAGATTAGGATTTGAAACAGCATATATTGATGGCAATGTAGCGTCAAATACATCATACAAACCACAATTTGTATCTAATAATTATAAAGAAGGGAAAAAGGTTCTGGCATCCATTGAGGATGAACTATTGGCATGTGACAGATTTCAAATAAGTGTTGCATTTATCACGTTAGGAGGAATAGAGCCTCTTCTTCAGACATTAAAAGAGCTTGAGAAAAGAAATATCCCGGGAGAAATTCTTACGACTAATTATTTGAATTTTAGTGAGCCAAAAGCTTTGGAAAAACTTAATAAACTTAGGAATATCACTTTGAAAATGTATGACGTAGATGAGGCAAATGAAGGATTTCATACAAAAGGATATATTTTTAAAAAAGAAGAAATTTATAGAATTATTATCGGTAGTTCAAATATGACAAAATCAGCACTTACAACAAACCGAGAATGGAATACAAAGGTGGTATCTACAGAGCAGGGAGAAGTGGCAAAAGAAATAGTTGAAGAATTTAATGATTTATGGTTTTCACAATATGCTTTAGAGTTCGATGATTTTTATGAGGACTATAAAGAAAAATACAAGATTATAAAACATCAGAAAAAAATTGCAAAACAGGAGCAGATTACATCCATAGAAAAATATAGATTAAAACCAAACAGTATGCAGGTAGGTTTTATATCTAATTTAAGAAAAATTATTGCTAAAGGGGAAAAACGTGCACTCCTTATTTCAGCGACGGGTACAGGAAAAACATATGCCTCTGCATTTGCAATGAGAGAACTGGGATTTAAAAGAGTACTTTTTCTGGTTCATAGAGGACAACTGGCAAGACAAACAAAGAAATCATATTTATTCAGCAGTTGGGCCGTGGACTTAGGAAAGCAGAAGGAAAAGAATTTGTAGTAATTTTAGATTTTATTGGAAATTACAATAGTAACTTTATGATACCTATTGCTTTATCAGGAGACCGATCCTACAATCAGGATACAATTCGTAAATATGTTATTAGTGGAAATAATACTATACCGGGTGCATCTACTGTTCATTTCGATGAGATAGCAAAGGATAAAATTTTTGCATCAATTGATAAGATTAAGGGAATGAAAGCAATAATAAAAGACAGTTATATTTCTCTAAAAAACAGGCTGGGTAGGGTTCCTTACCTTCTTGATTTTTACGAAAATGGAGAAATTGATCCGTTGGTTATAATTAGAGAATATAAAACGTATCAGAATTTTTTAGAATCGGCAGAGAAGGAATTATATGCTAAAAAAATCACTGAGGAGGAACTGATAACGCTGGAGTATTTATCAAAAACAATACTCAGTGGGTCACGACCGTATGAATTGGAAATTTTGAAATGTTTACTGAAATCCAAAGTGATGAACTTTGAACAATTCAATAAATCTTTTGATAATAAATACGGTTATGAGGTTGACTTAGGCTCCTTTGAAAATGCAGTGGAAGTTTTACAGGGAAAATTTGTAAGTAAAAAAAATGAATTGGAGAGATATCGTCATGTTGATATTGTTGCAAGAGAAGACAATCATATGCTAAAACGTTTAGAAGGATTCACAAGGAAAATTCAACATGCAGAGTTTTATAAACAGATTGAGGATATAGTGGAAGTAGGATTACGAAAATTTGCAGAAAAAAATGAAGCAGGCGCAGGTTTGAAATCCCCATTTGTTTTATATGAAAAATATTCCAGAAGGGACATAAGTCTTTTGATGAATTGTGGTAGGGACTTGTCGTCTATTATGTATGGAATGAAAAGAATTGGCGAAGATGTATTTATATTTGTTACGTATCACAAAGCAACTGCTGACGATAAAGAATATATAGATGGAAAACCGGATTATGCAGACGCCTTTGAAGACAACATGACATTTAAATGGGATTCCCAAATAGGAAGAGGCATTGACAGTTCATATGTAGCTGATGTGGTTGAAGCTAAACATAAGCATCTCCTTGTGAAAAAGAGTGATGCGGAAACTAACTTTTATTATGTAGGAGAATTTGATATTGTTGACGCAAAGCCGGCAAAAAAGAAGGATAATTCCGGTAAAGAACGTGACATTGTTAAATTTAAAATGAAAATGCACCATGCAGTTAGAGAAGATTTATTAAGATATTTACAAAGTAATATTATAACAACGGAGGATAAAGCCGGATGAAAACAGTTAGAGTAGTGGCAGCAGTGATTAGAGACAAAGATAAAATTTTTGCGACTCAGAGAGGATATGGAGATTTTAAAGGAGGTTGGGAATTTCCAGGTGGAAAAATTGAAAAGTGTGAAACTCCTAAGGAAGCTCTAAAAAGGGAAATCCGTGAAGAGTTGGATACAGAAATATCGGTGGGAGATTTGATTTACACAATAGAGTATGACTATCCTACATTTCATCTTTCAATGGATTGTTTCTGGTGTGAAATTGTTAAAGAAAATTTGGTATTAAAAGAGCATGAGGCAGCAAGATGGTTGGATAAGGATACGATTGATGATGTGGAATGGCTGCCGGCAGATGTAACGTTAATTGATATAGTGAGAAGAGAGATAGGGGAGTAAAAGTGGTAGAATTATTAGATGATGCAGGAGAGGATTGAAGGAGTTTGATATTATAGGGAAAAATATAAAGAAAATTATATTTTAGTATTGAAAATATTACTTATAAGTAATATTATGTAATAACAAAGGAGGATGCTCTGGGTGTGGAATTAGAAAAAATACGTATAACAGGGATAAATAATACATATGCTATTCCAAATGTAAAAAAAGAGTTTCGAAAAGCGGTTGATGAACCATGGAAAGAAGAAAGTCCATGGAAAAGATACCAGAAGAAACTCATTATGGAGTTGGCTGTATTAGAGCAAGAAAAAGAAAGAGCAATAAACACTGCTCAAAAGCGATTAAAATGGCTTGATAACTAAATTTTGGGGAGGAGACTATACGATGGGAATTGCAGAAAAAATAGCAAGTGCTAAAAAAACAAATTGGATTTCAGAGGGCTTTTCTGAGAACGAAGTTAAAACTATGGTTGAGTTGGCAAAAATTTCTGCACGAATTGAAAGATGTAGAATAGAAATGGGAATGAATCAGCAAGAATTTGCAAAATATATGGGTGTAACTCAAGGGATGGTTTCTAAATGGGAAAGCAGGGAATATAATTTTACAATTAAGACTTTAAATGAGATTTGCCAGAAAATTAATCTGAAATTATATGTTAGTTTAGAAAAAAAATGTGCAAAGTCTGATTACACTATTATTAGATGGGATTCAGAAATGGTTGCAAAGAAAATAAAAAAAGGTAACTGGACATCATCTCTTCAAAATAAGGAGGCTATTGCATAATGGAATTGAATTTGATATCGACAGGAATAGAACTTATTGGTACGACAATAAAAAGTGTTTCTGTTGAGAATAACATTGTTGATGTTGAGAGAGAGGCAAAAAGAAATTTTGGACTTAATATTAATGAACCCTATTTTGAAACTATTGAGGCTGGATTATTTGCCCAGATGACAATTGATTTTGATGTTGAGATAGAACAATCAGAAGAACAGAAATTTAAATTAGAAATGTCATTGGAGGGAGCATTTCTTTCCTCAAGAGATGTTGATGAAAATAGTTTTAAACAACTCGTAGGTGTAAATGGAGCAGCTGCAATTATTGGAATGGCAAGAGGTAAAATTGAGGCCATTACAGCAAATATATTTAATAATGGTAAAGTTGTAATCCCTTTTGTAAATGTTATTGATTATTATAAGAATGTGGCAGACGAAATTTAACAAAAAATAGAAAGTTATGTATTAAGGTACATAGGAGGATTTGTTAAGTGATAACCAAACCGGAAATGATTATTTTTGATTATGGACATACGTTATTGTATGAACCAAATCATAATAAAACAAATGCAAACAAGGAAATTTATAAATATATTGCCAAGAATCCACAAAATATATCCTTTGAAGAATTTGACAGAACGGTGAATGATATTTTTGCACAAGTACGGGAAAAAGCTGGAGAGGATATCGAAATTCATGAGCATTCTATTTTGAAAATGACTTATGAGTATATGGGGATAGAATTGTCAATTTCAATGGAAGAGGCTGAAAGGATTATTTGGGAAGGTATATCAAAAGGCGCGGTTATGCCATATGCGGCTGAAATGATTGATTATCTGAATTCTATAGGAATGAGAACGGCAGTTATTAGCAATCTGTGTTTTTCGGGCAATGCGTTAAAGGAAAGACTCGATAGACTATTACCAAATAATAATTTTGAGTTTGTTATGACAAGCAGTGATTATGTTTTTAAAAAACCAAATTCATTGCTGTTTAAAATTGCCGCACGAAAAGCAGGCTTGCCGGTGAACAAAATATGGTATTGCGGTGACAGCATAAAAAACGATATTTATGGGGCTTATAGAGCCGGAATGTTTCCGGTTTTGTATGAGGGAAAGAATGATGAGTGTGTGCCTGAATTTGAAAATCAGAATAAAGGATATGAGATTGAATTTGAGTATTTGCGTATTCATGATTGGAGAGAGTTGATTGGGATTATATAGTACTAAAAAGGGATAATTATATGAATATAGAACAACTAATGAGAGACTTCATTCATCTTGTAGAAATAGGACAAGTTGAGAGATATAATGAGTTCAGTTTGCAACATAAATTAGGAATTTATTTGCGTACAAAGATAAATAATTATAAGATTCAATTTGAAAGGAATACAAAGTTTTTTAGGATATATGGAACAATAAAACGTGAAATAGATATTGTGGTATATAATGATAATGAAAAGTATGCAATAGAATTAAAGTATCCTTTAAATGGACAATATCCGGAACAGATGTTTTGCTTTGTAAAAGATATAAAGTTTATGGAGGAAATAAAGAGCCAAGGATTTAATGCTACATATTGTCTAACAATTGTACAAAACAGGAATTTTTATTCAGGAAGGAAGATAGACGGAATATATTCACTCTTTCGGAAAAAGGGACTTATTAATGGGGTGATAAACAAACCTACAGGGAAAAAGGATGAGCAGATAAACGTTAAAGGAAAGTATGAAATAGATTGGAAAGAATGCGGTGATAAGAAATACTATATTGTTGCAATAGAATAAATTGGAGGAAGAAAATGTCCGCACCCTCCTCTCACATATTATGCTTCAATGCCAATCTTAAATTCTTTTTGAATCTCTCTTAAAAATCGTTCTGCTGCTCTTGAAAAAACCTGATATTTTTTCCAAACGATACATAACCCTGCTTCCGAAACAGGATATAGTGGTCTGAAACAAAGATTGCTGTCCCCGGTTGTGTTGATTAACTTATCCAATGCAAGAACATATCCAAAACCCATTTTCACAAAGCGGGAAGCATTATAGAGCAAATCATAAGTGGCAACGATATTTAACTGCGATAAATCTTTTCGTAGCCAAGCAATCATTTCATTACTTATTGATGTTTGATGTGATATGATTAACGGCTTACCTTAATTGAAAAAGTTAACGCAACAAAGACCGGAGTAAGGCAAAGCACGAAACAGGGATATGTTACAGTACAGAGATT
>ERZ1106935.1540-NODE-1540-length-19417-cov-4.445150_pt1 | contig 19417 bp, 16 predicted proteins | sample MGYA00403666_ERZ1106935 | MGnify/ENA primary metagenome ERZ1106935 (study PRJEB35170, sample SAMEA104062452) | human gut metagenome | biome: human gut; feature: human-associated habitat; material: faeces | place: Denmark | collected 2012-11-20 ... | reverse complement strand
CTGATTTTTAGTATTGCAGTTGTAGTTGCTACAGGATATATCATAGGTATATCGAAAGAAAAGTTTCGTGAAGTAAATTATTTTCAAAAAGTAAAATGAAAGTCAAACAAGAAAATCCTGCAAAGCGCAGCTGTAAATATAGGAGGAATGTAAAGTGAAAAGGTTCAGATTTATAATCAAACGGCTGCTTTCAATGATAGTCATAATGTTTTTGGTATCATTTCTGGTGTTCGTTGTTCTGAGAATGTCAGACTCAGACCCTCTCACAGTAATGATAGGGAACAATCAATCCACTCCTGAACTCAGGCAGGCTCTTACAGAAAAATATCACCTTGACGACCCTGTGCATATACAGTATCTCAGGTGGATAAAGGGAGTTCTTTCAGGCGACTTCGGCACAGACTATGTTGACGGTCAGGACGTAAAAGGTCTTATAATGTCAAGGCTTCCAATAACATTCGGACTTGTGATAATGAGTTCCGTCATAGGCTCAGTGATAGCTGTTATAATGGGAGTTGCAGCGGCGCTGAGAAAAGGCAGACCCTCAGACGCAGCAATTTCAGGACTTATGCTTGTGCTTTCAGGTGCGCCGTCATTTTTGGTAAGCATACTGATACTTATTTTCATGACAAAGTACGTTCCTGGATATTCGTTTATCGGAACATATACAAATTTCGGAGAGTTCTTACAGCGTATAACGATACCGAGCCTGATAATGGCGCTGACGTTCGTTGCGATGCTTGGACGTATCACACGAAGCAACATGATAAATCAGCTTCAATCCCCTTATATCGCAACAGCGGCGGCAAAGGGATTAAAGCAAAGCAACATAACCTACAAGCACGCTTTTCACAACGCCGTTATTCCTGTTATAACAGTTGCAGGATATATGATAGCAGGCTCTATAGGCTCGACAGTAATAGTTGAGCAGGTCTTTTCTCTTCCTGGTATAGGCGGTCTGCTCATATCGGCGATAGAGGAAAACAATTTTCCAATAGTTCAGATACTTGTGCTTTTCATGCTTGGAGCTTATCTTGTAATGAGTTTTGTTATCGACATACTTTATACCGTTCTTGATCCGAGAGTTGATCTTAAATAAGGTGGGATTTTTAATGAAGAAGAAAAATAAAGCAGGAACGTTTTTCACACCTGTTGTGGCGGTGACGGGAATATTCCTTGCGGTCATAGTTTTCGTATCGCTCTTTGCAAGCGTTATCGCACCGTATGACCCTCTTGCCACAGACGTGAATGCCATATATGCTCCAGCCTTTTCTGAGGGACACATTTTCGGAACTGACGGACTTGGCAGAGATCTTTTTTCAAGGCTCATATGCAGTGCAAGAACTTCCATTCTGAATGCCTTTTTTATAGTTGCCATAGAGGTAGTCATAGGTGTTCCTCTTGGGCTTATCTGCGGATACTACAGAGGTCCTCTTGACAGTATCGTAATGAGGGTGTGGGACGTTATAAGTGCAATACCGCCACTTCTTCTTTCCTTTATCCTTATTGCGGTAATGGGAAAGGGCATGATGACAGGTATCATCGCCATAGGCATTTCTTATATCCCTCTTACAACAAAGACCGCAAGATCAATGATAATGACAGAGAAAAAGGCGGTGTATGTTGAAGCCTGCAAATCAATGGGCTTTTCAGACGCAAGGATAATTTTCGTGCATATCCTGCCGAACATCATCACCCCTATGATATCGCAGTTCACACTTGATATCGGTACGGCTATCACGTCAATGGCGACTCTGAGCTTTCTGGGACTTGGCGTTCAGGCTCCAAATGCCGACTGGGGAACGCTTCTCCGTGACGGCATGGGCAATCTTTATAATAGTTCGGCACTGCTTTTTATACCTGCAATATGCGTAATACTTGTAACAGTATCCATAAACCTTTTCAGCGACGGTGTTCAGAACTATCTCGACCCGTCATCAAGAAAGCTTCCGTCATTCAAGAAATACGAAAAGAAACACGGCATAAAGAAGCTTTCAGCAGTTAAGGCAAACGGGGAGGCGTAAAAGATGAAAAAAGGAAACGTTCTTGAAATAAAAGACCTTTCTGTAGACTTTATGACAGTTAGAGGTATCGTATACGCCGTTCAGGGCGTTGACCTTGAAGTGAAGCAAGGGGAGATACATGGTATCGTAGGCGAGAGCGGCTGCGGAAAAAGCGTAACATCAAAGTCGGTCATAAGGCTTCATAACGAGGAGACCACCAGATATGCAGGGGATATCTACATAAGAGATGACAGCGGCGAGAAAGATGTTCTTGCAATGAGCAAAAAGCAGCTCCGTGATTTCAGGGGCAGCACAGCCGCAATGATATTCCAAGACCCTATGACTTCCCTTGACCCTATCATGAAAGCAGGCGAGCAGATAGCAGAAATGCTAAGGGCGAAGAAAAACTTAAATCGCCGTGAAGCAAGAGAAAAGGTCATCGAGATGTTTGAAAAGATAGGCATAACACCTGCGGAGAAAAGATACGAGCAGTATCCGTTTGAAATGAGCGGAGGAATGTTACAGAGAATAATGATAGCAATGGCGCTTATATGCGAGCCGAAGCTTCTTATTGCAGACGAACCTACCACGGCGCTTGATGTTACTATCCAGGCGCAGATATTAAAGCTTATAAAAAAGCTCCAGCAGGAAAGCGGAACATCGGTAATATTCATCACTCACAACCTTGGTGTTGTGGCTGAGATTTGCGACAGCGTAACTGTAATGTATGCAGGAAAGGCTGTTGAGACCGCAAGCGTTGTGGATATTTTCGACCACCCTGCTCACCCATACACAAAGGCGCTCCTTGAAAGCAATCCAAGAGAGAGCGACACAGAAAAAAGAATGAAAAGCATACCTGGCAGCCCTCCGCTTCTGTATGAAAAGTTCAAGGGCTGTGCCTTTGCACCAAGATGTAAGTATGCTGACGATAAATGCAGAAGCTGCGTGCCTGTTACAGAAAATGTGTCTGAGGGACACAGCACAGCTTGCTTCAAGTGGCGGGAGGTGACATCACAATGAGCAAAGAAAAAGACAGACAGCCTTTTATAAGCGTCAGAGATCTGAAAAAGTATTTCTGCCTTGACAATTACAAGCTTGCAAAGGCAAAGACGAGATATATCCACGCCGTTGATGATGTTAGCTTTGATATATACAAAGGCGAGATATTCGGCATAATAGGCGAGAGCGGCTCGGGCAAATCAACCATAGGAAGATGCGTTCTGAAGCTTATCGACGTTGATTCAGGCGAGATATATTTTGACGGCAAAAACATAACTCATGTGAGCCGCAAGGAACAGCAGGAGCTGCGTTCAAGAATGCAAATGGTCTTTCAAAACCCTCTTGCTTCCTTTGATCCGAAAAAGACTATACGCTTTAGCCTTGAAGAATCTGCAAAGGTGCATAAGATAAAGCCTGAGGTCTACAAGGCGAGGATAAAACAGCTTATGGAGTATATAGCGCTTCCGGAGGACTTGCTCACAAGATATCCTAAAGACCTTTCGGGCGGTCAGCTCCAAAGGCTTGCAATAGCAAGGGCACTTATGCTGGAGCCTGATTTCATTCTTGCAGACGAGCCTGTTTCGGCACTTGACGTTTCTGTGCAGGCGCAGATATTGAATCTTATGCTCGACCTGAAAGAGGATAAAGGGCAGACGATACTTTTTATCTCCCATGATCTGAACGTTGTCCGTCACGTTTGCGACAGGATAGCGGTGGTATATCTGGGAGCGGTAATGGAAATGGGTACGGTGGAGCAGGTATATAACAGCGTTGCTCACCCTTACACTCAGGCACTTATTTCAGCAAAGCCAAAGGAACACCCTCTTGAAAATAAGAAGCATATCCTGCTGGAGGGAGATATACCGAACGCAGTGGATATCCCCGAGGGCTGTCGCTTTGCAGGCAGGTGCAGATATTTCAAAGAGGGCTTGTGCGACAACCGCACGCCAAAGCTCAAAGACATTGGAAACGGGCATTACGTTGCCTGTCATTTCCCACTAGGCATTGACCGCAGCAAGACTGCTTCGGATATGTAATAAATCTTTTGAAGAAAGGAAAGTTATCATGAAAAAATTCTCACGCAAGATCGCGGCCGCTGCTGCATTGGCAATAACAGTTTCAAGCTGTATGACAGGCTGCTTCAACAACACAGGTTCCGGTTCAGGTTCAGGTTCTTCAGGAGGAAATTCAGAGACAGTTCTCAGAGTAGGCTATACTCAGGAGCCGTCATCATTTGACCCTGCCGACTTCACTATCGTGGCGGCAACTCTCACAGGTTATGATTGCTATGACACGCTTCTTAACTTCTCACATGACGGCACAACAGTTGAGCCTGCCCTTGCAGAATCTTGGGAGCAGGTTGACGATACTACATACACATACAAGATAAGACAGGGAGTAAAGTTCTCAGACGGCAATGAAATGACAATGGACGATGTGCTTTATTCTCTTAACAGAGTAACAGAAGACAACTATTATATGAGCTATCTTTTTGCAAACGTTGACAGCTTTGAAGCCGACAACGATACTTGGACGCTGACAGTTCATCTTAAGCAGCCTGACTCATCATGGCAGTATGTTCCTGCAACATCAGCCTGCACTATAGTCGAGAAGTCTGTAACAGAGGAGCAAGGCGACAAGTACGGCACTGCTGACGGAAAGACTGTCGGCACAGGTCCTTACAAGCTTTCTTCATGGTCATCAGGAAGCGAGATAGTTCTTGAAAAGAACGAAAACTGGTGGGGCGACCCTGATACTCTCGATATCGACAAGGTAGAATATTACGTTATCGAGGACGAAAGCGCATTAGCACTTGCGGCAAAGGGCGGACAGATAGACTTTGTCGAGGGTATGTCAAACAGCGTTATGTCTGTATATCAGAGCTGTCAGAACTTCAATATCCTCTCATGCGAGGGAACGACTTCAAACTATATCGCATTCAACACAGCTTCAAAGCCGTTTGATGACGAGTGGGCAAGAAAGGCTGTTGCATATTGTATCGACCGTTCCCAGATAACAACAACTATCGGCGGTGATTATGCAAAGCAGTCGGCTGTTGTTCCAATGAGCGAATCCATGATGTATATGGATAAGGATAAGTGGGATTCAACTATCGCCGAAAGCGATGTTTATACTCAGGATTATGACAAGGTAAAGGAATGTCTTGCAAAGTCAAAGTATCCTGACGGCTTTGAGTTCGATTTCTATACGACTTCACAGACGCAGAAGCAGGCTGAGCTTCTCAAGTCAATGGTAGACGCAAGTGGCTCTATCACAATGAATCTTGTGGAAGTGCCTGACAGCGATATCTTCAGCTATATGTTCGGCTACAAGACAAAGGATAACGGCGAGAGATATTACAACGCAGTCGGCACATACATGATGTCAGACTTCCTTGACCCTATGGGAATGTTAAAGACATTATATGCAGGCTCTAACGCTTGCGAGGGCGGAACGAATGAAACACTTTGGACAAGCACAGAAGCAGACGGACTTCTTGATAAAGCGGCTCAGACAACAGACGACGCTGAGAAAATGGGTTACTATACTGACGCATATAAGATATTTGCTGATGAGTGCCCTTACCTTGGACTTTACACATCATCTGATGTTTACGCAGTAAGCGACAAGTTCACATATGACCCAAGCCCGATGTTCTGGTATAACTTCAGTTATGCAGACGTTCATGTGGCAAAATAAGAAATAATATGAAAAAGGAAGTGCGATAATGTATTCATCTCTGGATACCGTGTGGGTTCTTCTCTGCACAGCTTTGATATTCTTTATGCAGGCAGGCTTTGCAATGCTGGAAACAGGCTTCACCAGAGCAAAAAATGCAGGCAACATAATAATGAAAAACCTTATGGATTACTGCATAGGCTCTGTTCTTTTCTGGGTTATCGGCTTCAGCTTTTTGTATGGCGACTCCATAGGAGGATTTATCGGAACGCCAAGCCTGTTCGCAGCAGGAAAGTTTGCAGCCGCAGGAGATCTGCCTAAGCGAGTGTTCCTTATGTTCGCAACTGTCTTTTGTTCAACTGCCACGACTATAGTTTCAGGAGCAATGGCAGGCAGAACAAAGTTCAAGGCTTATCTTACATATTCGGCTGTTATGAGCGGAATAGTTTATCCTATAACAGGTCACTGGATATGGAACAGTGCAGGCTGGCTCAAAAGTATAGGCTTCCACGATTTCGCAGGCGGAACTGCCGTTCACGTTGTTGGCGGAACTACCGCTCTTATAGGTGCGCTGCTTGTGGGAGCAAGGATAGGCAAGTTTGATAAAAACGGCAAGGCGAGAGCCATACCGGGACATAATCTCACTATCGGAGCTTTGGGCATATTCATTTTGTGGATAGGCTGGTTCGGATTTAACGGTGGCTCGCTTCTCACCGCTCAGGGCGGCAATGCGGCGGCAAAGCTTGGGGATATTTTCTTTAACACAAACATATCTGCGGCGGCTTGTGCAATAGCTGCAATGTTCATCACATGGGTGCGCTACGGCAAGCCTGACGTGACAATGACCCTTAACGGAGCACTTGCAGGACTTGTGGCTTCCACCGCAGGCTGTGACACAGTTTCGGCAGGAGGAGCATTCTTTATCGGCATAACAGCAGGCTTTGTAATGGTGTTTGGTGTTGAGCTTATAACAAAGCTAAAGGCTGACGACCCTGTGGGTGCGGTAAGTGTTCACGGTCTGTGCGGAGCATGGGGAACGCTTATGACGGGCGTTTTCGCAAAGAAAAGCGGTCTTATATATTCAGGCAGCCCGAAGGATCTGCTTATACAGCTTGCAGGCGTGCTTTCAGTGGCGGCATGGACAGCGCTTATTATGGTGATAGTGTTCACAGTGATAAAGAAAACAATGGGTCTGAGAGTTAGCGAGAACACAGAGATAGTTGGTCTTGACAAGTGCGAGCATGGACTTTCAAGCAGTTATGCGGATCTTCTCAACACAGCTCAGTTCATCACCGCTGCCGCTGACGAGCCTTCAAAGGTGAGGGCTATAGACGAAGCCTCAGAGCTTAACGCTTCTGACTACAAGGCGGACGGAAAGATGCACAAGGTGGTCGTTCTTATGAACGTCGCAAAGTTCGAGATGCTGAAAAATGCTTTGGATAAGCTTGATATAACAGGTATGACAGTTACGCAGGTGAGCGGCTGTGGAATACAAAAAGGAAGCACTGAGCTTTACAGAGGCTCTGAGCTTGAATCAAGGCTTCTGCCTAAGATAAAGGTGGAGATAGTTATAAGCACTGTTCCTCTTGGACTTCTTATCGATACTATCAGAAAGGTACTTTATACGGGCAAGATAGGCGACGGAAAGATATTTGTTTATGACGTTGCAAACGTTGTGAAGATAAGAACAGGGGCAGAGGACGAGCAGGCTCTTGAATAAGCTGCCATAATAATTGGAATGGGGGACAAGATATGGCTGATGATATGAAATACACTGTGTTTTATACAGACGAAAACGGACAGCTTGTCCCGAATGGGGAAAAGCTTCTGAGCATAACCGAGATAGCAAAGTATCGAAACATACCTACCGAACGGCTTAGATATTACGATAAGATAGGGCTTTTAAGACCTGACTACGTTGACAAGCTCACAGGGCGGAGGTTTTATTCGGCACAGCAGTGTGAAAAGCTTGGCACTATAAAAGAGCTTCGCAGGCTGAACTTATCACTGAAAGAAATAGAGGACTATTTCAGCGACAGAAACCTTGAAAAGTCCGAGCGTGTTCTCAGACAGCGTTATGAGCTTTTACAGCAGGAGATATCGGATAAGCTTGAAATAAGCCGTGTGCTGAAAGAAAAGCTTAAATTTATCAGAGAGCTTAACAACACAGATTTCAAGCTTGATGACCCTGTTATAAAGGAGCTTCCTGAACGATATGCCCTCAAAGGGGAGAGCAACAAGTTCAGAACAAATCTCACTGGTATAGAGTTTATGAAGCTTGAGGAGGCTATAGGCGGAACTTCACCTGTGCTTGCCACTGATAAGGTGGCAATGACCATAAAAAACTCAGTTGACCCTGACGATATGGATTCCGAGGTCTGCCCTATGGTGTTCTGCTCGGCAGATCAGGCTGACAAGGAAAGCTTCACAACAGTGGCAGGAGGAAAATACGTTTGCGCTTTTCACAGGAATTGCTACAGCTATTTCGGTGAGCTTATAATGAAAATGCGCTGTCTTGCACAGGAGCATGGCTACACCCTTGGAAGCGTCGGAGTGATGATATACCGTATAGACATAACCCTTACGGACAACAGTGATGAAACTATTGCGGAGCTTCAGTTTCCGCTTATAAAAGAAAGCAGGGAGAAATAATCATGATAGACAGAAATGAACTGCACGCCATGAAAACGGCGGCAAGATTTGATGAATTTGGCAACACAAGATTTCCTACAATGGCAAAGAGAGCCGTTGAGTTTGGATTAGAGCCTGCGGACAGCATTAAAAGCGAGGGCATGAGCTGTTTTGCAAGAACAAATCTCGGCCCTACATACACAAGCCACGAAACTTTTCTCAGAAGTCCTTTCTGCGAGGATATCCATAAGGTGTCGGAATATGACGTTGCAGTGGTGGGTATCCCATATGACAGCGGTGCGTCAAACCGCTCAGGCACAAGACTTGGCCCTGCCGGCATAAGACACGCTTCTTCGCAGATATCCCCTTTCAACCCTGACTATGGCGTTGACCTATACGAAAACATAAAGCTTTGCGACGCAGGAGATATTTACACACTTCCTGCAAATGCCGAAAAGACTTTCGACCAGATAACAAAGGGCATAGGATATATATTCTCTCAGGGAGTAACGCCTATCGTTCTTGGGGGCGACCACTCTACCACTTTTCCTACGCTCAGGGGCATTTCAAAGTATATCGACGGCAATATCGGCGTTATCCATATCGACCGCCACAGCGATTGCGACGCTATCCAAATGGACGAAAAAATGCACGGCACAGAATGGTATCATTCCACTCACCTGCCTAACCTCAGCGCAAAAAATCTTGTGCAGATAGGCATAGGCGGAAACTGCTGCAAGTCATGGTCAAAATTCACCCGTGACAGCGGCTGTACTGCGATCTCAATGGAGGATATTGATAAGTATGGTATCGACAAGGTGGCAGAGCTTGCCCTGGATATCGCATGGAAGGGCTGTAAGGCAGTGTATGTGAGCCTTGATATAGACGTTCTGGAAGCTGCTTTCTGCCCGGGTACTGGCACACCTGATTTTGGCGGTATGCTCCCGAGAGAGCTTTTAAGGCTTCTCAAGCTCGTGACAGCTCCCGGTATCTGTGGAATGGACGTTGTGGAGGTATCTCCTCCGTTTGATGTGAGCGAGATAACTTCACTTGCGGCGTCAAGATGTATAATCAATGTGCTTTGCAATCTTGCGCTGAACAAGTCGCTATATAAACACTGATAATATTTGTATCTGAAAGAGGCAGCTTATGAATGATCGGCAGCTAAAGGAACTTATACTGGCGGCTAAGGGTAAGCTGCCTTTTGATATTTATTTTTACAACGCAAGAATAGTTGACGTTTACAGAGAACGGATAATAGACAGCGGCTCGGTGGGGATAAAAAACGGCATTATCGCCGCAGTTTGCCCTGACTTTGAGCCTAGAGCAACAGAGTTTATTGATTGCAGAGAAATGTATCTTGCGCCTTCTTTTATCGACGCTCATATGCACATAGAGTCCTCAAAGCTCACGCCTTTTGCATACTGCGAGGGCGCAGTGCCACACGGAACGGGCTGTGTATTCTTTGACCCTATGCAGATGTCGAATACTTTTGGTCTTAAGGGCATAAAAGCTATATGCGAAATGCTTGGGGAAATGCCCATAGAAAGTTTTTTACAGCTTTCTTCGCAGTATCTTTCCACCCTGAAAACGCAAGACGATATCACCAATGTTATCAAAGAGTGCAGGGCGAAAACTGTGGGGGAGATAAGCGGTGCTGTGGTCGGGAATGAGGAGATAATAAAGCTTCTCGGTGCGGCAAAAAGGGCAGGTGTAAAGGTGAACGGTCACTGTCCGTCAATGGGATTTCGTGACGTTCAGACGGCGGCTTGCGCCGGGCTTTGTGACGACCATGAGTGCGAAAGCATAAGCGACCTTGAGCAGCGGCTAGCCTGCGGAATGGCGGTGTTGGTAAGAGAGGGAACTATAGAGCCGAACTGCCGAACTCTTTGCGAGGGGATAGTAAAAAATCATATCCCTACGGACGATATAATGTTCTGCACTGATGACAAGTCTGCGGAGGATATAAAGGAAAACGGCTGTATAGATAATGCTCTGCGCATTGCAGTGAAATGCGGTATTTCCCCTGTGTCAGCAATAAAAATGGCAACTCTCAACGTCGCAAGGCACTATGGTGTTGACGATATCATAGGCTCGGTCGCTCCCTCAAAAAAGGCGAATTTTCTGCTTATGGATAGCCTTGAAAATGTGACAGTGAAAAAGGTCTATCATCAGGGCAGGCTTGTGGCTGAAAACGGCGAGTTTCTTTGCAGGCATGAGTTTGATATAACTTGCTATCCTGAGCTTAAAAACACTGTGATATTGCCCAGAGGGCTTGACAGCCATTCTTTTGAGATAAAAGCAGGCTTTGAGAGGGGCTATGTTACTGCAAATGCAATTGAAATGCCCGAGGGTGGCATAGTCACAAGGCTTGTAAAAGGCAGGCTTGAAGTCAGCAACGGCATTGTATGCGGTGATACAAAAGCCGATATTCTGCCCATATTCGTTGTTGAGCGTTTCGGCAGGAGTGGTGAGATAGGCAGTGGCTTTATAAAAGGTCTTGGCATTAAAAGGGGAGCTGTTGCCGCAAGCTTTGCTCAGGAGAGCAATAATGTCGTTGTATCGGGCGTTGACCCTGCGGATATGCTTTGCGCTGTGAAAGCTGTTGAAGCCAACGGCGGCGGTGCGGCTATGGCTATTGACGGCAAGGTGGCAGGGCTTTACTCCCTTCCTGTGGCAGGCATACTAAGCGGTGAAAACATCACAGGCGAGATAAAGGCACAGAAAGCTTTCAGAGAAGCCCTTGCCCTCACAGGCGGAAACATACAGCGTATGACGGTGGTGCTTACAGTGTCGCTGTGTCAGACTATCCCAGAGGTGGGGCTGACGGAAAAAGGGCTTTTTGACGTAAACCAGCAAAGATACATACCCACATTCACAGGCGGTGAAGAATTTGAAGAATAAGCCGGAAAATGTAATAATGACAGAGGGCGACCCTAAGAAAATAATATTCCGATTTGCACAGCCTCTTATATTTGCAAACCTTTTTCAGCAGCTTTACAACACCATGGACACCATAATAGTGGGCAAGATAAATGGTGACGAAGCTCTTGCGGCGGTGGGAGTTTCCTTTGCAGTGACAATGGTCATGATAGCCGTCGCAACTGGTACGGGCATAGGAACATCGGTGCTTATAGCGAAATACTGCGGTGCTGGGAACAAGTCAAAGGTCAAGACGGGCATTTCCACTGTGCTGATATTTTCACTTATGGTCGCAGCGTTGATAGCGGTTCTTGGGGTGGTGCTTAGTATGCCGCTTTTAAGACTTCTGAAAACGCCGCAGAATATCATAAATGACGCTGCAAACTATCTGCGGATATATTCCTTAGGTATGCCGTTTATGTTTCTTTACAACGTGCAAGCGTCGGTATTTAGTGCTCTTGGCAACTCAAAGACGCCTTTTCATCTGCTTGTGATGTCCTCTTTGCTGAACATAGGGCTTGACCTTTTGTTTGTAGGGGGATTTTCCATGGGCGTATCAGGTGCGGCATGGGCGACTTTCATTGCTCAGGGAGTATCGGCAGTGATATCGTTTCTGCTTCTTACTGACAAGGTATACAGGAAAGACCATGAAAGAGCAGAGTTCAGCTTCTTTTCGGGGGCAGTGTTAAAAGAGATGTCGTCCTATGCGGCAGTATCGGTGATACAGCAGTCAGTGGTGTCGGTGGGGATGTTAATAGTGCAGTCTGCGGTCAATCCCTTTGGCTCGGACGTGCTTGCAGGGTACACGGCGGCTTCAAAGATAGACTCCTTTGCGATAATGCCGTTCATAGCTTGCGGAAATGCGGTATCCACCTACACAGCACAAAATCTTGGGGCAGGCAAAAAAGAGCGTATCAGAGAGGGCTACAAGGCGAGCGTGCTGTTATGTGCAGGCATAGCGGTGATAGAATTTGCAGTGATAATGCTTCTCAGGCGGCGATTCCTGGGCTTTTTTATGGACTTGTCAAGCTCCTCAGCTTCCGCCATAGAAACAGGCATGGGCTACATGACAGACCTTGCGTTTTGTTATATAATAATGGGAATAAATTCAAGCTTCAACGGAATGTTAAGGGGGCTTGGGTGTTTGAAGCTGTTTTTATCCGGAAGCATAATAAATCTCACGTTCCGAATTATTTTCACTTACGCTCTAGTATCGGTCATAGGCGTATCGGCAGTATGGCTGTCAATGCCGGCAGGCTGGGTTCTGAGTTTTATTTACGGGAGAGTGGGGTATAGGATCATGTGCAAGAAGAAAGATAGTGCAGGGATAAGCGATATATGATAGGTAAAGCATTAGCTTCCGAGCAGTTGTCAGCGGCTGTTCGGAAGCTGTTTTATTGTAAAACAAAAACTCGCAAACCCTCGTAAATAAAGGATTTGCAAGCTTTCTAACTTGGTGCGGCAAACGGGACTTGAACCCGTACGTCAAGGACACACGCCCCTCAAACGTGCCTGTCTGCCAATTCCAGCACTGCCGCATTTGCTATTCTTTTCGCTGAACTCTTTCGTTTTGTTTGTGTTCCGTGTCATTCAGCTTAATTATTATAGCATTTATTTTTCCTATTGTCAAGGCTTTTTTTCAAAAAAATTCGACTATTTATAAATATACATATCACATACTTATTTGTATATGTTTAAGCACCGCTATTGACAAATCAGTCAGTCGGTATAACAGTTCTGTTGGGCTAGATATTCTAAACCAAAGCATACCACACGGCACATCTACACAACCTTGTAAAAAATTCAAACCACTCCGCTGCCTAAGGTGGAACAGTTTCACTCATTATGAATTTTTTTCAACAAAAAAAGGACTTCATTACGAAGTCCTTTAATTATTTGTGCAAACTCAGAATTACTTGAGCTCAACAGAAGCGCCAGCAGCCTCAAGCTTTGTCTTGATCTCCTCAGCGTCAGCCTTTGAAACACCTTCCTTGATAGCCTTAGGAGCACTCTCAACGAGTTCCTTAGACTCCTTAAGACCAAGACCTGTGATCTCCTTAACAGCCTTGATAACAGCCATCTTAGCATCGCCGAATGAAGTCAGAACTACGTCGAACTCTGTCTTCTCCTCAGCAGCAGCGCCAGCAGCACCAGCAGCTGGAGCAGCAGAAACAGCAGCTGTTACACCGAATTCTTCCTGAATAGCGTCAACAAGCTCTGAAAGCTCGAGAACGGAAAGTTTCTTGATCTCTTCTACAAAATTCATAATCTTCTCTGAAGCCATGATAAAAATCTCCTTTTTATTAAATAATTTTTCGGGTCAAAGCCCATTCGTTAAGCGGCATATAAATTATGCAGCCTCGTTGTCCTTGTCCACAACAGCCTGAAGTGTTGCGGCAAGCTTCTGGATAGGACCCTGAAGGGAACCAACCAGCTGTGCGAGCAGAGTTTCTCTTGAAGGGATCTTCGAGAGAGCCTTAACGCCTGCCTCGTCGTAAACGTCCTCACCAATGTAACCAGCCTTGAGGAAGAACTTTTCGTCCTTGCAGTCCTCAGCAAACTTACCGAGTATTCTTGCAGGAGCTGTCTGGTCGTCGTTAGAGATAGCGATAGCTGTTGTACCCTCGAGTACGTTTGTGATACCGTCAAGACCAGCTTCCTTAAGAGCAAATCTCAGGATAGTGTTCTTCTCAACGAAATAACTTACGCCAGCCTCTCTCAGCTCTTTTCTGAGCTTTGTATCCTCTTCAACAGTGATACCCTTGTAATCAACGAGTACGCCTGCAGCAGAGTTCTTGAGCATTTCAACGAGCTGTGCAACTCTTTCCTTCTTAGCGGACAATGTCTTTTCGCTTGGCATTTCAATTTCACCTCTTTGAACTAATTTACGCAAACCGTAAACTAACAAAAGAAAAAATCCCTTTCGTCGCAAGACAAAAGAGATACAAAGTCATAATTACTTTGCTATTCCTTTCCTCGGCTGGACTTCCGCAGTTTCCTGCTGCCAACTGTCTTTAGATACGAATGCTCTAATATTATAACAGACCCTTGACCTTTTGTCAAGAGCCTGCTATGCTTTTAATGTAAACTTTTTGTGAACTTAAATATTTATCTTGTGCTTGTTATACTTGCTTGATATTTTAAGCCTTGCCACAGCCTTGTTAAGAGCCGCCTGCGTGTGATAATATTCTGAAATGCTCTGCTTCTGCCTGAGCTTCTCCTCAGCTCTCTCCTTGGCGGCTTCCGCACGCTTTTCGTCTATCTCCTCAGGGCGTTCAACGGTGTCCGCAAGAAGCGTCACATATGACGGCATTATCTCCACAAAACCATCGCTTACCACCGCATAGTGCCACTGGTCGCCCGTTCTGTAACGCAGCTCACCTGCGTTAAGACAGGTTATCATGGGCTGATGATTAGGCAGTATTCCGAAAGAGCCGTCCTGACCCGGGAATATAAGCTCGTCACATTCTCCCGAATAGAAAACGTGGTCGCTGGCAAGTATTTCAAGCTTGAATGTCTTTACCATTTCAGCTTCTCCTTTCGGTGAGGGTCATCACTCGTTTTCAAGCTGTTTAGCCTTTTCGATAACATCGTCGATAGTGCCTGCGTTAAGGAATGCAGCCTCCGGATATTCGTCCATTTCGCCGTCGATGATCTTCTTGAAGCCTCTGATCGTTTCTTTCAGAGGAACATATTTGCCCTTTATGCCTGTGAAGTTCTCTGCAACATGGAAAGGCTGTGAAAGGAATTTCTGTATCTTTCTTGCTCTGTAAACAGCCGTCTTGTCGGCGTCGTCAAGCTCCTCCATGCCCAGGATAGAAATGATATCCTGAAGTTCCTTGTACTTCTGCAAAAGCTCCTGAGTCTTTCTCGCAACTTCGTAATGCTCCTGACCTACTACGTCAGGCTCAAGTATTCTTGAAGTTGACTCCAGTGGGTCAACGGCAGGATAGATACCCTGTTCAACTATCTTTCTTGAAAGCACTGTTGTTGCGTCAAGATGTGAGAACGTGATAGCAGGGGCTGGGTCTGTCAGGTCGTCCGCAGGGACGTATACAGCCTGAACAGATGTAATAGAGCCTTGCTTTGTTGAAGCGATACGCTCCTGCAAAGCGCCCATTTCGTTCGCAAGGGTAGGCTGATAACCAACGGCAGAAGGCATTCTGCCAAGAAGTGCAGATACCTCAGAGCCTGCCTGAACGAATCTGAATATGTTGTCTATGAAAAGCAGTACGTCCTGATGTTCCTTATCTCTGAAATACTCAGCCATTGTAAGTCCTGTCTGAGCAACTCTCATTCTTGATCCAGGTGGCTCGTTCATCTGACCAAACACTAGGGCTGTCTTTTTGATAACGCCTGAGTCTGTCATTTCGTGCCATAGGTCATTGCCCTCTCTTGAACGCTCTCCAACGCCTGTGAATATGGAATATCCGCCATGCTCTGTGGCAACGTTTGTGATAAGCTCCTGAATAAGCACAGTTTTACCAACGCCTGCACCGCCGAACAGACCTATTTTACCGCCCTTTGCATATGGAGCAAGAAGGTCTATTACCTTTATGCCTGTTTCAAGGATCTCTGTTGCAGGCTTCTGATCTTCAAATTTTGGCGGCTCTCTGTGTATCTCCCAGTAGTCGTCAGCCTTGACAGGCTCGCCGCCGTCAATGCTCTCACCAAGGACATTGAACATTCTTCCAAGGGTAGCGTCGCCTACAGGAACTTTTATGCAAGCGCCTGTGGCAGTGACCTCCATATCCTTTTCAAGTCCGTCGCTTGAAGCAAGCATGATAGCTCTGACAGTGTTGTTGCCAAGCTGCTGAGCCACTTCCATGACCTTTGTCTTGCCGTCAAGCTGTACAGTAAGAGCGTCTTTTATCATAGGTAGCTTGCCGTTTTCAAATTCAACGTCAACGACAGGTCCCATTATTTCAACGATCTTTCCTTTTTCCATTTTAATCTCAACACCTTTCCCGAAAGCCTTAACTCTCGTCCTTTTGAGCATTTGCTCCGCTGACGATCTCGGTTATCTCCTGTGTGATAGCCGCCTGTCTTGCTCGGTTATACTGCAATGACAGCTCCTTTATCATCTCCGAAGCACTTGTGGTAGCACCGCTCATGGCGGTCATTCTGGCATTCTGCTCACTGGAGAACGCCTCTACCAAAACGCCGAATATAAGACCTTTCATGTAGTTCGGCACAAGATGATCCATTACCTTTTCAGGACTTGGTCTGAATGTTACGATATCGTGATCCTGCTTTTGCAGAGGGTGTTCAAAGTCCTCACGCTCCAGCGGGAAAAGCTTGAGCATCTCAGGCTCCATATCCATGGAATTTATCATCTTGGTGTAAATAACATAAACCTCGTCAAGATAATTTCTCTCAAAAAGATCTGTGACAGTTTCGGCGATCGCCCTCGCCCTGTAAAGGGTAGGATTTTGAGCCGTGTAAAGGAACTCAGCGTCGATGGTCACGTTCTTTCTTGAAAAATAATGTCTTCCGATCTGTCCCACAACGAAAAGGCAGGTGTTCTTGTGCTTAGCCATTTCCTGCTCTGCAAGCTTTAAAACGTTGTGGTTATAAGCTCCTGCCAGACCCTTGTCGGCTGTTACCACTATGTAGCCTATCATTTTGTCCTCAGGCTTTTTCTCCTCACGCTGGTCGAAATACTTGTGCTCGAACTCAGGTGTGTGGAGCAGTATGTGGTGAATGGTAGACTGGAGCTTTTCAAAGTAAGGCTCGGTGTTTTCAAGCCTTTTCTTGGCTTTTTTCAGATTTGAGGAAGAGATAAGGTACATAGCGTTTGTGATCTTCATGATCTCGCTTACGCTTGCGATCCTTTCTCTTATCTCTCTCATTCCTGCCATGCCTTATGCCTCCTTTCGGTGCAGAGCCTTTATCTGCCCTGCTTAAATTCCTTTGCGGCAGCAACTATCTTTGCGTCAAGCTCGTCTGTCATGACCTTCTTGTCGTTTATCTCGGCAATTATATCGCTGTGATTTGCCTCAAAGTAGGAAAGCATATCGAGAGTGAATTTTCTTATCTCCTTAACAGGCACGTCAAGCAAAAGCTTGTGCTGTGCGCAGCAGAGGATAATTACCTCCTCGTGCATTGAATAAGGGTGATAGAGCGGCTGTTTAAGTATCTCAACGAGCCTGTGACCATGGTCGAGAAGCTCCTGGGTTGTCTTATCAAGCTCAGAGCTGAACTGTGTGAACACTTCCATTTCTCTGAACTGCGCAAGGTCGATACGCAGATTGCCTGATACTTTCTTTACTATCTTGGTCTGTGCCGCACCGCCTACACGGGATACTGAAAGACCAACATTTACAGCAGGTCTTACGCCTGAGAAGAACAGCTCTGTTTCAAGGAAGATCTGTCCGTCTGTGATAGAAATAACGTTTGTAGGGATATATGCGGAAACGTCGCCCGCCTGTGTTTCGATTATAGGCAGGGCAGTGATAGAACCGCCGCCGTGAGCGTCGTCAAGTCTGCATGAACGCTCCAGAAGTCTTGAATGAAGATAGAATACATCTCCAGGGTAAGCCTCACGTCCCGGAGACCGTTTCAGAAGCAGGCTCATTGCTCTGTATGCAACTGCGTGCTTTGAAAGGTCATCGTATACTATAAGAACGTCCTTGCCCTTATCCATGAAATATTCAGCCATTGCTGTGCCTGCGTATGGGCATATGTACTGCAAAGGCGCAAGGTCGCTGGCCATAGCTGTTACAACTATGGTGTAATCCATAGCACCATGCTTTTTAAGATCCTCAACGAACTTTGCAACTGTGGAAGCTTTCTGTCCGATAGCCACATATACGCATATCATATCCTTGCCCTTTTGGTTAAGAATGGTATCAAGAGCAATGGAAGTTTTACCTGTCTGACGGTCGCCTATGATAAGCTCACGCTGACCTCTGCCGATAGGGAACATTGAGTCAATAGAAAGTATACCTGTTTCCAGAGGCACTGTAACAGACTTTCTGTTGCAAACGCCTGCGGCTTCACGTTCGATAGGGTAATAATCGTCATACTCTATCTCGCCCATGCCGTCGATAGGAGCGCCCAGAGCGTCAACAACTCTGCCCAGAAGCTTTTCGCCAACGCCGACACCTGCCCTTTTCTTTGTTCTGACTACCTTTGAACCTTCCGTAAGACCATGGTCAGAGCCAAGAAGAACGCAGCCGAGAGTTTTTCTCTCCACATTCTGAACTATTCCTTTAACGCCTGTTTCAAATTCAACAAGCTCACCATACATTGCATGATTAAGACCGTAAATATTTACGATACCGTCATTTATGGATATTATCCTGCCTGTTTCGTTGACCTGAGTTTTCGCCTCAAAGTCAGCTATCTCACTTTTAAGCACCGAGATAATATCGCTTCTGCTTGAACCTGCCAAGCCGTTCACCTCCCTGATATCCTGTTCTGCAAAGCTTTTATCATACCCTGAACGCTCTTGTCATACTCGACCCCGTTCACTTCAAGACGATAGCCGCCCATGAGGGCTTCGTCGGTATTCACTTCCAGCAGAACATCGCTCACGCCGTATTTCTTTTTCAGCGTTTCTTTTATTTTATCCGTCTGTGCCTTTTCAGGCGGGCAGACGCAGTAAAGCTCAGCTTTAAGTATATTTTTGCTTTTGAGGACTTCATCGTCATATGCGTCAAAAATGTCCATGATGTTATCCATGTGACCCCACTGACACATAACTTTCAGAAAGTTTCTCATGTCCTCAGGAAAAAGCCTGTCTATAACTTTTTCCTTTTCCTTTATTTCCACAGCAGGGCTTGCAAGAGCGTCCTTAAGCTCGTCACAGCTTTCAAAAAGCTCTCTTGAAGCCTTTACGCTCTCAGCCTTTGGCGAAAGCTCAAAAAGCACTCTGCCGCAGACTTCCTCGGGATAAAAGATCATTTGGCAGCACCTACCTCGGAGAGAAATTCATCAACAGTTTCTCTGTCGGAGTCGCCTCCCACATTTTTCTTAATGACCTTAGCAGCCGCCAGTATAGCAAGGTCTGCGATCTGGTATTTTGCGTCGTCCATAGCCTTTTCCTTTTCGTTTGCAATGGACTTTTCAGCTTCTTTCATTATCTTAGCAGACTCGGCTCTTGCATTTTCAAGCATAAGGTCGCATGTCCTTTCGGTCAGTTAGGATGTTGTATGCGATAGCCCCGGAAAGCAGCGGGT
>ERZ1106935.1536-NODE-1536-length-19517-cov-8.625835_pt1 | contig 19517 bp, 13 predicted proteins | sample MGYA00403666_ERZ1106935 | MGnify/ENA primary metagenome ERZ1106935 (study PRJEB35170, sample SAMEA104062452) | human gut metagenome | biome: human gut; feature: human-associated habitat; material: faeces | place: Denmark | collected 2012-11-20 ... | reverse complement strand
CCCATTTCCTAAACAGTATACCATACTGTCTAACAAATGGGGTGCAGTTCAGTTGGCGGCTGGGATTCCAGCAAGATCGTCTCTGACACCATCACCCTGCTGCTGCTGGAAGATTCCAGCGCTTCCTACGCCGCTTACAACAGCGGTGAGGCCCAGCTGGTCAAGGACGTCCCCACCGATGAGATCCCCAGCCTGACCAGAGTCGAGGACGGCGGCGACTTCTACCTGGACGAGATCATGGGCACCTACTACATCTCCCTGAACGATCAGGAAGAACCCTTTACCGACGTCCGCGTCCGTAAGGCTCTGAGCCTGGCCATCGACCGCGATTACGTTGCCAACACCATCATGCAGGGCATCTACACCCCCGCTGCCGCTCTGGTAGGCCCCGGCATCGTGGACGAGAACGGCTACTTCATGGACAACGCCAACGGCGGCGAGCCCTACATCAGCGATGACTACGAGGCCAACCTCGAGGAGGCCAAGAGCCTGCTGGCTGAGGCCGGTTACCCGGATGGCGAGGGCTTCCCCACCATCACCTACAGCGCCAACGATTCCGGCTACCACATCCCCGTTGCCGAGTACCTGCAGCAGGCTTGGGGTGAGCTGGGCATCACCATGAACATCGACAAGGTCGAGTGGTCCAGCTTCATCCCCATGCGCCGCGCCGGTGACTACGATATCAGCCGTAACGGTTGGTCCATGGACTACAACGATCCCTCCAACATGCTGGAACTGTTCACCACCAACAACGGCAACAACGACGGCAAGTACGCCAACCCCGAGTTCGACCAGGTCATTGAGGATTCCCGCGTTGCTGACGAGACTACTCACTTTGAGAAGCTGCACGAGGCCGAGGACATCCTGATGAACGATGCCGCCTGCATCCCCGTTGCTTACTACACCGACTTCTGGCTGCAGAGCCCCTCTCTGAAGGGCACCTGGCACAGCCCCTACGGCTACTGGTACCTGCAGTACGGTTATATCGAGGAGTGATCTCCCCGCATAACCACCCCTCATACTGAACCTCAAAAATCCCCCTTACCGTTTGGTAAGGGGGATTTTGCTGTAAAAGGCTCCCCTCTAGGGGAGCCTTTTGTACATATAAAACTTACGCGCCCAGGGTGGCCGCCATCACGGCCTTGATGGTGTGCATGCGGTTCTCGGCTTCCTGGAAGACGATGGACTGCGGGCCGTTGAAGACCTCGTCGGTCACTTCCATGGCATCGCGGTTGAACTTCTCGCCCATCTCCTTGCCCACGGCGGTCTTGTGGTCGTGGTAGGCGGGCAGGCAGTGCATGAACACGGCGCTGGGCTTGGCCTTGGCCATCAGTTCGGCGTTGACCTGGTAGGGGGACAGGGCCTCAATGCGCTCGGCCCAGACTTCCACCGGCTCGCCCATGCTGACCCACACGTCGGTGTAGATGACATCCGCACCGGCCACAGCGTTGGTGTCCTCGGACAGGGTGATGGAGGCGCCGCTGCGCTCGGCAAACTCTTTGCACTTTTCCACCAGGGCGGGGTCAGGCCAGTAAGCCTTGGGGGCGCAGGCCACGAAATCCAGGCCCATCTTGGCGCAGCCGATCATCAGGCTGTTGCCCATGTTGTAGCGGGCGTCGCCCATGTAGGCAAACTTGAGGCCCTGCAGCTTGCCGAAATGCTCCCGCAGGGTGAGGAAGTCGGCCAGGATCTGGGTGGGGTGGTACTCGTTGGTCAGGCCGTTCCAGACGGGCACGCTGGCATACCTGGCCAGCTCCTCCACGATGGCCTGGCCGTAGCCGCGGTACTCGATGCCCTCAAACATGCCGGAAAGCACCTGGGCGGTGTCGGCGATGGACTCCTTTTTGCCGATCTGGCTGCCGGTGGGGTCCAGGTAGGTGGTGCCCATGCCCAGATCGTGGGCGGCGACCTCAAAGCTGCAGCGGGTGCGGGTGGAAGTTTTCTCAAAAATGAGCGCCACGTTTTTGCCGCGCAGCGTATCGTGGGGGATGCCGGCCTTCTTTTTGGCTTTCAGCTCAGCAGCCAGGTCCAGCAGGCTGCCAATCTCGGCCGGGGTAAAGTCCAGCAGCGTTAAAAAGTCGCGTCCGATCAGGTCCATGGTGGGGAACCTCCTTTAAATATATACTGTATAATTGAATAATTATACATGCTATTATACCACTTTCCGTGTGGGGTTGCAAGTGGTATAATAAAAAGTAAAGGATGGCTCCCCTTGAGGACAGACTCCCCCGATACGGGGGAGGTGGCACGAAGTGCCAGAAGGGGAGCGCTCCCGCGAAGCGGGTGAGGGGGGGGCTACTTTAGCAACGAGCGGCACGTGGGCCACCCCTCAGTCGGCTGCGCCGCCACCGCTTACGCGGCCGGGCCCCTCTGTCGCTGCGCGACATCTCCCCGCACTGCGGGGAGTTACCCCTCAAGGGGAGCCTTTTATAACCGGGAAAGGAGGTGCGCAATGTCCAGGATATTTTTCCATGTGGATGTCAACTCGGCGTTTTTGTCTTGGTCGGCCATCAAGCATCTGCGGGACGGCGAGGACGTGGACCTGCGCACCATCCCGGCGGTGGTGGGCGGCGACGAAGCCCAGCGCCATGGCGTCGTGCTGGCCAAGAGCGGCCCCGCCAAGAAATACGGCATCAAAACCGGCGAAAGCCTGTTTGCCGCCCGCACCAAGTACCCGGGCATCAAGGTGGTGCCGCCGGACTTCGACTTTTACGTGCAGAAGAGCAAGGCGATGATCGCGATTTTGCAAGATTATACGCCCGATGTGGAGCAGTACAGCATCGACGAAGCCTTCCTGGACATGACCGGCACCGAGCAGCTCTTCGGCCCGCCGCTGACGGTGGCCCACGCCATCCGCCAGCGCATTTATAGGGAGCTGGGGTTCACCGTCAACGTGGGCGTAGCGCCCAACCGCCTGCTGGCCAAGATGGCCTCAGACTTTGAAAAGCCCGACAAGGTGCATACGCTCTTCCCCGAGGAAGTGCCCGCCAAGATGTGGCCGCTGCCGGTGGGGGATTTGTTCGGCGTGGGACCCAGCGCAGCGCGGCGGCTGAACGCCTGGGGCGTGTATACCATCGGTGAGCTGGCGGCCATGGACCGCGACACGGCGGTGCGGCTGTTCGGCACCCGGGGCGACACGCTGTGGAACTACGCCAACGGCCGTGAGGCCGACCCGCTGACCAAGCAGCGCGCCAGGGACAACAGCTACGGCAACAGCGTGACGATGCCGAAAGATCTGGAGAAGCCCGAACAGGCCGACGCCACGATGCTGGCGTTGTGTGACTCGGTAGGGCGGCGGCTGCGGCGGGACGGCAAGACCGCCCGCGTGGTGACGGTGCAGCTGGTGGACAACGCGTTCCGCCGCACCAGCCACCAGACCACGCTGCCCAATCCGACCAACTCCACCGACCGGCTGTACCACGTGGCCGTCGAGCTGATGCGCCAGATGTGGCCCGCCCGGCCGGTGCGGCTGGTGGGCGTCAGCGCCGAAAAAACCAGCACCGACAACTTTGAGCAGATGGATCTATTTACCGACACCGCCCGGCTGGACAAACAGGAAAAGCTGGACCGCACCGCCGATGCCCTGCGGAAAAAATTTGGCGGCGCCGTGGTGACCCGGGCCAAGCTTTTGATGGACGACGCAGAGAAGCCGAAAGCGCTTGGCGCGGCGAAAAATAAAGATTGATAGTTTGTGCTTGACCGGCCCTGCCTACCTTGCGGCAGGGCCTTTTATCATGGGATTCTCCCGCAAGACTTTCCTTTTTTGTGACCAAAAAAGGAAACGAAAAAAGTCTCGCTGTTCCGAGGCAGCGAACCCCGGCCAAGGGGCTACTCGCCCCTTGGAACCCCAAAGAGGAGGGTCAGAGAAAAAATCCTAAAAAATGCAGGAGTGCTGCATTTTTCTTAACGGATTTTTTCCTCTTCCCGCATTGACCCCTCCGGGGCCTAAATCACTCGACCCCCGCTTTGGGGTTCCTAGGGGCGAGTAGCCCCTAGGCCGGGCCTCCCGCGCTATCGGAAGTAGCGGGGACTTTTTCGGTTCCTTTTGGGTCTCCAAAAGGAACACATAAAAAGCAGGATGCTGCTATAAAGAAGGGCCACCGCAGGGTGGTGGCCCTGACCAAGCCGCAACATAAAATAAAAAGCAAAAAAAGAAACACCCCGCCGTTTCCGGCAGGGTGCCCCGAATAAGGAAAAAAGTAGGAGGAGATTGGTTAAGTTACTTGCCCAGGTGCCAGATGTCGGCATCGTACTCGGCAATGGTACGGTCGCTGCTGAACATGCCCGCCTTGGCGATGTTGATCAGGCACTTGCGGCGCCAGCCCAGCGGGTCGTAGGCGTAGTCGGCCAGGGCCTGGCCCTTGCGCACCACGTAGGCGTTGAAGTCCGGCAGGGTCTGGAACCAATCCTTGTGGATCAGCTCGTCGTGCAGGCGCTGCAGGTTCTCGGCATTGCCGGCGGCCAGCATTTCGGGGCCGGTCAGGAAGTCGATGGCGCGGCGGATGTTGGGGTCGCCCTCGTACCACTGGGCGGCGCAGTAATCGGCGGCCTCGTAACGGTGGATGACCTGGTCGGAGGTCTGGCCGAAGATGTAGATATTGTCGTTGCCCACCTGCTGGCTGATCTCGACGTTGGCGCCGTCCATGGTGCCCAGGGTCAGGGCGCCGTTCAGCATGAACTTCATGTTGCCGGTGCCGGAAGCCTCCTTGGAGGCCAGGGAGATCTGCTCGGACAAGTCGCAGGCGGGGATGAGCTTCTCGGCGGCGGTGACGTTGTAGTTCTCCACAAACACCACCTGCAGCCAGGGGCTGACCTCGGGGTCAGCGGCGATGACCTTGGACAGGGTCAGCAGGGCGTGGATGATGTCCTTGGCGATGATGTACGCCGGGGCGGCCTTGGCGCCGAAGATGCTGACCAGCGGGGTAGCCGGGGTGTGGCCGGCCTTGATCTCGTAATACTGGTGGATGAGGTAGAGCAGGTTGAGCTGCTGGCGCTTGTACTCATGCAGGCGCTTGGACTGGATGTCGAACATGGCGTCGGTGTTGACGGTCGCGCCCTGGGTGCGCTGCAGCCAGTCGGCCAGCGCCTTCTTGTTGTCAGCCTTCACCTTGGAGAAGCGCTGCAGCATGTCCACGTCGTCCTTGTAGGCCAGCAGCTTTTCCAGCTCAGTGGCATCCTTGCGGAAGCCGGAGCCGATGAGCTCCTCGATCAGGCTGGTCAGGGCGGGGTCGCACTCCAGCAGCCAGCGGCGGAAGGTGATGCCGTTTGTCTTATTGTTGAATTTCTCGGGGTACAGCTCGTAGAAACCGTGCAGCTCGGAGTTCTTCAGGATCTCGGTGTGCAGGTAGGCCACGCCGTTGGTGGAGTGGGTGAAGTGGATGTCCATGTGGGCCATGTGGACGCGGTCGTCCTTGTCGATGATGGCCAGGCTCTCGTCCTCGGTACGGGTGCGGGCCAGCTCGTCCAGCTTCTCGATGATGGGCATTAGCTGCGGGACCACGGCATCCAGGTAGGCGCGGGGCCACTTCTCCAGGGCTTCGGCCAGGATGGTGTGGTTGGTGTAGGCGCAGGTCTTGGTGACAATTTCCACAGCTTCGTCAAATTCAATGCCCTTCTCGCCCAGCAGGCGGATCAGCTCGGGGATGACCATGCTGGGATGGGTGTCGTTGATCTGGATGGCGGCGTAGTCGGCCAGGTCGTGGTAGTTGCAGCCGCGGGCGGCGCACTCGGCCAGGATGAGCTGGGCGCCGGCACTGACCATCAGGTATTGCTGGTAAACGCGCAGGCGGCGGCCGGCCTCGTCGCTGTCATCGGGGTACAGGAACAGCGTCAGGTTCTTGTCGATGTCGGTCTTGTCAAACTGAATGCCGTCATGGACGATCGTCTCATCGATGGTGTCCAGGTCGAACAGGTTCAGGGTGTTGGTGCGGCCCTGGTAGCCGGTGACGGCCAGCTTGTACAGGCGGGCCGTGTACTCCTTGCCGGCCAGCTCGACCGGGTAGGTAACGTCGGTCTTTTCGGCCCAGCTGTGGTTGGTCAGCCAGGGGTCGGGCAGCTCGTTCTGCACGCCCTTCGCGAAGGACTGGTGGAACAGGCCGAAGTGGTAACGCAGGCCCACGCCGTCGCCGGGCAGGTTGAGGGTGGCCAGCGAATCCAGGAAGCAGGCGGCCAGGCGGCCCAGACCGCCGTTGCCAAGGCTCGGCTCCGGCTCAACTTCCTCAATGTCGGACAGGCTCTTGCCCGCAGCGGCCAAAGCATCGCGGACGTCATCGTACAGCCCTAAGTTGATCAGGTTGTTGGACAGCAGCTTGCCGATCAGGAACTCGGCGCTGATGTAGTAGAGCTTGCGGCCGGTGACAGGCCGGACCTTTTCGGCGCTCTGCTCGCGGACGATGTCCAGCAGGGCGAGGTAGATCTCCTGGTCGGTGCTTTCGGCCAGGGCTTTGCCGGTCAGGGCTTCGATGGCAGCGGTCATATTCATAACGTATCCCTCCATGTGGTTTGCGTTTGGCTTTATGTTTGTTTGCTATGCTTAAGGTATACCATATTTTTAGGGGCGGATTCTTGCGTTATCCCTGCAACTTATGGTACAATCCTATCATGGAGGGGAAAAATATGGAAAATCAACCAACTTTGCGGGAAACCAAAAAGCACGGCGCAGCGTGGTTCCCGTTCAACATCTATCCCTGCGCCATCCCACAGGATTTTACCCAGGTGGCCCTGCACTGGCAGGACAGCATGGAGCTGGTGTTCGTGAAAAAAGGACGCGGCATCGTGCAGGCGGGTCTGACCAGCTACACCGCCGCGGCGGGGGACATCTATGTGTTTGCCCCCGGCGTACTGCACGCCCTGCGCCAGCTGGACAATGAGCGGATGGAGTACGAAAATATCATTTTCGATTTGGAGCTGCTGGGCGGCAGCGGCGACGTGGCGGCGGAAAAATACCTGCTGCCCCTGCAAAGCGGCCGCCTGGCCCTGCCCATGCGTTTAACGCCCGATGATTGGAGTTATGACTGGGCGGCAAACTGTCTGCGCGCAGCCGAGGAATTTAATAAGATAAAGGACATTGGCTACGAGCTGTGCATAAAGGGCGAACTGCTGTTGTTTTTGGCGGCTTTAGTGGGCCGCGAAGGCGACCTGCCCCCCGTCGACAACGCCGACACCCGGCGGTTAAAGACGGCTTTGCAGCTGGTGGAGGAGCACTACATGGAAGATATTTCCATCGACCGCGCGGCCGCCGCCTGCGGGTGCAGTGCCAGCCACTTTATGCGGTGGTTCAAGGCCATGACGGCCCAGAGCTTTACCGCGTTTTTGAATGAGCACCGGCTCAATGCGGCGGCGGCGGCCTTACGCGCGGGGGATGATACCGTGTTGGCGATTGCGGAAAGCTGCGGGTTTGAAAACCTTTCCTATTTTAATAGAATGTTTAAGAGGAAGTTTGGGTTGACACCCCGGGAGTACCGCGGGAGATAATATGAATCGTGCGCCGCCCGGCGGTTGCCACCGTTCGCCCCTCTCCTTTTTTATCTTAACAACTGTTGAACAACTATATAAAGTTGTAAATACACCTTGATTTTTCGGTTGCGCTGCGCTATAATACCACTATAAGTTGTACACACAAAAACTGCAGCGAAAGGAAAAATCACATGGAAGAAAACCAAACTGTCCCGGCAATGATTCCCGAGGGGGATTTTGCGGCGTTTCTGGAGGGGGAGAAGGTGGAGACGCTGTTGTCGCCGCTGGGGTATGCTTATTGTGCCGAGGGCCAGGACGCCGACATCCGCGTGAAACGCCTGGAGCGCCTGGAAGTCACGGCCCGCCAGCGCGGCGCGACGCCGGCGCAGATGGAGGACTGGCACATGCTGCGAAACCGCGAGTTGGACGTCGAGTGGATGCTCAACCGCGACTCGGTGCGCAGCAAGGCACGCTGGGTGGCATTGCAGGGCAGCCCGCTGCAAACCATCGCCAGCGTGCAGCCCCGCGAGGCCGAGTATCTCGCGGAACCCTACCTGCCCCGCGGCATGATCACCATTCTGGCCGGGCACGCGGGCCAGGGCAAAACCACGCTGGCACTCTGGCTGGCCAGTCACGTGTCCAACGGCGACCTGATGCCCGGCGGCAAGCCCGGCAACGTCTACTATTTCACTACCGAAAACGACGAAAGCATCGTGCTGCGCCCCCGCCTGGAAGCCATGGACGCCCGGCTGGACAGGGTCATGGTCATGCGGTCCGATGCCCGCCAGCTGACCCTGACCGACCCGCGGCTGTTTGAGATGCACAAAATTTTCGATGGCAAGCCGGACCTCATCGTATTTGACCCTGTGCAAAGCTACGTGGGCAAAAAGCTGGACATGAACCGTACCGACGATGTGCGCTTCATGATGGACAACCTGAACAAGCTGCTGCACGCCACCAACGCCGCCGTGGTGCTGATTTGCCACACCAAAAAAGCCCCGATGGGCTTTAACGGGCGGCCCTGCGAGCTGATCAACGGCTCCAGCGATTTCGTCAACGCGGCCCGCAGCGTCTGCTTTTTGGGGCGCGACCCCGCCCGGCCGGACGTCTGTGTGGTGGCCCAGGAGAAGAACTCGCTGGGGCTGCCGGGGGCCAGCCTGGCCTTTACCATCGGTGAGGACGGCGCGGTGCATTGGAGCGACGAGGAATGTGAGTTGACCGCCGCGCAGATTTTGACCTACAGCAACGAAAAGCGCCAGCACGCCACCCGCCCCAGTGAGCGGGCCCAGGCGGCCCTGCGCGATCTGCTGGCAAAAAACGAAAAAATGCGCAGCACAGATATTTTAGAGGCTTGCGCTAAGCAGGGCATCAGCCGCAGCGCCGTCTACCGTGCGCGGGATGAATTGCCAATACAGAAACAGCGCACAGGAATGGGCAGCTTTTGGAGCATGCCCGCAAAATCTCAAATGGATACCACCACAGAGTAGTGAGATTTTGAGAATTTGAGATAATGTCGATGCTTCGCTGTTTATAGAAGAAACGCTGGAAAGAGTGAAATAATAGGTAAAGATAACTAACTAAAATCTCAAAATTTCATTATTTCACTATCCAGCTATTGAGATTATCTATGAGAAAATGGGCAGGCCGGAAAGCACTTTTACAGTTACAAGGTATAGGGTAATACCTTGTAACTGCAAAAGTGCTTTCCGCTTTCCACCGCCAGGCCACCCAAAACACGGCAAAAAGTAAGCGCTTTCGCTCGGAAACGGTTGCGCACGGGCGGGGAATCAGGTATAATGAAAGCATCTTGCACAATCTTAAGGAGCGATTGCACATGAATTGGCAGCAAGCCTGCGAACTGCCTTACTATAACGGCACCGACCTGGGTGCCAACTACACGCCTGCGGCTACCACCTTTAAGCTGTGGGCCCCCACGGCGGCGGCCGTTACGGTGGAGCTGTTTGCCACCGGCACCGACGCCGAGCCAAACGCCCACCACCTGGGCGCACATCATTTGCAGTGGGAGCGGGACGGCGTGTGGAGCCTGACGCTTTCCGGCGACTGGAAAAACACCTACTACCTCTACCACCTGCAATTCCACGACGGCCGCACCGCCGATGCCGTTGACCCCTACGCCCGCACGGCCGGGGCCAACGGGCAGCGCGCCATGGTGCTGGACCTGGACGCCGCGGCCCCCGAGGGCTGGGCCGAGGACAAGCGCCCGGTCATCCCGCCCCACGCCCGCAGCGTGTGGGAGGTACACGTGGCGGACTTTTCCGCCGACGAACACAGCGGTGTGCCTGCCGAATACCGCGGCAAATTCATGGGCTTCGTACCCGGGGACACCACGCTGGACGGCGACGGCGTGCACCCCACCTGCCTGAACTACCTGAAAGATCTGGGCGTCAGCCACGTGCAGCTGCAGCCCATTTTCGACTACGAGACCGTGGACGAATCCCGCCCAGACGGCGGCTACAACTGGGGCTACGACCCCCAAAACTACAATGTGCCCGAGGGCAGCTTCGCCACCGACCCGTTCCACGGCGAGGTGCGTGTGCGGGAGTGCCGCGCCATGGTGGCCGCGCTGCACCGCGCCGGGCTGGGCGTGGTGATGGACGTGGTGTACAACCACACCTACCACAGCGACAGTAACCTGGAGCGCACCGTGCCCGGCTACTGGAACCGCCGCTGGCCCAATGACCAGATGACCAACGGTTCCGGCTGCGGCTGCGACCTGGCCAGCGAGCGGCCCATGGTGCGGAAATACATCGTGGATTCGATACTTTATTGGGCGCAGACCTACCACATCGACGGCTTCCGCTTTGATTTGATGGCGCTGGAAGACGCCGACACGATGAACGCCATCCGCGCCGCGCTGGACGCTTTGCCCGGCGGGCAGGACATCTTGCTTTACGGCGAGCCGTGGCAGGGCGGCAGTACCAACTTTGAGGGCGGCGCCCGCCCGGCGGACAAGCGCGCCTTGGACGTGCTGAGCGACCGCATCGGCTTTTTCTGCGATGACACGCGGGATTCCATCAAGGGCAACGTCTTTGACGCGGGCAACGCCGGCTACGTGAACGGCGCACCCCAGCACGGTTACGAGGTGCTGCACAGCATCGGCGCGTGGCGCGGCGGCCAGCACGGCTACTGGCCCCGCCAGGCCGGGCAGGTGGTGCAGTACATCTCCGCCCACGACAACCTGACCCTGTGGGACAAGCTGGCGGCGGTGGGCCGCCGCGGGGACTACGATGCCCCCGATGCCGAGCTGCTGGCGCAGAACCGTCTGGCGGCGGGCATCTACCTGACCTGCCAGGGCCTGCCCTTTATGCAGGCGGGCGAGGAGTGGGGCCGCACCAAGCACGGCGACCACAACAGCTACAAAGGCCCGCTGGAGACCAACAAGCTGGACTGGACGCGGGCGCACCGCCCGGAATTTGCCGCATTAACGGCATTTTATCGCGGTATGCTGGCCATCCGCCGCACCTGCGCCCGTATTGCCGGGGCCTACGGCGAGCCGCAGCCCTTTGTGCTGGCACTGCAGGGGTGGCTCATCGGGTTCATCCCCGAAAGCCCCGACCCCAAGGATGTGGTGGTCGTCTACTACAACCCCGAGCGCACCCACCAGTGGGTCAGCCTGCCCATCGGCAGCTGGCGCAAGCTGGCCGACGGCGTGCACGCCGGTACGAACCCCTTTGGCCCGATCTATCGCGATGCCATGGAGCTGCCGCCGGTGAGCGTGACGGTGCTGAGGCTGGAACAGTGACATAAAAAATAGCAGCAAATAAAGGCTCCCCTTGAGGGGAGCTCCCGCGCCAGCGGGTGAGGGGTGGCTACTTTGGCCAACGCTGTGTGGATGCAATTACTCCGCACAAGGGCCACCCCTCAGTCACCTATCGGTGACAGCTCCCCTCCGGGGGAGCCTTTTTATTTGAAATTATTCCTCGTCGTCCTCTTCCAAAATTTCCTGGGCGATCTCGCCGCGGGGGCGGCGGGTGTCCATGGCCATTTTTTCGATCAGACGATGGGCCTCGGTCTCGGTGTAGTGCTTTTTCTCAATCAGGTAGCACTTGGCACGGTCCACCAGGCGCAGCTGCGCGATCTTATCCAGCAGCTTGGCGTTTTCGGCCCGCAGCACAGCCAGGCGCTTGTAGTTGCTGGCGGCCAGCTGCACGGCCTGCCGGAACTGCGCCCCGGTGAACGGTTTGCCCAGCACCAGCACGCCGAACTCCTGCAATTTGTCGGCGATCTGGTCGGCGGTGGCGGTCTTGGTCAGCAGGATGACGCCCGCGTCGGTCTTGGTCACGGCATCGGTACCCAGCTCGTGGCCGAACTCATCCGGCAATGGCGTGTTGATGACGATGACCTCAAAGTCCTTGGCGTCCATCTGGCGGCGCGCCTCGCCGCCGCTGGCAGCCATCGCGGGGCGGGTGTAGCCCAAATCAGCCATGTGCCGGGCCAGGTATTCGTTAGCATTGTTGCCCGCTGATACGATCAGAGCTCGTGGCATGGGTACGCCCCCTTTCCGTGTAAATAGGTGTCAAATCACCAAAAATCCATGGGTGCGTTCCCAAACGGCGGGGTCGGGGGCGTTCTCGTAGCCGTGGCAAAGCTGGGTCTGGTACTCAAAATATTTGTTCTGCAGGGCCAGCGGCAGCTCGGCGGCGATAAAGTCGCTCTGGGCCGCCACGGTGATGGCCTCCCGCAAACTGTGGGGCAGGCTCTCCAAACCAGCAGCTGCGCTGGGATGGAACAGGTTGCGGTTCACCGGCTCCGGCAGGGGCAGTTTGTTCGCAATGCCGTCCAACCCGGCAGCCAAAATCAACCCTATAACGAGATAGGGGTTGCCGGCAGGGTCAGGCCCGCGCAGCTCCACACGGCACAGGTCGCCGCTGGCGCTGGGCAGGCGCACCAGCTGGCTGCGGTTCTGGCGGCTCCAGCTCACATACAGCGGGGCTTCGTTGGCGCCCAGCCGGGCGTAGGAATTGGGCACCGGATTGCAGAAAGCCGTCAGCTCCCGGGCGTGGGCCAAGATGCCCGCCACGAAATACCCGGCCTCGCTGTCGGGGGTCAGGTCGCCTTCAAACAGGTTTTTGCCGTCCCGAACAAGAGACATATTTACATGCAGGCCGTTGCCGCTCTGGTCGTGCAGGGGCTTGGGCATAAAGCTGGCATACAGGCCGTTGCGGGCGGCAATGGCTTTGACAGCACTTTTAAAAGTGTTTAAATTGTCGGCGGATTTCAGCGCCGGGGCATAGCGGAAGCAGACCTCGTTCTGGCCCGGGCCGCTTTCGTGGTGGCTGTGCTCGGGCTGCAGGCCCATCTCCTCGATGGACAGGCAGATGTCGCGGCGCAGGTTCTCGCCCTTGTCCAGCGGCGGGATGTCAAAATAGCCACCGTGGTCCAGCGGAATATGCGTAGGATTGCCGTTTTCGTCCGTCTCGAACAGATAAAACTCGCACTCGCAGCCCACGTTGACGGTCAGGCCCATGGCGCGGGCGCGCTTGACCACGCTTTGCAGGTAGCCGCGGCAGTTGCCCTCAAAGGGCTTGCCGTCGGGCAGGGTGATGTCGCAGTACATGCGCATGACGCGGCCCTCGGCGGGGCGCCAGGGCAGCACGGTGGCGGTGTCCGGGTCGGGCCAGAGGATGAGGTCGCTCTCCTCGATGTTCATGAACCCGGCGATGGACGAGCCGTCAAAGCTGATGCCCTGCTCGAACGCGCGGGGCAGCTCGCTGGCAAACAGCGAGACGTTTTTCTGGTTGCCGAAGATGTCGCAGAACGTCAGCTTGACGAACTTGACGTCGTTATCCTCGACAAAATTGAGGATGTCTTGTGCGGTACGTTTCATGGGGGACCTCCTTGGATAAAGGCTCCCCTCCAGGGGAGCCAATTAGAGGCGGACATACTCGAAAGGCCCACCGGGTTGGGGCGGGCCTTTCGAGCTGGTGTAAGAAATAGGAAAAGGAGAATGGCGTGATTAAGGAATCCTCTGCTTCGCCGCAAACCCGCGTTCGCGGGCCGACAGCAGAGGAAGCGGCCTTCGCTCTTCGCTCCGGCCTGTTGTTTTATACCGAGGTATTACTCGGTATAAAACAACATACGAGAGTAGCACGGCAGCGGCCAGAAGTCCTCGTCGACCAGTTCTTCGGCCTGGTCGGCGGCGGCGCGCAGGCGGTCCATGGCGGGGATGACCTCGTCGTGGAAGGCGTGGGCCTTGGCGGCTTCGTTGTCCATGTCGCTGACCTTGTCGGTCACGGCCTTCAGGTCGTCGGCGGCATCGGACATCTCATCGGTGTATTTGCTAAGCGCGACCAGCACCTTGCTCTCGGCCTTGGTGGAGATGCCCTCCACAGCGGCGGCCTTGGCGGCGGCAGAGTTGGCCAGCTCGCCCATGTAGGCGGAAGCGGCGGGGATCAGCTGCTTGTTGGCGATCTTCAGCATGGTGCGGGCCTCGATGTTGAGGATCTTGGAGTAGTGCTCCATCTCAACCTCGTAGCGGCTGAGCATCTCGGTCTTGGTCAGGACGCCGAATTCTTCCATCAGTTCGATGTTCTTCTCGTCCTTCAGGGCGATCATGGCATCCGGGGTGCACTTGCGGTTGGGCAGGCCGCGGCGCTCGGCCTCGGCTTCCCAGGCTTCGCTGTAGCCGTTGCCGTTGAAGATCACGCGGCGGTGGGCGTTCAGCGTCTTCTTGACCCAGGCGGCGGCTGCGCACTCAAAGTCGGCAGCGCCGGAAGTCTCGGCCACGAACTCCTTCAGCGCCTTGGCAACGGCGGTGTTCAGGATGGTGTTGGCGTCGGACAGGTTCTCGGCCGAGCCGGGCATACGGAACTCAAACTTGTTGCCGGTGAAGGCGAAGGGGGAGGTACGGTTGCGGTCGGTGGTGTCCTTGCTGAACTTGGGCAGGACGTCGACGCCCAGGTCCATCTTCATCTTGACGGGACCGGCGTAGGGAGAATCGGTGCAGACGGCGTCGATGACAGCCTCCAGCTCCTCGCCCACGAAGATGGAAATAATGGCCGGGGGTGCCTCGTTGGCGCCCAGGCGGTGGTCGTTGCCCGGGGTGGCGACGGAGGTGCGCAGCAGGTCAGCGTACTCGTCAACCGCCTTGACAACGGCGGACAGGAACACCATGAACTGCAGGTTTTCCATCGGGGTATCGCCGGGATCCAGCAGGTTCTCGCTCTTGGTGCCGATGGACCAGTTGTTGTGCTTGCCGCTGCCGTTCACGCCCTCAAAAGGCTTCTCGTGCTGCAGGCAGACCAGGCCGTGCTTGCTGGCGATCTTCTTCATCATCTCCATCGTCAGCAGGTTGTGGTCGATGGCGACATTGGTGGTGTCGTAGATGGGGGCCAGCTCATGCTGGCAGGGGGCGACCTCGTTGTGCTTGGTCTTGGCGGGCACGCCCAGCTTCCACAGCTCCTGGTCCAGGTCCTTCATGAACTCGGAAACGATGGGGCGGATGGTGCCGAAGTAGTGCTCCTCCAGCTCCTGGCCCTTGGACGGGGCAGAGCCGAACAGCGTGCGGCCGGTCAGCACCAGGTCAAGGCGCTTGTCGTAGTCCTCTTTCTTGATGAGGAAGTACTCCTGCTCGGGGCCGACGGTGGTAGCCACGCGGGGCACGTCCTTGCCGAACAGATGCAGCACCTGGCAGGCCTGGTCGGAGATGGCCTGCATCGAGCGCAGCAGCGGGGTCTTCTTGTCCAGTGCCTCGCCGGTGTAGGAGCAGAACGCGGTGGGGATGCACAGCGTGTCGTCCTTTACGAAAGCGTAGCTGGTGGGGTCCCAGGCGGTGTAGCCGCGGGCCTCAGCGGTGGCGCGCAGGCCGCCGGAGGGGAAGGAGGAAGCATCCGGCTCACCCTTGATGAGCTCCTTGCCGGAGAACTCCATGATGGCGGTGCCATCCGGCTGGGGGCTGACAAAGCCGTCGTGCTTCTCACTGGTGATGCCGGTCAACGGCTGGAACCAGTGGGTGTAATGGGTGGCGCCCTGCTCGATCGCCCAGCGCTTCATCACGCTGGCCACGACGTTGGCGACCTCCAGATCCAGGGGCTGGCCCTTCTCGATCGTCGCCTTCAGGCTTTTGTAGGTAGAGCTGGGCAGACGCTCACGCATCTCATGCTCGTTGAAAACTTTGCTGCCGTAAAGTTCCATAACGGTTGCTGCCATACTTCTTACTCCTTTATGTACCTAATTACAGAAAAAGGACGCTGCGAAAACACATTCGCAGCGCCCTTGCTGTTATGCCTTTATTATACGTTGTGCATCGCTAAATTGCAACTGGCGATGTGACGAAAACAGGAACGACTTTAAGTGGAAAACTGGATGTTTTGTGAACTGTGCGCGGGGGACGAATTGTGGTATACTCTTACTGTAATAAGGAGGGGTCCCCATGGAAATCGAACGCAAATGGATGGTCACAAACTGGCCGGATGAGAAAAGCTTCCCGCTGACCGAGACTTATCAGATGGACCAGGGCTATATCAGCGTGCGCCCCACGGTGCGCATCCGCCGCGAGGCATTGCAGGGCGGCCGCACTGCGCTGGTGCTTTGCTTTAAGGGTGCGGGCACTTTAAGCCGCGAGGAAATTGAAACCGAAATCGATGCAGACCTGTTCGCCAGACTGGAGCACCTCATCGGCAAGCCCCTTATTAAAAAGGAACGCCGCAGCTATCGGCTGCCCGACGGCCTGACCCTGGAAGTCAACTGCGTGGACAAGGGCCTGCCCACGGCGTTCTGGTATGCCGAGGTGGAGTACAAGACCGAGGCCCAGGCCCTCGCCTGGGACCCCGCCGCCGTCGGCCTGGGGGACTACCTCAGCGACGAGTGCACCGGCAAGCCCGGCAGCAGCATGGGCGACTACTGGCAGCAGACCCGGCTGGGCGGCTGAGCCTTATATTTGTAAAATCTTGCCGCCCGGCTTTACAAACGGTAACAAAACGGATACAATAATAAGTAACTACAAAACCGAAAAGGGGAACTGTGAATGAAACGCAAGCTCTTAGTCCTGACGGCGCTGCTGTCGCTGTGCGTGCTGCTGGCGGCCTGCAAAAAATCGGATGACACCATCTCCACCCCCGCCTCCACGGCAACATCCTCTGCCGGGCCGGAGGCTACCCCGGAGCCGACCCTGCCGCCCTACGAAGCCAACGTGCTGACCGGCGAGCCCAAGGGTGCTGACTACCCCGAAGGCCAGCGCATCACCTCCGTGATGGTCAACAACATCGTGGCAGCCCGCCCCCAGCGCGGCCTGTCCAAGGCGGACATCCTCTTCGAGATCAAGGTCGAGGGCGGCATCACCCGCTTTATGCCTGTGTTCACCGACTACAAGACCATCGGTGAGATCGGCCCTGTCCGCTCCGGCCGTGACCAGTTCTTCCGCCTCATCCTGCCCTGGCAGGCCCTGTATATCCACGAGGGCCAGTCCGTTGTCATGCAGCAGTATGCCATCGACTTCAGCTACGGCAACCTGAACAACAACGACGGCGCCAACGGCTACCGCGACTACGGCCGCGTCAACTGGGCCGGCAAGAGCTACAACAACGGCACCCTGGCGCTGGAGCACACGATGTACACCAACTCCGACAACATCCAGGAGTACATCGACAACAACAAGGTGGACATGAACAAGACCTACAACTCCACCTTCTTCAACTTTGTGGACTACCGCCTGGGCACCACCCGCGACCTGTCCAACAGCATCGACAGCGCTTACAGCGATAAGTACGGCCCCGTGGTCGGTGACGGCGAGTATGTCGAGATCGTCCACAGCCAGTCCTACAAGACCCGCTTCATCTATGATTCTGCTTCCAACACCTACAAGATGCAGCAGAACTACTCCGACGGCCAGTGGCGCGATACCGTGGATGAAGCCGCCGATAACAAGGTGCTGACCTTCCCCAACGTCATCGTGCTGTACACCGACATCCACACCTACCCCGGCCACGAGGCCAAGGACCTGCAGTATGCGGAGTACGCCTGGGGCGGCATCGGCTACTACTGCTACGGCGGCAAGTGCGAGAAGATCTACTGGCAGAAGGGCACCCCGCTGGAGGCCCTGCGCCTGTACTACCTGACCGAGGACGGCCAGTGCAGCGACACCCCTGTGGAGATCAACACCGGCAAGAGCTACGTGGCCGTGACCGATGTGGACTTTGCCGGCAACTTCGTGCACAGCAAGCTGGACGGTGTTGACCTGAGCAGCGCCACCACCGTGACCTACGAGCGCAGCTATGTGGAGGATGACGCCAAGGCCGGCGACACCCTGGGCATGTCCACCGACGACCTGACCAACAACGCCACCGGCGCCGGCGAGGCCGAGAACAGCAACACCGAGGACACCACCTCCGGCGAGAGCTACACCGAGGACACCACCGGCAGCGAAGAAACCACCGGGGATACCACCGGCGGCGAGGAGCACGTTGAGCCTTCCGCCGACGGCGAAGAGACCCCTGCCGAATAACCCACGCACTCCAGGGACAGCGCAGCCCGCCCAGGCGGCGGGGAAGCGCTGTCCCTTTTTGAAGTATTGTAGGCACGCTGCGAAAGGCCCCCTCTGGGAGGGAGGCTTTCGCAGCATCTACAAACTAAAACCATCAGAGAGGAAAGTATATGAGAAAATTCCAGGCACTCAGCCTGTCTGCTGCCCTGCTGGCATCGCTGCTGCTGGGCGGCTGTGCCAATAATGCCGCATCTTCCGACGCTGCATCGTCGGATTCAGCTGCTTCCGAACCGGAAGCTACCCCGGAGCCGACCCCCGCGCCCCCGGCGGCCAACCCGCTCACCGGTGCGGCCGACGCTGACTATACCGGCAAGCGTCCGGTGGCCGTCACCCTGCGCAACATGACCGGCAGCACCCCGCAGTGGGGCATTGCCTCCGCCGACGTGCTGGTGGAGGGCGTGACCGAGGGCACCACCGCCAGCCTGATGGCGCTGTACGCCAACCCGGACAGCATCGCCAAGGCAGGCCCCGTCGGCCCGGCCCGCGACCTGCTGCTGCAGGTGGCCCTGCCCCTCAACGCCGTGCCAGTGCACATCGATAAAAACATCTACGCCAGCAACCTGCTCAACACCCTGGCCTACCAGGACCTGGACGGCTACCACATCGGCAAGACGGCCTTCGCCTTTGACCAGGACCGCCAGAACGCCGGCTACGCCGAGGAAAACTGCTGGTACACCACCGCCGAGCTCATCAACAGCGGCCTGGCCAGCTACGGTGTTTCGCTGAACGGCGATAACACGCCGCTTTTCCAGTTTGGCGAGCGCCCGGCGGTGGACCCTGCCGACCGAAGCGGCATGAACCTGACCATCACTTTCTCGCCGGACGACATCGATTGCCTGAACTATGACACCGGCACGGGCCTGTACGCGCTCTCCAACGGCGACGGCAGCCCGGTGCAGGATGCCGACAACGGCCAGCAGGTGGGATTCACCAACGTGTTCGTGTTCTATGCCTCCAGCGGCATCAAGGACGACGGCTATACCCGCCAGTACGATATGACCGCCGGCACCGGCCTGTACCTCCACGGCGGCGCGTGGGAGCGCATCAACTGGACCAAGGAGGATGCCACCGGTCCCTTTGCCATCACCAACGAGGCGGGCGAGACCCTGGTGGTCAGCCAGGGCAAGAGCTTCATCGCCATCTGGGGCGGCTACTACGGCCAGAGCATCTCCCTGACCGCCGCCGACGGCTCCGCCCAGACCCTGCCGGACAAGCCAGCCCTGCTGGAATCCGGTATCCCGGACGACGCAGCCGCAGCGGCGGAGGCAGAGTACAAGGCCGCCCAGGAGGCCACGAATGCGCAGGCCGAGCTGGCCCGCGCACAGGCTGAGCTGCCGGACGCCCAGACGGCCCTGGAGGAAGCCCAGGCTGCGCTGGACGCTGACCCGGAAAACGAGGAGCTGCTCACGGCCCGCGACAATGCCCAGGCCAATGTCGACGCCCTCAACGCCATTCTGGCGGCGGCTGAACAACAGGATGGACAGGCTGAATAACGGGGGTTCTTGTTCTTTCTTTACAAAGAAAGAACCAAAGAAATTCTAAACAAAAATGCGTGGTACGG
>ERZ1106935.1510-NODE-1510-length-19858-cov-6.374337_pt1 | contig 19858 bp, 12 predicted proteins | sample MGYA00403666_ERZ1106935 | MGnify/ENA primary metagenome ERZ1106935 (study PRJEB35170, sample SAMEA104062452) | human gut metagenome | biome: human gut; feature: human-associated habitat; material: faeces | place: Denmark | collected 2012-11-20 ... | reverse complement strand
GAACCGCATGCTGCAGACGTGGGGTTGGATTGACGGCCCGCTGCCGTTCTTCACCAACGCCACCTGGGCCCGCGTCACCGTCATCATCATCAACCTGTGGGTTGGTATTCCGTACACCATCATGCAGATCACCGGTATTCTGCAGAACATTCCTGCCGATCAGTACGAAGCGGCGAAGATCGATGGCGCAAACTGGTGGCAGATCTTCACCAAGATCACCATGCCGTACATCATCTTCGTGCTCACACCGTACCTGATCACCACCTTCACCGGCAATGTGAACAACTTCAACGTCATCTACCTGCTGTCCAGCGGAGATCCTACCCCACTGGGCGATTCCGCAGGCTCCACCGATCTGCTCATCACCTGGCTGTACAAGCTCACCGTGGATAAGCAGGACTACAACCTTGGCGCTGTGATAGGCATCATGACCTTCATTGTGTTGGCCGTGGTCTCGCTGATCACCTACCGCAATTCCGGCTCCTATAAGAATGAGGAGGCATTCCGATGAGCAACAAGCATTCCTCAACCAAAGTGGAAAGCCATGGCTTCCTGCATGACCAGAAGATCCGCCGCATCACCGGCGACATCTTCGCCCACCTGTTCCTCGCCATCCTGGCCGTGATCTGGCTCGTGCCGATCGTGTGGGTGTTCGCGGAGTCCTTTAACAAGAACACCGCCCCGTACACCAGCTCCTTCTTCCCGAAGGAATGGACGCTGGACAACTACAAGGTGCTGTTCACTGACCGCAACGTACTGGACTTCCCGAAGATGTTCATGACCACGTTCATCATCGCCTGCTTCACCTGCGTGATCTCCGTGATCTTCGTGCTGTCGGTGGCGTACTGCATGAGCCGTATGCGCTTCCGCGTGCGTAAGACTTTCATGAACGTCGTGCTGATTCTCGGCATGTTCCCGGGCATCATGGCCGTCACCGCCATCTACTTCATTCTGAAGGCCTTGGGCCTGTCAAGCGGCGCTATGACCACCGTGGCGCTGATTCTTGTGTACTCCGCAGGTTCCGGTGCTGGATTCTACGTGATGAAGGGCTACATGGACACCATCCCAACCTCGTTGGATGAGGCCGCCCTGCTTGACGGCTGCACCCGTTTCCAGGTGTTCTACAAGATCATCATCCCGATCTGCAAGCCCATGATCGTCTATCAGGCCATCATCGGCTTCCTGACCCCGTGGCTCGACTTCGTCATGGCCAAGGTGATCTGCCGCACGCAGTCCAACTACACCGTGGCATTGGGCCTGTGGCTCATGCTGCAGAAGGAATACATCCAGAACTGGTACGCCCGCTTCGCCGCGGCCGCGGTCGTGATCTCCATCCCGATCGCCATCCTGTTCATCGTGATGCAGCGTTTCTATCAGGAGTCCATGTCAGGTTCTGTCAAGGGCTGATAACAGTTAGAAAAAGGGGAAGCAATGACGCTCGTAAACAGTCTCGAAAACAATTTCGAACAGCCGAATACGAGAGTCGCCGAACCGTTCCCGCTTTGTCTGGAACGGCCGCTGGGTGCCGTGGTTTCGCAATCCGGCACCCAGTTTGCCATTTGGGCCCCAACGGCCGAGAAAATAACGTTGAGGTTGTTCTCGCGCGGTTCCAAGGGGGAAGACGGCGACGCTTTAATTGGGCAGTTTTTGATGCGTCCCGAGGCCGATGGCTCTTGGACTTACGATTTTGCCGATAATAAACACGGCTTATATTACGATTTTTTGATTGAACGCGATTGCGGTTCCGTCGATCGCGTTGCCGATCCATGGGCGCACGCGGCTGGCGTGAACGGCCGTCGAAGCATGGTCGTCGACTTGCCTCGCACCGATCCCGAAGGTTGGGATGCCGATCGCATGCCGGAAGTGCCGATTGCGCAAACGGTTGTTTGGGAAACGCATGTCGGCGATTTCAGCAACGATCCCGCGGGAGGATTCCCCGAATCCCATCGTGGAAAATATCTTGCGTTCACCGACCTGGGAACGACGTTGGACGGTCATCCTGATTTTCCGACGGGATTGTCGTATCTCAAAAAGCTTGGCATTACCGCGGTGCAGCTGATGCCGATCTACGATTTCGGTTCCGTCGACGAAACGATCTGCAGCCGATACAACTGGGGTTACGATCCCGTCAATTACAACGTTCCTGAAGGATCGTACTCCACGAATCCGTATGACGGGTCCGTGCGCATCCGCGAGGTCAAGCAGATGGTGCAGGCGTTGCATAATGCCGGCATCAAAGTGATTATGGACGTGGTCTACAATCACATGTTCTCGCCCGACAACTGGTTCGAGCGCATCGTGCCCGAATACTTCCTGCGCCGCAAGCCGAACGGGGCGTTGTCGAACGGCTCCGGATGCGGATGCGATATGGCCACGGAACGTGCGATGTTCCGCCGTTTTGTGGTGGAATCCGTGGCGTATTGGGCGAGGGAATACCATCTTGACGGCTTCCGATTCGACCTGATGGGCCTGATCGACGTCGACACCATGAACGCCGTGCGCGCCGCTTTGGACGAAATCCCCGACCGTGGGCCGAGCATTCTTATGTATGGCGAACCGTGGTCGGCCAGCGCTACCGCGGCTTTGCCGGGCACCGTGCTTGCCGACAAGGCCGGATTGCCGCAGCTTGATAATCGCATCGGGCATTTTTGCGACACCACGCGAGACGCCATCAAGGGGCATGTGTTCTTCTCGGACCGTCCCGGATACGTTAACGGGGGTATGCATGAGAATGCGGCCTCCGTGCGCGACGCGGTGAACGCCTGGCGTGCCAGCAAACAGCCGGAAGGTGTTGCGGGTCAAGTGATCCAGTATGTTTCCGCGCATGACGATCTGACCTTGTGGGACAAGCTTTGCGCAAGTCTTGCCGCGAAATCGCTGGGCAGCGCCGTTAGTGAAGGCGACAACGAGAATTCCGTGGACGTGCCGAAGGCGTTGTATGACGCCGATCTTTCGGAAGCTGGGCTCGCCTCGGCCGGTTCCGCGATTGCCGGGGCCATGGCCACGGTAATGGATGCGAATCGTATGGCGGCGGGCATTGTGCTCACTTCCGCGGGCATTCCGTTCATGCTGTCTGGCGAGGAGTTCGCGCGTACGAAATACGGCAATTCCGATTCGTACGATTCGACGCGCGAGCTGAATTGGCTTGATTGGACTCGTGCCTGGCGCATGCGCGATCTGGTGGAGTATTACACGAAACTGATCGCCTTGCGTAAGAGCTCGGCGGAATGGTTTGACGGCGATCGTGTGATCGTCAGCGTGGAAGGCGACGAACTGGTGTTCCGGGTCGGCGACTACTTGGTGGCGGTGAATCCGGGACGTCATATTGGCGCGATTGACGTTGCCTCGACTGCGGTTGCGCCGGTTTCGGAGTCGTCTCGCGTGTGGTGCGGCATGGGTTCGTCCACAAACGCATCCGCGGCGTGCATCAGTGCGGGAGATGGCGATTATTTGATCGTGCCACCGCATACGTTTGCAATCTGGCGGTTGCGGTAACCTCGTGCATAACGCACGTAACGCATTGGTTTGCAAGGGCAGCGGCTGCAAAGTGGCAATCGCCGCCGCCGGTAAAGCGGCGACGATGCCGATGAAAGGACCTGCTATGGAAAACGTGACGCATACCCCTAAATACGAGGTTGTGTTCTTCGATCTGTATGGAACGCTTATTGACATACGTACCGACGAACAGTGCGACGCGGCCTGGCAGGCCTTGTATGACACCGCTTGCGAGCTTGGAGCGCAATACGATTCGGTTGAGGCACTGCGTGAACGTTTCGAAAAACTTGAGGCGCGCGAAATGCTGCATCAGTCGAATCATGCCATCGTTCGCAATGGGTGGGACGAGTTCGACGTGCTGCCGGTGTACCGCTCGCTGCTCATGAATCGCAACGACGAGGCGGAACGGTTGCTGGCGTTGCCGCAGGCCGCTCAAAAGGCCGCGTGGGCGTTCCGTCAGGGTAGCACCAGCATGATCCGCCTGTATCCGGGTGCGCTGGAAATGATCGAAAAACTGCAGGAAGCCGGCATTGTCGTGGCGCTGCTCAGCAACGCGCAATCCTGCTATACCCGTGCCGAGTTGGAAATGACGGGACTTGCCAGCGTGCTTGACGACGTGATCATCTCCAGCGAGGAAAAGATTCGCAAGCCCGCGCGCGATTTGTATATGCTGGCGCTCGACCGTGAATTCGTTACCGCCAAGCATGCGCTGATGGTGGGCAATGACGAGAAGAACGATATTGTCGGTGCGCGTTCGGCGGGCATCGACGGCGTGTATTTCCGCACGGAGATTTCGCCGGCCGACGATCCGGATGCGTCGAGTTATGCGGTGCGTTCGTTTAAGGGTGCCGATTATGAAGGATTGCTGGATTACGTGCTGAACGCCTGATCTTTCGCATTGCGTGCGTACTGCTCGTGTATTGCGGGGCGTGCGTTGCGTTGCGCGTATTGCGCGGCGTGCGCCACGTTTACGGGGGTCACCTTTCGTAAAGCGTGTAAGGTATGTTGCATACATTTGCAGCATACGTTCGCAGGATTTTTGCAACAATGGCAAGATGATGCGAGTAAAGCTACGTGAAAGCACGAAAGACATAGTGTGAAACAATCGCGTGAAACATGTCGCACAGGGGTTACGTGAAAAACATATTGCGCGGAATGCTGTGCAAGCGCGTGAGACGCGAAGCTCCGCATATGGCAGCGATGCCGCAACGCGATACCGCGGCGTAATGTCGTGACGTGGCACAGTGTGCGCAGACGATTACGTGCGCGCATGATTGCTTGCGCGATGGAATCGAGGAAAACTCGAGGAGGACTTATGGAAGGCTACACCGAAAACGGCGCCGGAACCGACGTCACCGACCAGATCGGCTTTGCGGGCATGCGCCGCAAGAAAAAGCAGCGCCGCGGATTGAGCGTATTCCAGCTCAAGGTAATCGGCGCGGTGGCGCTGGTGCTTTCCGCCGGCAGTACCACGCTGGTGCCACTGATTTTCGGATCCGACACGAGCAACATGACGTCGCTTACGGCCATGGTGCTATGCGAAGTGGTGTCGTGGTTCGCCGCGCCGATCTACGCGTGGCTGCTGGTGCAAGGCTTCCAGCAGACGCGCAATCGCGTGGCATACGGCGTGCAGCTGCTGTTGCTGGCACTAATCGCCGAAGTGCCGTACGATCTCGCCACTTCGGGCAAGCCGTTCGATTTCGGCTCGCAGAATCCGGTGTTCGGCCTGTTCATCGCCTTCGCCATGCTCGCAGCAATGAAATGGGTGGCGCAGCGCTACCAAGGTGCCATGCTCGTGATCTCCGACATTGTGCTGGTAGTGGTTGCCGTATTGTGGGATCTGCTGTTGCGTGTCGGACTGCGCCAGCATCTGATGAGCCTGGGTGCGGTGACGCTTGGTTTCGTGCTGATTTTCTGGCTGATGCGCTCGCGTGAAAACACCATGATGTTCACGGCCGGTCTGTTCGGTGCGGTGATGATGATTGCGCCTGGCGTCGGTGTTGCATTCGTGCACTACTACAATGGCAAACTCGGATACAAACATTCATGGACTAAGTGGATGTTCTATGCCTTCTATCCGGTAATTTTGCTGATTTGCGCGGCTGTCGCATGAAATTTGATCATATTGCGAGAGTTTTGACAACGTTCGCACTATAATGAAAACAGATTGAGAGAGCGTCGTCGCTCCAAATACCACCCGTTCTACTGTTGGCAGGGGTGCGATGATGCTGTGAGCTGCAAAGGGGCTGACATGGACAAGGCTGGCATTCGTGAGGTGGCCAAGGCCGCAGGAGTGTCGATTTCGACGGTTTCGCGCGCGTTCACGCGTCCGGAGCTCGTTTCCGAGCGTACCAGGCGCAAGGTGCTCGACACCGCGGACCGGTTGGATTTTAATATCTCCCGTTCCGCGACGGCACTGAAGTCAGGGCAAACGTACCGTGTCGCCATGCTGATGAATGAGGAAATCACCAGCTGGTTCAATATGGAAGTATTCGCTGGAATCAATTCCGTCATGCATGATGCCGGATACGACATCTCTCTGTTCCAGCATGTCGATACCGGTGAGAACAGGCGTGACTTCTTTACGAATCTTCCGGTGCGACGCAACGTCGACGCCGTGTTCGTAACGTCGTTCGGCGTCGAACCGGAGGAAATCCAGCAGCTGCAACGTATTCATGTGCCGATCATCGGCATCAACACGCCATCGCAGGAAGGCTTCGACGCAACGATCTCCATCGACGATGAAGACGGCATGTTCTCGTCCGCGCAGCATCTAATCAATCTTGGGCACAAAAACATTGTGTACGTGTGCTCCGATGCAGTCGATTCGATCAATTCGTCGATCGATGCGCGCGGGCAGGGCTTCATTCGCGCATGCAAGACCATGGAGGGCACGCACGATTTCAAGTGGCGCGTGCTTTCCGTGCCGCGCGGCAAAACGTTCGCCGATTCGGCGTTGACCGCGCTGCTTGCGTTGGATGAGTTCCCCGACGGCATTTGCTGCCAGACCGATATGATGGCGATTCCGCTCGTGCTGCGCCTTGATCGGTATGGGCATCGCACGCCGCGCGACTATTCGATCATCGGCTTCGACGATTCCGCATATGCCGACACCGTGAACCTGACGACCATGCGTCAGGATCCGTTCGCCATGGGTCGTGCCGCGGCGCGGAAGGCCGTGAAGCTGATTGCGGGGGAGACTCTCGAAAATCCGTATGAGGTGGTGCGTGCCCAGCTTGTGCTCCGCGGCACCGACTCCGTCTACGGCGGAGATCGCTGATTTTTCTGCCACTCTTCTTCATGCCTCCGTACTTGCCGTTTTGATTCACGCCGACAATACGGGGGTATTTTGCATATGCTGCCAGCTGCCGCCGTCTGCGCAACGCTGCTGGTGGTGTCTGCACAAGTTCCGTTGCGTGTCTTGGGCGTCGTAGACGACGGTGACTCGCTTTTTGCCGACCGCGTCGAGGTGCGATCCGGAGTGGATTTTCCGGTTTCGCTCGGGTACTTGCCGTCTTCGTAGGATGCGGGGCTTGCAACCATCATCATAGTTCATTTCGCAACCTTGGTTGTCACGGCTCGATCCCTTACGCGCCCTTGTCTCATATGTAGCTGTTGGAGAGTGTGCGAGCCCTGAAAATTTATCCCTGTGGTCGGAGGTTTTGCCGCCTGTTGCGAGGTTATGAGATTTCCATGGTTGATTTGTGATTGTTGATTGTAACGAGTGTGGATGGGCGGCGGGGGCGGGGAAATTGGGGTGTGGTACACGGGTGTACTAGGGGGTATTTTCATGAAAATTTCTGCAATGAATGAAACGGTTTGCAATCATTTGTTTCGCGACACGCCGTGGAGGGTATCGGTTAGATTAACAAAGACTGATCGCAGGGGTAACCTCGGCGTTTTTGCGAACGATTTCAAACTCCAGTTGGCAGAACGGATTGGACGCTTCGGTACTGGAAAATAAAGGTTTTACCACCTTTATATCGGGGGGGGGGTATTTTTGTTTCAGTGATTTTCATGAATGCAAAGGTTATCATTTTGAGCCGTACCCACAAGGTGCGGGAGAAAGAAAAAGGTTGAGTGGCGTAGTTGCCACTCCTGTAGATGGCATATTGCAAAAGATGTCGTGTTAGAGTCGGAATGTCTGAGGGGGGTTCTGATTCGTGCAGTTAGGGGACATGATGAAGAGATTGCTCAGAGGCGGAGCGAGGAGCTCGGCGCCACAGCATTACTCGGGAGCGCGAGTGGTATCTGCCCGCGCCTTCTCTCATGCCCGCTCCCTGACCGCCGCCGCAGTCGCAGTTGCCATGATGGCCTCCGTAGCCGTCACCGCCTTCATCCCCACCTACAGCGCCAATGCCGATCAAAGCAAGGACGATGGCGCATTCGCCACGTCGAACACCATCCATATGGGCGACGGCTCTACTGACGTCAACGAGGCGGATACCGGTCTTGCCACATACGTAGGCAGAGATTTCTACGTTGGCGCGCCCACAGACGGTGAAACCGGCACTGCTGATGGCTCTATTCACGGTTCTTGGGCTGCGGAAATGGAAGGTCAGACCTTCATTCTCGGCAAGTACATGCAGCGCGCCCAAAAAGGCTTCTTCACCATCGGCACCGTAGCTTTCGGCGCACAGTACAAGCCTGCTGCTGGCAGTACTATTATCGCAGTCGAGGGTACCAACACGAATTTATCTGGTGCGAGTACCGCCCAAGCTTGGAAGTCGTCAGCAAGCGGCATCGACACGACGCAGGGCGCTGGCATCAGCGGCAATTACCAAGGCGTTGTCGGAGGCAATAAAACCACATTGTGGGGCATGCCTTCTTGTAGTAAGGTAACGTGCAGTTCCATCTACAAGTACGGCTCTGGCACCACGCCTGATAGCGATGTCACATGGAATTACGCGGACTGGAGCAATGTCAAGGACGGTCAGGGCAACACGATTGACAGCTTCGGCGACAAGTTCAAGTCCAATTCCAAGCAGCTGTCAACTCTGAAGGATACTGGCGGCGTCGAGTATGGCGATGCTCCAGCGCAGCAGAATTACGAACGCAAGAAGTATGACTGGAATAAGTATTCCGCGTATGACAACGATGATGTGCATTCCGACTATCATTGGAACACTAATCATCCTTCGTCCGAGAAGAACTTCAGCACATACAAGTTGCAGATGAGCTTCAACAGTGGTGATGAAAAGCTGATTACGTTCACTGGAGACAAGGAATCCAAGCTTCAGGTATTTACGGTTCAGGCTTCCGAGCTGAATACTGATAAGGGCATTGATTTTTGGTTCCGTAATATTCCGGACGATGCGTCCGTTGTGATCAACGTGGTGAACGAAAATGGCCCTAGCAATGAGATTCAGATGCGTACCGGCTGGCGCTTCTGGTGGGGCGGCGCTTCGAACTATAATGACCCGGATACTGCGGGAGCGAAAGAAATTTCCAACGGTTACGTCATGGGTGGCAAGACCGGCAACAATAATCAGATTCCATATAGCGCTGACTCGAATGCCGATACCTATTCGAAGGTTTCCCAGAAGCTGATGTGGAACTTCCCCACGGCTCAGAAAGTCACCATCATGGGCGGCCGAGCCGATAATGCAACGGTGAAGAAGCTTCATGCCGATGGTACGAATTGGAGCCAGGCGAGTGTTACTTCGATTTTCAACTCTTCCGTGTCCGACGATCCTTCCGCAGCAATGCTCGGCAGCATTATGGTGCCGGACGGTAGCCTTGAATCGCATGTGACCACCAATGGTCGCGTGTATGTGGGTGACGATTTCATGATGTACAACCCCACTCAGGCGAAGCATAATGGCGGTGATATTAATTCTGCGTCCATCATCGATATGGATCAGGAACGTCACAACTTCCCGTGGAGTGGTGCACTCAACAACTCCGCATCCATCACTTGGAAGAAGGTTGCGGGCAATACCGCGACTCCGCTCGGCGGCACGACTTGGACAGTGTATGGAAATCTCCAAAATGCAATCAATAACAGCGGCGCCCTGATCACACTCACCGACAACGGCGGCAATGATTGGGATTCTGCTGACGGCACGTTGCAGGTCGATGGTCTGAAAACCAATGCAACTTACTATCTTCGCGAACAGGCGGCAGCCTCAGGCTATGCGAAGAATACGAACATCTACCGCATTGATACTGCGGAAGGCGGAACCGACGCAACCACAATCGTCAAGGTGTATGACGCAAACGGTACGGAGATCACCGACAACAGCAAGAAACTGCTGACAACCGAAGGTGCCATCATCAATGAAACCGCCGGCACGGAACTCGCCTGGTCGAAGGTTGACGGCACGAGCAATAGCGGTGCCCTTGCCGGTTCCGAATGGCAGCTGACACGAACGGATACCGATCCGCAGCAAACGTGGAACATTACCGACAACACGACCACGCCTACCAGCGTTTCCCTGCTTGGGGCTGACGGCAACGCGATCGCCGACCTCACGTTGGACAAGGGCGGCGACACCGCTCCGATCACGGTGAAGGTCGATCCGAGCGATGCCAGCCAGCAGGTGAAGTGGACTGGTGCCGACGGTTATGAGAATGTGGCTCGTATTTCGTCCGCTGAAGGATCCGGCACATTCAACGTCATCGCAGTCGGCAAAGGCAGCACGACGTTCACCGTCTGCTCCGCGTCTGACAGCAAGGTGTGCAACACGCTGAACGTTACTGTCACCAACGATTCCGCAGCTTCCCTGACCCTGTACAAGGATGGCGATACGAACAAAACCAGTCTTGTCGATCAGACCGTGTCGCTCAAGTACAATGGCACGTTGCAGTTGGCTGCGGAAGTGCAGCCTGCAAACACGGCTTTGACTTGGGAAAGCTCCAATACTGGCATTGCCACGGTCAGCGACAATGGTCTTGTTACCGCAGTGAGCGCGGGCAACGCCGACATCACCGTAAAGGCGGGTAATCTGTCGCAAACCGTGCATATTACGGTGAAGCAGAAGTCCACTGTCGTGTATTACTATGCGACGGGTGTTCCGCAGATTCACTACGCGGTCGGCGACAACTGGAATACAAACGATGTAAACAGTGACCCTGCTATGTCTTCCATTAGCGGATGCAACGACTGGTATTCATACGAGATTGCGAATCCGGATAGCAAGGAAGTCAAGGTTACTTTCCATTTCGGCAGCGGTGACTGGGACAACAATGGTGGTTCGAATAGTAGTTATGCTTCGGGCGGCTACGTTGAGGCGATGACCATTAATAAAGGAACGCTGACAACAACGGTTCCCGCCATCAGCGATTGCAATGTTTCCACGGTTGCGGCTCGCAATATCAACGCCCACGTGTACAGCGCGGTGCTGAAGAGCGGCGAAACGGACGGTATTGCAGCAAACTTCGCGAAGCCGATCGCCGATGAGGAAACGATCTCGACGAAGGCGGACCTGGATTCCGGCGTTGGCAAGTTCCGCGTCAGCCTGGATAACGGCAAATACACGCTGAAGGAAACCAAGGCACCTACCGGATATGTGCTTTCGGAAACGACATACACGATTGTGGTTCGCGATGGACAGATTGTGACGAACGAATCGAATCTTCCGACAGACAATAAGATTCCAAACGATCGCAAGAACGGCGTTGTGGTTTGGGATAAGAAAGACACCGGTGATGACGGCTCGTCCGCAACCAACGATGATTCGTTGCTTGGAGGCACGAGTTGGACGCTGACCCAGACTCAGGTTTGGAATGCTGAAACGGCTTCCATGGTTGCTGTGTCGGGCGATGACTATACGCATACGTTGACCGACAACGGTGGCGATGGCGTGTATGCCGACAAGGATTCCACTGCCGGTAAGTTCAGGTTTGAGGGGCTTCCGTGGGGCGTGTACACGCTGAAGGAGCAGAAGCGTGACGGCTTCGCCGCCAATAACACGACGTACGCGTTTGTAATCGACGCGAATTCGGTGAGCGAAGAAATTCACCTTACGATCGTCGATAGTGCTGAGAAGTCCAATGCGACTGCGGAAACCGTGTACAACAATCGTGAAACCGGCTCCGTAACGTGGGCGAAGGTTGCGGCGGGCACAAGCACGAAGCTTTCCGGATCGCAGTGGACGCTGAAGCGTGTGAGCGTGTGGAACGGGACGGCATTCGCAGCCTTGAATTCCGCCGAAACCTGGAACATCACGGATTGCGATGCTACGTGCACTCCGGTCAACGCCGGCGATCCATATGATTCCGACGCTACCGCAGGCCAGTTCAAGTTGGCGGGCCTGAAGTGGGGCGAGTATGAACTCGTGGAAACCGTGGCTCCCGACGGATACAACCTGGACACTACCGCACACAAGTTCACCATCGGTCCAAAGGATTCGACGGTTGTGCTTGAAGCCCAGCTCGGCAATATTAAGAATCAGCCGGGGGTGGTGTTGCCGGGGACGGGCGGCGACGGGAATATGAAGACTTTGGCTACGGGATTGCTTGTGGCCATGGCATCTGTTGCGACGGCCGGACTGGCCCTGAAAGTCAGGAGGCGTCGGCAATGAACACGTCTAGAAGAGGAGGGGATGGTCCATAAAACAAATGACCACTGCCTTCTGGGCAATAACTCAATAACTGAAAAATAATTGAAAACGTTGGAAAACAACGAAGATTTCAACAAGTTTATGGAAAAAGGAAAGAAAGGGAGAACAATGAATAAGGTTCTCAAAGGCCTCGTCGCTGTGGCAGCCACCGCAGCAATGGCCATCGCCGGAGTCGCCGGCGCCTCCACCGCCATGGCGGAGGAAAATACGACTGCCACCACCAATCCGACAATTACGTTCCCTACGGATACCAAGTATCAGGATCACACCTACGAGGTGTATCAGATCTTCACCGGTGATTTGTCCGACGGCGTGCTCTCCAACGTCAAGTACGGCGAGAACGGCGCCAAGACCAAGGGCACTGAGGTGACCGCCGCCGAGCTGAAGCAGCTCACCGATGTGAACGTCGAAGGCAAGACCGATCAGGACAAGCTCGACGTCATCAAGATGTTCGCCAGGCTCGACAGCACCCCGATTACCACACTGACCAAGACCAGCACGACCTACTCCGCTGCTCCGGGCTACTACCTCATTAAGGACAAGGACGGCTCCGTGAGCGGCAACGACGCCAACACCCTGTACATCACCAAGGTCGTCGGCGACGTGATCATCAGCCCGAAGAGCGATGTCCCCTCCTTCCAGAAGAAGGTCAAGGACACCAACGACACCACCGGCGACACCACCGGATGGCAGGACTCCGCCGACTACGACATCGGCGACAAGGTCCCGTTCCAGCTGAAGGCGACCCTGCCGAACAACTACGCCGACTACAAGACCTACTACCTCGCCTTCCACGATATGGAGGAGACGGGCCTGTCCTTCAACGCTGATTCCGTCAAGGTCTACGTCGACAGCGCTCCTGTTGATTCTGACAAGTACACGGTCAAGACCACCGGTCTTACCGACGGCTGCACCTTCGAGGTTGTGTTCACCGATTTGAAGACCGCCGTGGCCGCCGCCAAGAACGGCTCCGTGATCACCGTCGACTACACCTCCACGCTCACCGAGCAGGCCGTGCTCGGCAACCAGGGCAACAAGAACGAGGCCAAGCTCCAGTTCTCCAACAACCCGAACTTCGAGCAGGGCGGCGAGAGCACCCCGACCGGCGAGACCCCGTGGGACAACGTCATCGTCTTCACCTATAAGGTCGTCGTGAACAAGGTCAACGAGAACAAGGAAGCTCTGAAGGGCGCCGCGTTCAAGCTCGAAAAGAAGATTAAGGACGCCGACAACCAGCTCGTCAAGGAGTTCACCGCGGGCAAGGACACCTCCTTCACCTTCTCCGGTCTCGATGACGGCGACTACATCCTGACCGAGACCACGACCCCGGCGGGCTACAACACCATCAAGCCGATCACCTTCACCGTGACCGCCGATCACAAGGTCGAGTGGACCACCGAAGAGCGTACGGATGTCCTGACCAGCCTGAACGGCAATGCGGCCTCCGGCGAGATCACCTTCGCCGCTGACGAGAGTGCCGGCTCTCTGACCGCCGACGTCGTCAACGTCAAGGGCTCCAACCTGCCATCCACTGGTGGCATGGGTACGGTGATGCTGTATGTGGCTGGTGTGGCAGTGTTCGTGCTCGCTGGCGCAACCCTGGTCATGGCACTGCGTCGCCGCAACGCCTGATCTCACAGATCACAGTCAACATAACTGAAAATCAAAAACCATAACTGAAAATAACTACACATGAAACCGCTGTTGCCATGCACTTACCTCCGCATGGCAACAGCGGAATCATCACAATCAACATAATTTAAAAATAATTGAACAATAACTGAACCCACATATGTCAGGCTGGATTGCCTCAAATCCCTTGTAAACTGCCTAAACTAACGAGAATTCAGCCTGACTCCCTAATTTTTCCAAGTCGCAAGTTGGGGGTGACTTGATATTTCTAGTTTTCACAGAAAGAACCACAGAAGAGGGGCAGGCAATGAAGGAACACACGATCGCAAGCCGCATCGTCGCAACATGCTGCGCAGCTGCCGTCGCATGTGCCGCCGCAATCTGTGCACTCACCACTCGCGATGCGGTTGCGGCGCCAACAGACTCTGCCAGCGGCAGCATCGCCATTACGTATCAACACAAAAGCAATGACGGGGCTGACTCTAATGCGGGAGGCGCTTCCGATTCTGGAGCCGCTGGAACAGGCGACTTCGCCATTCCGGGAGCAACCTTCCGCCTATACAAAGTCGGGCAAGTCTCGTCCGGCGCAAACTTCGAACCCGTCGCACCATTCACCGACTCCACCGCATACCCGATCGACTGGTCGAAAGTAACCGGATATGACGCGCAAGTGTACCGTGACGTGGCCAACACGCTCGCCGGACTCATCGCGGCGAACGGGGCAAGCGAATCCGCAGCCGTGGACTCGGGTGAAACCGATAAAGCCGGGCGACTCACGTTCGCCGGCGTGGAAGACGGGCTGTATCTGGTCGTGTCCGATAGCGTGAAAGTCGAAGGCGCTGCTGGCGCGGCTGCTGTTGGCGGAACGGCCGACGAAGACTCCTACTGGCAGTGCGCTTCCGCCAACATGCTCGTCGCCATGCCGCAAGACGGCGTCTCCAACGGATCACGCGAACTCGCCATCGAACCAAAAACCGAATGCTCCACCCAACTCAAGCCGACCCTGGAACGCACCGTGCGCAAAGTGTGGAACGATCGCAATGACTCCGACGGCAAGCGCCCCGAAGCCATCACCGTGAAATTATTGCGTGACGGCGTGGTATTCGAAGAAGTGAAACTCAACGATTCCAACAAGTGGGCACATTCGTGGACGGGACTTTCCTCCGCACACCAGTGGGCGGTGGTCGAAGCTTCCGTACCCAGCGGGTACACCACCCTCTCTGACGTGGAAGGCGACACCACCACCATCACCAACACGCACACACCACCCGAAACCCCGCCCGCACACACCGGCTCGGCGGTGCAGAGCGTGGCCTGGATGGCAGCCGCCATCGGCGCCGCAGCATTGGTACTCTTAGGCGTAGTGAGGATTGCGAGAAAGCGGGAAGGCAAGCAGTAGCGTGAAACGGCGGTATAACGGAAGCGAATCGGGAGAACCGGACGCTGAAGCGCGCCGAAATGCCGCTGATACCTCTGCAGAGTTTTTTGAATCTTTTGAAATTTCGGAAGTTTCTGAATCTGCGGGAACTGCTGAATCTTCAGAATCATCTGAATCTTTGAAAACTTCAAAATCTTCAAAAACTGCAGAACAATCGAAGAAACCGAAGAAGAAGTCGAACGCGCTGCTCGACGTATTAATCGCAATATCCGCAATATTCATGATCGGCGCGATCTGCCTCATCGCATACCCAACATTCAGCGACTGGTGGAACCGCATGCACCAGTCGTACGCCGTGGCAAGCTACGTGGAACAAACCGAAGATCTCTCCGGCGAAGAAAAACAGCACATGCTCGACGCGGCGCACGCCTACAACGAGGCGCTCGCGGCGAACGGCGACCGCTGGCACCTTACCGACGAACAGCGGCAAACATATGAAAACACGCTCGACATAACCGGTACCGGCATCATGGGATACGTGACCATACCGCGCATCAAAGTGAAGCTGCCCGTCTACCATGGCACCAGCGAAGGCGTGCTGCAAATCGCGGCAGGGCATTTGGCGGGAACGTCACTGCCCGTAGGCGGCGAAACCACGCATGCGGTGATTTCCGGGCATACCGGACTGCCCAGCGCGAAACTGCTCACCGGTCTCGACGAACTGCAAAAAGGCGACACGTTCGCATTCCACGTGCTCGACGAAACCTACACGTACCAGGTTGACCAAATTTCCGTAGTGCTGCCGAGCGACATCAGCAAACTCAACATCGAATCCGGCAAAGACTATGCGACGCTGATCACATGCACGCCATACGGGGTGAACTCGCACAGGCTGCTCGTGCGCGGGCATCGCATACCGAACCCGAAGGTGCCGGACGCGACCACGTACGACGAGCCGGGGTATATGACGGCTGTGGCGGCTCTTGTGATTGGGCTGCTCGTGTCGATCATTGGATTCGCGTGCGTATGGCTGGCACGGCTGTGGCGGCGCGGGCGCATCGTGAAAGCCGATCGCGTGGCTGCCGGGCGCCACTCGTCCGGCAGACGGGCGTAGTTTCTCTTCTTCCTTCTCGTATTCTGCCGGTCTTGCGACGCTGCGATGTGTGGGAATGTACTATCGCAATTATCGCAAGATGAAGAAAGTGCGATGGTAGGGGAGAGATGAAGAAATCGGATATTTCCAATATTTCGAATGCTGAAAGTGTTGAACGCGCTGAAGATAACGGACAGTCGAATGCGCAACCGAGCGGGCAGATGAGTGGGCAGTTCAGTAAGAAAGCGGACCGGCTGTTTGGCGCGGATCCTGCGGGACTCGACGAATCCGCGCGAGGCATTGCAGTGCTGGTGATCGTCGGCGTGGCAGTAGGGCTACTATCCGGCATGTTTGGCATTGGCGGCGGTACTGTGATTGTGCCCGCGCTGGTATGGCTCGGACTGGCGCAACGTAATGCGGCGGCGACGTCAATGCTTGCGATCGTACCAACCTCGATTTCCGGCGTCATTTCTTACGCGACTTGCGGGAATGTGGACTGGCTCGCCGCGCTGCTGCTGTTTTGCGGCATGTTCGTAGGCGGCCAGATCGGCAGCTGGCTGCTTTCGCGCTTGTCGGAACTCGTATTGCGATGGATTTTCGTAGTGTTTCTCGTGTTTGTGGTGGCCAATCAGATTAGTTTCGTGCCGTCGCGCGACCAGCACATTGCGATGAGTGCGTTGACCGGAGTTTGCCTGGGGCTGCTGGGTGTGGTGATTGGCACGTTGGCGGGACTGCTGGGAATTGGCGGCGGGGCTCTCGCCGTGCCCGCACTATCGATGCTGTTCGGCGCGTCCGATCTGATTGCGAGAGGTACGTCGCTGCTGGCCATGTTCCCGAACTCGATTACCACAAGCGCGGCAAACCTGAAACGCAAGCTGGTGCATGTAAAGGCCGCGCTGGTTATTGGCTTGGTGGCTGCCGTTACCGCGCCATTCGGTACGTGGATAGCGGGCGTAGTCTCACCACGCGTCGGCTCGATTCTGCTCGCATGCTACCTGTGCGTGCTCCTGATTCGCTCGATATTCGTAGCCGTAAAAGCCACCCGATCCGTCCACGCTTCCGCTTGACCGTCAGCACATCATGCGACAAAAGCATGAGTCATGATTCAGTTTTAAGGGTGAATATTGGGGATGATGGTTGGAGGGAAGGGAATTTGAGATAAGTGTTCACTTTGTAAAGACGAGAGTTCACGTTTCGTTCGTCTAAAACGCCTCGGAAGTTGGTTTGCGAAATCTAGCGTGGAGATCGCAATACAGCACAGGCTAAAGAAAGAAGAAAAAGATGAACAATCGAAGGGCTCTCAAAGGAGCGATTGCAGCAATCGCTTCCGCTGCAACGCTCGGTGTGCTCGCGGCACCGGCGCTCGCCAACGAAACTTCCACTTACAATCTGAACGGCAAGTCCGTTGCGGAACTGGCTCAGCACGGCGGCGCACAGCGCATTGCGGCCATCGGCAATGGCAACGCCAAGAACGTCATCCTGTTCATTGGCGACGGCATGGGCGATTCCGAAATTACCGTCGCCCGCGATTACCTGAAGGGTGCAAACGGTCACTTTGAAGGCCTTGACGCAGTCGGCCAGCCGGCAGAGCTCGGCGACACCAATGCCGGCACCGGCCAGTACACCACCTTCTCGCTGGGCGGCAACAGCGGCGACAGTGCGGTCGGCAAGGATGACAAGGGCAGTCTCAACGCCAACCCGAACCCGGGCAAGCTCACCGCAGTGACCGATTCCTCCGCATCCGGCTCCGCATGGGCAACCGGCACTAAGACTTACAACAACGCGGTCGATGTCGACGTTTATGGCAATCCGCAGCTCAATCTGTTCGAACTCGCCAAGGCGGCAGGCAAGGCTACCGGCAATGTGACCACCGCCGAAATCCAGGACGCCACCCCGGCCGTGCTCGAATCGCACTCCACTGAGCGTGGCTGCTACGGTCCGCAAGGCAAGACCGACGGTTCCTCTAATGATGCTGCGAAACGTTGCCTCGTGAATCAGCTCAAGGAGAACGGCGGCATCGGTTCCATTTCCGAGCAGTTGCTCGATACCCGCGCTGATGTGACCATCGGCGGCGGTTCCAAGTACTTCCGCCAGACTGTGCAGGGCGGCGAATACGCTGGCAAGACCGTGTGGGAGCAGGCCAAGGAAATGGGCTACCAGACCGTCGAGAACGATCCGGCTGCAATGAACGCGCTCGAATACAAGGAAGGCCAGCCGGTGCTCGCCCTGATGAGCGATGGCAACATGCCTACTAAGTTCAATCCGTCCAAGGCCACCGCTCAGAATCCGGCCAAGGATGCCAACCCGACCGTATGCACCCCGAACGCCGACTGGCTCGGCAACCGGGGCTCCTCGCTCGCTGACATGACCAAGAAGGCGCTCGATCTGCTCGAAGCCAACCCGGCCGGCGACGCGAACGGCTACTTCCTGCAGGTTGAAGGCGCTTCCATCGACAAGCAGGATCACGCTGGCAACGCTTGCGGCCAGATTGGTGAAACCGACGATTTCGATCAGGCCATCGCTTACGCCATGAAGAACGTTGATCTGAGCAGCACCCTCGTGATCGTTACCGCCGACCACGCCCACACCTCCCAGATTCTCAACGCTCAGCCGGCTTATGCGCTCTCCACCGTGCTCAAGACCGCTGATGGCAATAACATGGTCGTCTCCTACGGCACCGCTGAAGCTGACTCCCGCGACGAGGATGGCGGCTACAACGGTGGCGACATGGCTCACACCGGTACCCAACTGCGCATTGCTGCTTCCGGCCCTGGGGCCCAGCGCGTGATTGGCCTGACCGACCAGACCGACAACTTCTACACCATCGCCAACACCCTCGGCCTTGCCTCCACTTCCGATGCTCAGCAGTCGCTCTCCAACGACGCCAAGACCGAAGTCAAGCTCACCGATGGCAAGTATGTGGCCGAATCTACCGGATTCAATGGCGACGCAGTGCTCTCCTATGAACTCAAGGACAAGTCCGGCAACGTGGTCGTCGCTTCCGACAGCTCCACTCCGGTCTCCGGCGTGCGCGTCAAGACCGCTCAGACCACCGGCATCACGCTTGACAAGGTCACTGAAGGCAATGAGTACACGCTCACCGTCACCGGCCGCCAGTCTGGCAAGACCGTGACCGTCGACTTCCAGGCTCCGGCCCGCGGTTCTTCAGATAAGGAGCCGGGCGACGGTAAGAATGACGTGATTGCTTCCGGCAAGGTGAACAACAATCCGAAGTCCGGTGTGCTCGGCAACACTGGTTCCGCGATCTCCATTGCCGCGCTTGTGATCGCCATGCTGGCCGCAATCGCGATGATTGTCAAGACCGCCAAGATCAGCCGCTGAAAATCTGAAGAGATCTGAAGATCACGGACTAGATCCGGATCGCACGCGTCGCAGTGTGATCCGGATCTTTTATCTCACCGTACGATCGGGTTTGATGGCGATCTCACCTTGAAATCGTGTCTTGAGATTGCGCTTAAGATTGCACCCGGCAAAAAGTTGAGCTCTCTTCGCTCAACTTTTTGTAGATTTGGGAATAATCGCTTGCGATTCAAAGTTGAGTGGTGTAGGCTCAAGTTTTGGAAAGTCCGAGAGACGGCAAACCGAAACTCGGGCGAAAGAACGAACAGAACAGAAAACGCATAGCGAACCTATCTACAAAGGAGACAAGTTATGGGACGCGCAGTTGGCATCGAT
>ERZ1106935.1508-NODE-1508-length-19874-cov-2.823755_pt1 | contig 19874 bp, 15 predicted proteins | sample MGYA00403666_ERZ1106935 | MGnify/ENA primary metagenome ERZ1106935 (study PRJEB35170, sample SAMEA104062452) | human gut metagenome | biome: human gut; feature: human-associated habitat; material: faeces | place: Denmark | collected 2012-11-20 ... | reverse complement strand
AATTTGCTCTACGAAACATTTTATCTGTTTCTTCGCCTTTCATAAAAATTTCTCCTTGAAACTCAAGACCAAGGATGTCTCTGTAGAAAGCAATCGAGCGATCCAAATCAGAAACTGTTAATCCAACGTGATAAATTCTTCCAACCATATATATTCCTCCCAAGAAATACCGATTTATTGTTCCTTTCAGGCGCACCTGCGCCGCCTTTCTCCCTGTCGTTTCCGGCACTGTGGGGAAGGGTTTGGAAAGGGAAACCTTGTGTCCCTTTCCTCGTCTGCGGAGGTTTGGAACCCATTACGAAACGGGTTCCAAGTTTTTGTTACTTTTTAGCATAAAAAGTAAGGAAGAAATCCTCTGTTTCGCCGAAAGAGTTCTAAACGGGCGAATGACTAATGTTGTCCAACCGCCACTTTCCCTTTATTTGGATTATAGCATAAAACCCGCGCCCCATTTCTTAAGACTTTCTTACAATTCCCCCTCGCCTTTTGGTTGCAAAATCCCCTTAGGATTGCTATAATTTGAAAAAACACACCAAGGAGGACTTCCCATGAAAATTGCTTGCTACGCTGCGGGTTCCGTCGGCACAAATAATTATGTGATTTCCGATGACAACGGTATCACCGCTATCATCGACTGCGACGGCAGCCCTGCACCTTTATATCAGTATGTAGAACAGAATCATCTCAAGGTTACACATATTCTGCTGACCCATGGACATTATGACCATATCGGCTCCGTCAACGAGGTTGCCGCACATTTCGGCTGTAAAATCGTCGGCGCGGCAAAGGAAATGCCCGTCTTCACCGATCCTGCGCTCAACTGTTCCCAGTTTGTCGGCGGCCCCATCATCGTTCACCCCGATATTCTGGTTTCCGAGGGCGATAAGGTAACCGTCGGTGATATGGAATTTGACGTAATGGAAACCCCCGGACATACGGTAGGCTCCATCTGCTTTATCGGCAAGGATATCATTTTCAGCGGCGATACCCTGTTTCAGGGCTCCTGCGGCAGAACAGACCTCCCCACCGGCGATTGGGATGATATCAAAAAATCCCTGAAAAGGCTCGCCGCACTCCCCGGGGATTATCAGGTATATTCCGGTCATGGCCCTGCCACCACGCTGGAAACAGAACGCAGAACCAACCCCTATATGAGATAATCCGATTCCCCCGCACTGCCTGCGGGGGTTCTTTTTTTCTGTTCGCTTGTTCCCTCCTTTGCTTTTTGCTATACTAAAATCAATACTAATTTTTTGAGAAAAAGGAGGGCTCCCCATGAAATACATTCTTTCCTTAGACCAAGGCACAACCAGCTCCCGCGCGATTCTTTTCGACCAGAACGGGCAGATGAAAAGCGTTGCGCAGAAGGAATTTCAGCAATACTATCCCCACCCCGGCTGGGTGGAGCATGACGCTCTGGAAATCTGGGAAACACAGCTTTCGGTTGCGCGCGATGCCATTGCCAAGCTTGGCATTTCCGCAAGGGAAATTGCCGCCATCGGCATCACCAACCAGCGCGAAACCACCATCCTCTGGGACAAGCGCAACGGCAAGCCGATTTATCATGCCATTGTCTGGCAGTGCAGAAGAACCGCACCCTATTGTGATTCTTTGCAGGAGCAGGGCTACACCGAAAAAATCCGCGAAAAAACAGGGCTTCTGATTGATGCCTATTTCTCCGCAACAAAAATCCGCTGGATTTTGCAAAATGTCCCCGAAGCGAAGGCACTCGCAGAAAGCGGCAATCTGCTTTTCGGAACCATTGACACTTGGCTCATCTGGAATCTGACCGGCGGACAGGTTCATGCCACCGATTATTCCAACGCCTCCCGTACCATGCTGTTCAATATCCATACGTTGGAATGGGATACCGAGAAATCCCACGTTCCATCCTGCCCGAGGTGCGCCCGTCCAGCGGCATTTTTGGTAGCACGCTCCCCCTTCTCTTTGGCGAAAGCATCCCGATTGCAGGGGCGGCAGGCGATCAGCAGTCTGCCTTATTCGGGCAGGCGTGCTTCTCCCCCGGCACCGCCAAGAATACCTTTGGCACAGGCGGCTTTCTGCTGATGAACACAGGAGACAAGCCCGTTTTTTCGCAAAATGGCTTAGTCACCACGATTGCATGGGGTCTAGGTGGCAAAATCACCTACGCACTGGAGGGCTCTATTTTCGTTGCAGGCGCGGCAATCCAATGGCTGCGCGATGAATTGGGGCTGATTTCCTCCGCCGGGGAAACAGAAGGACTTTGCAGAGAGGTTCCCGATACCTGCGGTGTCTATCTCGTGCCTGCCTTTGTGGGCTTGGGTGCGCCCTATTGGGACCCCTACGCGCGTGGCTGCCTAACAGGGCTGACCCGCGGCGCAAACCGCTGTCATATCGTGCGCGCGGCAGTCGAGTCCATGGCATACCAAACCTATGATGTCCTCCACGCTATGGAGCAGGATGCAGGCATTCCCCTCGCAGAGCTGCGTGTGGACGGCGGTGCGGCGGCAAATTCCTTCCTGCTGCAATTCCAGTCCGATATCACAGGCGTACCCGTTCTGCGCCCCTCCACACTGGAAACCACTGCCCTCGGCGCGGCATATCTGGCAGGGCTTGCCGTCGGCTATTGGGCAGATTTATCGGAAATCCGCCGCAACTGGCAGGTTTCCGCCGCCTTCTCCCCTGCGGCAGAAAGTGAAAAAATCAAGGAAAAGCTGGCAGGCTGGCATCATGCGGTCAGACAGGCAAGGCTCTCCGATGAGGCAGAATAACTATATCTTGTTAAAATATGCCGTATATATTGATTTTAACCACCAGATATAGTATAGTATTCGATATACTCAAAAATTTTATTTCTTGCCGAAAAAGGAGGAAGGCTTATGTATGTCATCAAAAAGGATAATACCCACGAGGCATGGAATGTGCAGAAGGTCGTGGTTGCAGTTAATAAATCCGCTTATCGTGCCATGGTAAAATTCACACAGGAGGAGCTGGATTTCATCTGCTCCTTCGTGGAGGAAAAGGCGCGCTCTCTGGGGCGTGAGGGCATCCCCATCGCAGAAATGCACAATATCGTCGAAGCCGCCCTCGAGCAGGTCAAGCCCGAAGTTGCGAAAAGCTATCGAGACTACCGCAATTATAAGCAGGATTTTGTCAAAATGCTGGATGAGGTCTATAAAAAAAGCCAATCCATCATGTATATCGGGGACAAGGAAAACAGCAACTCCGACAGTGCCCTTGTTTCCACCAAGCGTTCTCTGATTTATAATCAGCTGAATAAGGAGCTTTATCAAAAATTCTTTATGACAACCGAGGAACTGCAGGCATGTCGGGACGGGTATATTTATATCCACGATATGTCCGCCAGAAGGGACACCATGAACTGCTGTCTGTTCAACGTAAAGGATGTGCTGACAGGCGGCTTTGAGATGGGGAATCTCTGGTATAACGAGCCGAAAACACTGGAGGTTGCCTTCGATGTCATCGGGGATATCGTGCTTTCCGCGGCAAGCCAGCAATACGGCGGCTTTACTGTGCCCTCCGTGGATTTGCTCCTTGAGCCATTTGCGGAGAAAAGCTACGAAAAATATTACCGCCGCTATATCGATATGGGTCTGACCGCGCGCATCGCAGACAGAGAAGCCATGAAGGATATCCAGAAGGATTTCGATCAGGGCTTTCAGGGCTGGGAATATAAATTCAATACCGTTGCGTCCAGCCGCGGCGATTACCCCTTCATCACAATGACCTTCGGCACAGGCACAGGCAAATTTGCGAAAATCGCATCCATCACTATGCTGAATGTCCGCAGAAAAGGGCAGGGCAAAAAGAACTGCAAAAAGCCTGTTCTTTTCCCGAAGCTGGTGTTCCTCTATGACGAAAACCTGCATGGCGCAGGAAAGGAATTGGAGGATGTCTTTGAGGCAGGGATTCTCTGCTCCTCCAAGAGCATGTACCCCGATTGGCTTTCTCTGACAGGTGAGGGCTATGTAGCGGAGATTTACAAGAAATACGGTGCCATCATCAGCCCCATGGGCTGCAGAGCCTTCCTCTCCCCCTGGTTTGAGCGGGGCGGCATGGAGCCTGCCGATGCAGAGGACAAGCCTGTGTTCGTCGGGCGGTTCAATATCGGCGCGGTCAGCCTGCATCTGCCTATGATTTATGCCAAGGCAAAGCAGGAAAGCAGACCCTTCTTCGAGGTTCTGGATTACTATCTGGAGCTGATTCGTCAGCTGCATATCCGTACCTATGCCTACCTCGGCGAAATGCGTGCCTCTACAAATCCTCTGGCGTATTGTGAGGGCGGTTTTTACGGCGGTCACCTGAAATTCCATGAAAAGATTAAGCCGCTCTTAAAAACGGCGACAGCGTCCTTCGGCATTACGGCGCTGAATGAATTGCAGGAGCTCTACAACGGCAAATCTCTGGTTGAGGACGGGCAGTTTGCGATTGATACCCTACAGCATATCAATGATAAAATTGCGGAATACAAGAAGGCGGACGGCAATCTTTACGCCATCTACGGCACGCCTGCGGAAAGCCTCTGCGGCTTGCAGATTACGCAGTTCCGCAAGAAATACGGCGTGATTGAGCATGTTTCCGACCGCCCCTACGTTTCCAACAGCTTCCACTGCCATGTGACCGAGGATATCACCCCGATCGAAAAGCAGGATCTGGAAAAGCGCTTCTGGGATTTATCCAACGGCGGCAAAATTCAATATGTAAAATACCCGATTGATTATAATTTGGATGCCATCCGCACCCTTGTGCGCCGTGCCATGAAATTAGGCTTTTATGAGGGGGTCAATCTTTCCCTTGCCTATTGCGATGACTGCGGGCATCAGGAGCTGGAAATGGACGTTTGCCCGAAATGCGGCAGCAAAAATCTTACAAAAATCGAGCGCATGAACGGCTATCTTTCCTACTCCCGCGTGAAGGGGGATACCCGTCTGAATGACGCAAAAATGGCTGAAATCGCAGAAAGGAAGAGTATGTAATGCGGTATCATAATATTACAAAGGACGATATGCTCAACGGCGAGGGGCTGCGTGTGGTGCTCTGGGTGAGCGGCTGTTCGCACCACTGCGAGGGCTGTCATAACGCCGTCACATGGGACCCTGAGGGGGGCCTTGCCTTTGATGCGGCGGCAGAGGAGGAGCTGTTCTCCCTGCTCTCCCGCGACTATATCAGCGGCATTACCTTCAGCGGCGGCGATCCGCTTTATACGGGCAATCGGGAGGAAATCGAACGGCTGGCAAGGAAGGTCAAGCTGGAATATCCGGAGAAGAATATCTGGCTGTATACAGGCTACCGCTGGGAGGAAATCAGCGCACTGCCGCTGATGCAATACATTGATGTGCTGGTGGATGGAAAATTCATCGCAGACCTGAAGGATACCAAGCTGCACTGGAAGGGAAGCTTCAATCAGCGCATCATTGATGTGCAGAAATCCCTGCAAAGCAGCTCCCTTTACCTATACCATGCAGAATGAGAGAGGAACGAGATATGGAAAAAATCAAGATTAAATATCTGAGCGATAAAATCGAAAGACTGCGCTACATTGACGGGAAATCCGACTGGATTGACCTGCGTGCGGCAGAGCGTGTAGAGCTGAAAAAGGGCGAATTTCAGCTGATTCCGCTGGGGGTTGCCATGCAGCTGCCACAGGGGTTTGAGGCGCATATTGTGCCGCGCAGCTCGACCTTCAAGAACTTCGGCATCATCCAGACGAACCACTGCGGCATTGTGGATGAAAGCTACTGCGGCAACAATGACCAGTGGTTCATGCCGGCATTTGCGCTCAGGGATACGGTGATTGAGGTGAATGACAGAATCTGCCAGTTCCGCATATTTGCGCATCAGCCGACGCTGACATTTGAGGAAACAGACGACCTTGGGAACGAGGATCGCGGCGGACTCGGCTCGACCGGAAAGCAATAAAAACGGCGGACTTTACCGGACAAAGTGGACTGGACTGGACACCCATTGGACACCAAAAAGACGGGGTGTGGACACCCCTGTGGACACCCTATGGACACAGAAAAAAGTGATTTTCCAAACGGAAAATCACTTTTTTTGTTTAGGGTTTTTATTCTTTTACCAGAGAATATGTAATCGTTACATCTTTACCATTAACTTTACCCTTAATCGTAATTGTAGTACCATCCTCTACATCTGCAAGGCTGCTTTCGTAGAATTTGATACCAACGCTATAATTTTCTGTTACAGTACCAAATTCAGTCTCACTAAAGGAAAAACTGAAAGTAGCCTTTGTAAACTTCTTATCATTGCCAACCTGCACTTCTGTAATGCTATCGACGAAAGAAGCTAAATCATTTTCATTATCGAAACCATTAAAACGCATTTCATAGAATTTGCCATTCCAATCTTGTTTCAGTTTGCATTCTTTTACCGTAATGCCGCCGTTATCGGGTGTTTCGGGGGTACCAGGGGCAGTTGTGCCGCCGCCACTATTGCCGCTGTTGGGCATAGTATATGTTACTACATTTTCTTTATAACCTGTTGCAGTAATAGTAACTGTAATATTACCACTGCCTGTAAAGCCTTCTGCGCCTAATTTCAGGCTCGGCAATATGATACCAAGAGAATACTGCTTGCCTGTCGGCGTAGAGTCTTCCGTTGCTGTGTAGTCAGTATTCCCAACCTTTACAGAAGTGATTGCATTCAGATAATCAGATACATCATTGCCATTAAAGGAAACTTGATAATAATTATCTGCCTCCTTATGCTCAATCTTACCTGTGGGTGCTGGTTTTGTTGTGGGTTCTGTGGGTGTTGCATCGGTACCATAGTTGATTACCAGATCCTTATAGCCTGTTGCTTTGATGGTTACTGTTGTTTTGCCATTTGCAACAAAGCTGCCTGTGCCCAGTTTCAGATCATCTTCAAAGCCTGTTTCCTTCACATAAGAGGTGCTCTTTTCTCCAACCTCAGTGCCAGAAACAAGGCTGTACTCTGTCCCCTGAACTATTACAGATGTAATATTCTTCACATATTCTCTTGTATTACCCCCTGTGAAGGTAACTTTGTAGTAAGGATAACTACCCGTTGCACCGTATTCGGTCTTTTCAGCAATCGTATATGCAGGTGCATCCAGCTTAGTATCTTCGCCGGGATTAGGTGTAGGGTCGGTAGTTGCGCTATCACCTTTCAGTGTATAGGTCATTGTTTTGTAACCCTTCGCCTCTACAGTAATCAGAGTACCCTTTTCTGCATCAATGCCGTTTACAGCCAAATCCAAAGCATCCTTATAACCGCCATAGGTGGAATCTGCAATCTTTGTACGATAGTTATCATTCTGGAAGTAAATGCTTGTTGCTTCTGTGTATGCTTTCGTGCCAACGGTTACCTTTTTGATTGCGCCCAGATATGTATCCAAGTCCTTACCCTCCAGACCGCTGAAGGTCAGACGGTAATAATCAGTGCTTTCCAGTAAACCATCCTTGTCTTTCTTTTCATGCTTTGCAACGGAAGGTGCTGTTTTCAGAGGTGTTGTTCTCTCTACTGTAAATTCTTCTGTTGTCAGTGTTTCATAGTGGTTTGCAGATACGGAAACGGTATAGATACCGGGTTCTACGTTTTTCAGTGTGATGGTTTTGCCATCTTCGCTTACTACATAGTAAACAGCATTGCTGCCTTCATAGCCCTGATGATATACTGTTTTTTCCGTGCCGTCGCTGTTTTTCAGCACAACGCCGCTGAGGTTTTTCAGAAAATCCCCTTCGGAATTTGTTACTGTGATGACAACATCCTGCCCTTCGCTGATAGGTGTTGCTACAGAAAGGGACAGTTCTTTTTCTGTTTCCTTCGCATAATCAATGGTAACAACATTGCTGAGGTAGCCTGTTGCATCTACTGTGATTTTATTTTCGCCGATTTTCAGTGCGTCTGCTTTGATTGTAATCTTATTGCCTTCGATGGTATAAGCATCTGCGCTCAGTTCCTGCCAGTTATCATTCAGATACAGCTTTGTAATCTTGCCCATGTAAGCATCTGCATTTTCAAAGGTAATTTCAACATCCTGATTTTCCTTTGTCTCGCCTACTGTAGCCTTGGGTGCTTCCAATCTGCCATAGGTATTGCTGTGCTGAATATCACCCAGCAGACCATCTTCCAGAACCTCTTTTACTGCGGAAGGTCTGTTCGGGGTTGTTTTCACATTGCCTGCCGCAATATATTCTGCGTAGCCAAGCCATTCGGCACCTGCTACCTTTGCATCATTGACTGCATTCAGATAGCCTGTATGGGTTTTATAAGTTGTATCGCCCTGATTGAATACCGCGTCGCAGATTACATTGTACCAGTTATCTACTACCTTTGTTGCTGCCGCGCAGGTTACGCCCATTTCTTCCAACAGCAGTGCATTTGCCAGCAGGTCGCTATCGAACAACAGGTCTGCGGAAACCTTATAGCCGCCGCTGCTGTCGGAAGAACCACCGCCGCTGCCGCTGCCTGTAGCGTGTGTCATTACGTCATACGCTGCGGACTGATAAACTACAGCTGCCTGCTTGGAGGATACATCCTTACCGCCTGTTACGTTGAAGCTCTTGCTGAATTCCTTAAAGCCGTTGCTGCGGATTGTGATGGTATAATTGCCGTTATAAGGCAGGTTATTCACGCCTTCTTCTGCGTTCACATCGTTATACAGAACGAACAAATCGCCGAAAAGGAAATAATCGTTGATATAACGCAGTTCCTTTGTATCCCCCTTCGGGTCTGTCAGTGTTACGCTTTCGATGGGAGTTGTGATTGCATACGTCATATCCTTTACATCGAAATGCAGGTTTCTGCCGGAAACCGCGTTTTCTCTCAGAAGGAGTGTAGGTGCTTTTTCATTTACCACATGGATGGGAACCAATACGGATGCCTTATCGCCGCCATTGGATTTTACGCGTACATAGTAACGACCGTTATTGCGGAAATTGCTCTGTCCGATGGGAATGGTCAGTTCGCCAACCTTATTGTTATAGTGGGCAACATCCCCTGCCGATGTATAGGTCAGATTGGAGTTGATTGTGTTCTTGTTTTCGTTATACTCTACCAGCTCCAGCTTGTTAATGCCGTTGAACCATGCTTTTTCTTCATCGGTATTGAAGTTGAACATAATGGTTACATTACCTACAACCTCGCCAAAGCTTTCGCCATCCTTTACTTCCGCATCGGGAGAGTAATAGGGATGTGCGTTTGCTTCTTCTGTCAAATTAAAGGTTGTTCTTGCGGGATTGATACGAACATTGCCGTCCTTATCGTAGTTTGTCAGATAATAATCCCATGCTGCAACAGCACCATGCGCCCATACATACTTAGGCAGGTACTGTGTACCTGTATAAACGGATGCCGCACCGCTGCCGTTCAGATTGATGGTCTGTGTTTTATCACCGCTCTTGATAACAACCTGCTTGGGTGTCCCTACCAGAGGCAGCTTTGCGATTGTGCCATCTGTGGTCACCTTGGACAGTTTCGCTGTTACATCTGTGCCGTCAACCGTTACGGAAGTTACTTTTTCTATGCTATAGCCATCCTTGAATGCCAGAGGCAGCCACGTACCCATATCGGTGCTTTCTACCACTGCTTTTTCTGCATCCACGATAGCCTCTGCGGTTGCTGTGCTGCCGCTATTGGAGCCGCCGCTATGGGAGCCGCCGCCGGAGGAGGAACCGCCGCCGCCGGATGTTTTCTTAGTATTGGTTTTGGGGGCTTCATCTGCTTTGGCTTCTTCTTTATTCTCTGCTTTATCATCAGAAGCAGCGGAGGAGCCATAAAATTCCTGCATACGATACAGCAGCTGTGCAAATTCTTCTCTTGTTACCTGCTGTGTGGGGCGAAGGGTCTTATCCTCATAGCCTGACGCATAGCCCTGTGCAATCATTGCGGAGATTGCCGCCTTTGCCCAGCTGCTGATGCTGCCTGCGTCGTTATAGGATGCAAGTGTGCTTTCATCGCCACCTGTTACGGCAAAAGCTCTGACCAGAATGGCGAACAGCTCCTGTCTGGTTACGGGGCGATCGGGGTAGATGGAATCTCCATCGCCATAGAGGATATTCAGCTCGACTGCCTTTGCCATTGCGCCGGCATACCATGCGTTTTTATCCGCGTCTGTGAAGTTATCCAGCACGCTGACATCGCCTGCGCCTGTTTTCATCGCGCGAGAGAGGATTGCCGCCAGCTGTGCGCGTGTTAAGGCAGCCTTCGGCGCGATTTTATCCTCGCTTACTCCTGTGATAAAATTATTCTTAACAGCAAATTCCATTGCGTCCTTGGACCAATTCTGCGGAAAATCAGAGTAATCCGCAGATGCGGCAGCATAAGCCTGACTGCTCAACAGTACAGATGTGCAAAGTACGCCCGACAGCAATCGGTACATTCCTTTGTTCTTCATAAAATTCTCCTTTCGTTTCCCTTCCCTATTACCTTTTTTTGTGTCTGCAAGATTAAAAATGATTGTTTTTAAAGAATCATTCTACTGTTAGTTGTATCTAACTTTCAGCAGTTTATCATCTGTAATATTCGCTTGTCAAGGCAGATTCTTCCAAAAATACACTTGTTGAAAAATGTTTTCATCTTTTGATTTTATTGCAAAAAAGTCTCATTTTTGGTAGAATTTTTATTTTTGCAGCAAAAAAACAGACGAACCGCTTTCGCAAATTCGTCTGTTTTTTATTGATTCGATTTTCTTAAATACCTTTTGATTGCTTACTGCAGGGGTGCTACTGCGCCGCCGTAGGTGTTATTGATGAAATCAACCACTGTCTGACCATGCAGAACTTCCATCAGTTCAGCAATGCCGGGCAGATTTTCGTTGCCTTCTTTTACTACAACTACGTTGCCGTATGTCTTAGCTGCTACGGATTCTGCATCCTCTGTTGCCAGAGCGTCATCCTGTGTCAGCTTATTCTGCAGCGCATAGTTTGCATTGATTGCTGCGAAGCCCAGATCGCTCAGGGACAGAGGCAGCTGTGCAGCTTCCATTTCAACGATTTCCAGATTATAGGGGTTTTCTGTGATATCCAGCTTTGTTGCGGTTACGCCTGCATCGGGATTCAGCTTAATCAGACCATTTGCTTCCAGAAGCAGCAGCGCACGACCGCCGTTTGTAGCGTCATTGGGGATACCAACCTTTGTGCCGGCGGGGATATCCTTCAGATCCTTTACAGTGCCGGCATAGATGCTCATGGGTTCAAAATGAACCTTGCCAACTGCTACCAGATGTGTACCCTGTTCCTTATTGAACTGTTCCAGATAAGGGGTGTGCTGGAAGTAGTTTGCATCCAGATCACCGGATTCTGTTGCCAGGTTAGGCTGTACATAATCTGTAAATTCAACGATATCCAGCTTGATGCCTTTCTCTGCCAGTTCATCCTTTGCTGCATTCAGGATTTCAGCATGGGGTGTGGGAGAAGCACCGATTTTCAGTGTGATTTCCTCTTTGTTGCTGTCATCGTTTGTTGCTGCGTCATCAGAGCCACCGCAAGCTGCCAGACCAACAGTCAGCACCCCTGCCAATAAAATTGCAAAAAATTTCTTCATAGTACGTTTCCTCCTTGTTTTAAAAAAAATATTCTTTTGCTTTTGGTTTTTTATGTGAAGCCTAAAAAACAGGCTTACAGTCTTCTGTCTGTGTGCTTGGAAATACGCATGCCAAGCTCCTGAAATACTAATACGATGATTGCCATGAGGATTACCATGACATACATGATATCGGACTGCTTTCTATAATAGCCATAGTTGATGGCAATGGCACCCAAGCCGCCTGCGCCGACGATACCTGCCATTGCGGAATAGCCCAAAATGGTGGTAATGCTGATTGCCGCACCGACCAAGAGAGAGGGCTTTGCCTCGGGCAGAAGTACCTTCGTCATAATCTGAAACGGGGAAGCACCCATGGACTGTGCCGCCTCAACAACGCCGATTTCCACTTCCTTCAAAGAGGATTCTACCATTCTTGCGATGAAGGGTGCGGCTGCAATCCAAAGACCGACAATCGCCGCCTTGGAGCCGATTACTGTGCCGACCACCATTTTTGTGAAGGGCATCAGCGCAATCAGGAGAATCAGGAAGGGAATGGAACGGAAGAAGTTGATAATCATTCCCAGAAGGCTGTTCAGCCAGGGAATCGGATGAATTCCATCCTTATCGGTCACAACCAGAACCAAGCCCAACGGCAAGCCGATGATATACGCCAGAGCTGTAGAGATGACTGTCATATAAATGGTTTCTATAAAGCCTTGCCCGACCAGAGCAAGCATACCTTCCTTAAACATATTCTACCTCCTCTACTTCTACGCCTCTGTCTGTGAGATATTGAATCATTTTCTGACGAATTTCCTTTTCCTCGGGGAACTGCACAAGCATTTGACCAAAGGCTTGATTTTCAATCGTTCTTGTATTTGCCGCCAGAATATTTACGACATTCTTCAGCTCAATCATCATCTGCCCCAGAACAGGCTCATTTTCACTGCCGCCCTTGAATACCAGACGATAGGAATACGGCAACTTGCCTGTATATGCCTCTCGGTTTGTACCCTCGTGCATAACCAGCTCCTGCCCGATTTTTGTTTTGGGGGCACGGAAGATTTCCTCCACGCCGCCCTCCTCGGCAATCAGACCGCCATCAATGATGGCAACTCTATCACAGATTTCCTGAATGACGCTCATTTCATGGGTGATAACCACGATGGTAATGCCCAATCTGGTGTTGATATCCTTTAACAAGGAAAGAACACCTGCGGTTGTATTCGGGTCCAGTGCGGAGGTGGCTTCATCACAAAGCAGCACCTTCGGCTCGGTTGCCAAGGCTCTTGCAATGGCAACTCTCTGCTTCTGCCCACCGGAAAGCTGCGCCGGATAGGATTCCATTCTATCTGCCAGACCAACCAAATCCAGAAGCTCCTTGGCTCTTTCCTTTGCCTTTGCCTTCGGCACACCGGAAATTTCCATCGGGAAGCAGACATTATCCAGTGCCGTTCTCTGCATCAGCAGATGGAACTGTTGGAAAATCATACCCATGTGTCTGCGCTGCTCTCTCAATTCCTTATCGCCAAGGGCGGTCAGCTCCACGCCATCGAGCCAAACCTTACCGGCTGTGGGGCGTTCCAGAAGGTTGATGCAGCGAACCAGCGTGCTTTTGCCGGCACCGCTCAGCCCGATGATGCCGAACACCTCTCCTTTTTTAATATCTGCGCTTACGCCATGGAGTACCTCCAGCTCGCCCGCCTTGGTGCGGAACCGCTTTTTGATACCCTCTAAGCGAATCATCGTTTCTTTTTCAGACATTTCCCAAACCACCTTTTCTTTATACGCAAAATAAAAAGCTCTCCTCCCGTTTGACCACTCAGTCAAAGGGACGAGAGCATAATATGCTTCGTGTTACCACCCTAATTCACAGCAACCTCACGATTACTGCCTTAACAAGTACGGGCATTTGCCGATACTCCGGCGCTGTCACGGGCGCTCCCGTCGCAGCCTAAAGGGAAACCCTCTCGGTGCGCGGCTCCAAGACCATCTTCCAACCCTTCCGCATTTCCTCCTTCGCAGCTACCGGAGGTTCTCTGTAAAATCTTTCAGGCTGTACTCTTCTTTTCATTGCCTTTGCTTTTTGAACTTGTACCCCATTATACCCCGTAAAAAATATTTGTCAACTCTTTTTTTAAATTTTTTTAATCTTTTTCTTCGTCCTCGGAGGAAGCATATTGTGCAAAGGGAATATCCTCATACAGATACTTATGGAGCATATCCTTTGCCTGCGCCAAGTCATAGATATAATACCATGCGCCGCCAATCGTCTGCCCTTCGGCGTGGATATATTCATTGGGGAACGCCGCCTGATCCAGCGTAAGAGAGCTGCCCTTCAGACCGACGGAGGCCAATTTCAGAAGCTCATCATTGCTGAGGGAGGTCTGCACCATGGGGGCGAACTTCCGCACATAGGAGGGGTATTCCAGAGGGTTAATCTCCTTCGCCTTTTCAAAGAGGGACGCAAGAACCTCTCTCTGGCGGGAGGTACGCATATCATCATTATCAATTTTACGGATACGGGAATAGCTGACCGCCTGCGGCCCGTTCAGGGTGATATAGCCTGTTTCGTAAAGAGGCTCGCCCGACAGAAGATAGGCGTTAATCTGCCGACGCTCCGCTTCGGTGACATCCACCTCGACACCGCCCATGGCATCAATCCCCTCTGCGAGGGAATCGAAATTGACGGCGACGTAATCGGTGACATCCAAGCCGAAATTTTCATTGAGGGTGCGAATGGCAAGCTCAGGCCCGCCATAGGAAAAGGCATGGTTGATGCGGGTGTTATTGTAGCCGGGGATGGCAACATAGGTATCCCTTGCGATGGAAACCAGCTTAACCTGCCCTGTTTTGGTATTGACAGAGGCAACCATGACAACATCGGAGCGGCCGTTATAATCATGATTGCGGGAATCTACGCCATAAAGGGCAATATTGATGACCTTTTCATTCACGCTTTCATTGACGGAAAGATTATCCTCATCCACCTCGGTACGATCCAAGCCGCCAATCATGTATAAAAATACACCATAAGCCGCGCCAAGCAGCGCAAGACAGACAGTCAAAGTAATCAGAAGGGTCTTGAGATACAGGCGTTTCAGGTGCTTTCTGTGCTCCTCCCTTGTCATGCTCTGCTTCGCATATTTTTTCGCCGTTGGGCGTTTTTTTCGCTTCGATGTATGTGCCTCTCTGTTTTCTTGTGTTACAAGCAATTTTCTTTATTTTAAAGGAGTTTTCGACAAAAAACAATTAAGATTCCTTTAAGATGTGATTTCTGCAAAAAAACAGCTCAGGCACGAACGCCTGAGCCAAGGGGATTTTAGATTTTACTGCAGCAGCGCGAGAATCTGCTCCACGGGGGCATAAACCTCGCCATCCACATAGAAGCATTGGATGCCGCTTTCCTTGCCGCCAATGAGAAGCTTGAAATCGGTTTTTTTGGTGACAAGGTGTCCGCTGTGATCCATGAGCATTTCATTTCCCATGGTGGTAAGGGTTTTGCCGACGGTGAGATTGAGCGTGCCTGCTTCCTTTTTATATTCAGCGGAAAACCTTTTGCCAAGCTGTGCCATCTGCCGCAGAGGGGCATAGGGCGTGCCGAAGATTGCGAGAGTGGTCAGCTTCGCTTCTTTCCCTTTTACGGTAACGGTTTGCTCTGTGGTCTGGATACTGTTCGTAAGACCAACCCAGGAAAGCTCATAGGGTTTGATACGGTCGGTATAAATGCCGTCCACGCCTGCGGCAAGAGCATCCTCAAAGATGCGGTAGCGATTGACGGTATGGGCATAGACCTTGAGCCCCTTTGCCTTCAGCTTGGAGATATTTTCCTTCTTTGCACGGTCGATATGCAGGGTGACGGTATCAATGCCATTTGCGGCACAGAAATTCGCGATATCGCCATAATTGGGATTTGCATAAAGATACAGGGTGAAAATCCAGTTTTCAAAGGGATAGATTTCCTTGATCCAGCTGAGCATTTCTTTATTGTACAGCTGCGGAATGATGCGGCTCAGAATTTCGGGCGAGCCGATATTATTGGCGATATTCACCAGATCGCGGAACTGCCGCTGCACCTGCGCCTTATCGGTGGTTTTGGTATCCGTTATGAGGTACATATCGGGGTATTCCTGCATGAGATAGAGCAAATCCACCGCTGTCATGGGGGTCTGCTCATAGACCGCAGGGGTCGAGGTGAAGGTTTTGGTATCCATCACCAGAGAGCCGCTCGGCTTGATTTCCAGACGATAATAGGAGCCGTCCTTTTCAAAATCGTGCCGCACGACGAGGGTACCGTCTGAGGTATAGGTAAAATCCGCCTCTACGGCGCGGAAGCCATTCTGCCAAGAGGTCAGGAAGGCTTCTTTGGAATTGGTTTCGATTTTGCCGTCTGCCTCCCCCAAGGCATGGGCAATCAGAGGATTTTTGCTCTGCCAATCTGCCGCAAGGGCAGGCTGTGCCGCCGAAGCGCCAAGCACCAACGCCAGAGCAAATGCCGCTATTCTTTTTCCTTTCATGCTCTTCTCTCCAATCTTTTCCAACTATAAAACACAAAAAACAGGGATAGTGTTCTATCCCTGTTCCCTTGCATTTCTATTATTCGTCTTCGTCATCGAACAGATCATAGAATGTATTGGATACCTTTTCAAAATCGTCATCGCTTTCGATATTGAGAAGCTCGATGCCGTCCTCGTTTTCCTTATATTCATACAGGAGAACGGTTTCATCTTCCAGGGGCAGCAATGCGATATATTCCTTATCGGCAATGCCATCCACCGCAAACACACCAAGGATGCCACATTCCATTTCTGTATCATCATCCAGAGTGAGGGTTAAAGTTTCCATTTCCATTTCTTCGTGTACATGATCGTCATGATCGTGACCGCAGCCACATCCGCAAGTATCGCTCATTCTTGAATCCTCCTTAAAAGTTATGATTTTCCGTTGAAGCACGGAAGTATTGATTGTATATATGATAACCGAAAATCGCGTTTTGGACAATTACTTTTTCTGACTTTTTTGACGGTTTGCCTCTTTTTCCGCAAGTTTTTTCGCTTTTCTGGCAAAGAAGCCCAGACTATCGTCCGCCTGCTTTGTTTTTTTGCCCTTTTTGCCCTGCTTTTTGGGCGTTTTTGCCATAGAGAAAGGCTGTTCCTTCGCTTTTTTCTTTTTGGATTTTTTTGGTGCGCCGCCGGTTTCAATGACAAATTCACCGAAATCCTCTAAATCGTCAAATCCGCCCCAGCCGTCACCCTCTACCCATTTATCCTCAATGACAGGCTTTTTCGCTTTCATCGGCTTGATGATGTCTTTTTTTGTTTTTTGGCTATCGACCAGCTTGCCGAAGGACATTTCCTTCTGCTCAAATTGCAGACCCCATGTTTTTTCGTAGCGGTGAATCCACTTGCGTTCATAGGGGGTGACAATGGTGATGGCAGTGCCTTCCATGCCTTTTCTGCCGCAGCGGCCTGCACGATGGAGATAATGCGTGGGTTCTTCGGGGACATCCAGATTGATGATATGCGTAACACCCTCGATATCCAGACCGCGGGAGCCGATATCGGAGGCAACGAGGACATGGATACGCCCTTCACGGAAGCCATCCATGGCGTTTTTGCGCTCCTGCTTGCTTGCCTGCCCATAGATGCCTGCCGCCTTGATGCCGTGATAATTCAGCTTATCCACAGTGACCTCGATATTTTCGGGGTTATTGAGGAAAACCATGCACTTCTCCGGCTTTTCGCCTGCGAGAATTTTACGGAGATTGGCGAATTTTTCTCTGTGCGCGGAGAGGATATAATAATGATGGATGCCCTTGGGGACAATGCCGCCGCTTTTGGCTTCCAAATCAACCGCATCTGCCTTCATCATGGCTGCGGCTTTTGCCTTGGCTTCGCCGCTGACAGAGGCGGAAAGCAGAACAATCTGCCGCTCCTTCAGGGTTGTTTTGATGACAGCGGCAACATCCTCCACGTTGCCGTCATCCATAAGGCGGTCGCCCTCATCCAGAACGATGGTTCTGACGAGATGTGCCTGTATTTTTTTCTTACGAATCAAATCCAGAATACGCCCGACAGAGCCGACCACGATACGCGGCTTTGCTTTCAGCTTTTCCAGCTGTCTGCCGATGCCTGCCGCACCGATGAGAAGGACACAGCCTGCCGCGATGCCCGCATTCTCCTGCAAAAGCTCCGCCTGATGATAGACCTGCGCCGCCAGCTCATGGGTGGGGGTGAGGATAATCGCCTGCGTGCCGCGGATATTCATATCCAGCTTTTCAAAAATGGGCAAAAGATATGCCAAGGTCTTGCCGGAGCCTGTTTCGGAACGACCGATGACATCCTTGCCGGATAAAATTTCGGGAATCATTTTCTGTTGGATTTCCGTTGGGGTTGTGATGCCCTGCTCTGCCAACGCGGTGACCAAAGCTGCACGCAGTCCCAATGCTTCAAATGTATGTTCCATAGATACATCCTTTCTTTTTCCGATGCAGAAGTTATTCCCCCCATAAACAAAATCCTTCTGATACCGCGGAAAGGTTTGGGAAACGAAGCGTTTCCCGACCGGAATCCGCAGTCGGAATTTACTTCCGGCGAGGAAAACAGCGAGTTTCAAGGCTTTTTAGCCGATGGAACTCGTCTGTTTATTCTTCTGTCCAAACAAGTCGAAATCCTGATTTCGACTTATTCTTTACAAAATAATACAAATCAATCCGCCGCTGCCCTCGTTCACAATCTTTTGCAGCGTCTCCTGCAGCTTCATCTGTGCATCCTCCGGCATCCGATAAATTTTATTCTGCATCCCGTCACTGACCATAGAGCTCAGCGTCCGCCCGAAAATATTCAAATCCCAGATTTTCTCCGGCTCCGATTCGTAATCCGCAATCAGTCGGTCGATAAACTCCCGCGACTGCTCTTCGTTCCCGATGATTGGCGGAACCTCCGTTTCTACGTCTGCCTTGATTAAATGAATAGATTCCCCCTTCGCGCGCAGCTTAATTCCGCAACGGCTTCCCTGCTTAAACACCTCAGGCTTCTCCAGCGTAATTTCCTCAAACACCGGTGTCACCACACCGTAGCCCTTCCGCCGTACATCGTTCAGTGCCGTCGCAATCTTGTCATATTCCTGCTTCGTTTCCGAAAGCATTTTTATCGTAGAAATAAGCGCATAGTCATTTTCAATCGGCATCTCCACCGTTTCGCTCAGAATCTGATAGAATAACCCATCCGCAAAATTAAGCGCAATCTCCGCCGCGCCCTCTCCCGGCAAAATTCGGTCGGTATATGCCTTTTTCAGAAAATCCGTTTCCCCAAGTGCCCCGATTGCCTGCTCCACATCCGCAAGCTTCTCCACCTGCGCCATCACGCCCTTCAGCGCATCCGTCAAGCCCTGCTTCAGCCAATGTCCCTGCTCCAGTGTTTCCACCCATCCGGGGAAAAAGAACCGCAGCTCGCGCAAAGGGAACTGATACAGCATCCGCTCCAGGATCCTCCGAATGTCCTCTGCCTTCAGCTGCGCCGCATTGACCGCCAGCACAGGCACGCCGTATTTTTTCTCCAGCTCACTCCGCAGGCTCTCTGTGCTGTCGCTGTAGGGCGCGGCGGTGTTCAGCAGAATCAGAAACGGCTTGCCCAATTCCTGCAGCTCTGCAACCACCCGTTCCTCTGCCTCCTCATAATTTTCCCGCGGCAGTTCGGTCACGCTCCCGTCCGTTGTCACTACCATCCCTATGGTGGAATGACCTTCTTCGTCCCCAGCTCCGCCGCTTCGCGAAAGGGCATCGCATTCTCCGCCCATGGCGTATGTACCATTCTGGGGCTGTCCCCGTCCATGTCGCCCTCTGCCCCCGGCACCAGATATCCCACGCAGTCAATCATCCGCACGCGCACATCCGCATTGTCCCCCAAGGAAATTTCCACCGCTTCATTCGGCACAAATTTCGGCTCTGTCGTCATGATTGTCCTTCCGCTTGCCGATTGCGGCAGTTCGTCCTTCGCCCGCTCCCTCGTGTAGGTGTTTGCAATGTGCGGCAGCACCAGCAAATCCATAAATCGCTTGATAAAGGTCGATTTCCCTGTTCGCACAGGCCCCACCACGCCGATATAAATGTCTCCGCCTGTCCGCTCCGCAATGTCCTGATAAATATTGAATGTTTCCATGCCTTTTCCTCCGTTTCTTTCGCAACTGTATCCATACAATGCAATTTATGGAAAATCAAACAGGAATATGCCAATTCTTTTGCAGACAGCGAAAAACCCCTGCCTTCGCAGGGGTTCCAGACTGTAGACAAAGTAGTTTTGAGGCAGCAGAAGGGCTTGGGAAACAAACTGTTCATTACTTTGCTACGCAAAGCAGGCTTCGCC
>ERZ1106935.1499-NODE-1499-length-19969-cov-19.368635_pt1 | contig 19969 bp, 22 predicted proteins | sample MGYA00403666_ERZ1106935 | MGnify/ENA primary metagenome ERZ1106935 (study PRJEB35170, sample SAMEA104062452) | human gut metagenome | biome: human gut; feature: human-associated habitat; material: faeces | place: Denmark | collected 2012-11-20 ... | reverse complement strand
AAAGGGCGGAGGCGGGGCATGCCCCGCCTCTTACACCACATCTCTGTGCGCTACCCGAATAACGCCCCTAACCTTAAACTTTAGCTTGAACTTAGCTATAATGCGCTTCGTTCCTACCAGGCTGTGGTTGCGGACGGACGAAATGCCCGTCCTAGTCCAAGACAGACGCGGTCAAAGGGATCCACGTAAGCGACCGCGTGCGCGCGGCGCGATCATGGCGCGTCCTAGATGTAAGCCGCACCGTCCGTTCTACTTTCTTTGGGGCAATACCGCCTCGCGGGCGAGCGGGCCAGTCGTGAAGGTGGCTGCGGCCTCCCGAGCAAACACCCCGGTGCGCAAGTGTGGGGTCAAATACCAGGTCAGCTGGTGGGAACAACCTGATATTCCGCGCAACGCACGGATCGTATACGACACAGAAGGCAGGGTAGTGGACATGGTGAGGGGCAGCTTGATGCACGCGGCTCGGTTAGGTGCTGGGACCGCAGCGGTCATCGCCGTTTTGGGCCTGAGCGGATGCGCGTTCAACCCGCTGTCTACGTTCACGACTCCCACGATCGACCAGATCGAGTACGAGACCGTCACGCCGGCGGTGTCGGACGACGCCCTGGTCACTCCCGGAACCCTGACGGTCGCCCTCGATACTTCCGATGCGCCGCAGGCCATGCAGGACGCCGACGGCGAGCTCACGGGGTATGCGGTCGACGCCGCCCGCGCCCTCGCAAGCCGCATGGGCCTTAAGGTCGCCTTTGTCGATGCGTCCTCGGCAGGTTCCGCGCTCGGCGACAAAAAGGCCGATATCTTTATCGGCGAGATTAACTCCACGGACGGGGACATTAGCTCGCTCGGCACCTGCCTGTACGATGCCACTTCCGTGTTCGGTAAAACTAGCGATGGTGGGTCGCTAAGCGTTTCCACCGATACCCTTAACACGTCCACCCTGGGCGTTCAGGCGTCCTCGGCCTCGCAGGAGGCGCTTGCTAAGCAGAGCATCACCGCCAACCAAAAGACCTACTCCAACATCAACGAGTGCTTTGAGGCGCTCGAGTCCGGCGAGGTCGACTATGTGATCTGCGACTCCACGGCCGGCGGCTACCTTGCACGCCTGATGAGCGAGGTCTCCTATGTCGGTGCGCTCGAGGCGCCCTCGACGCTTGGTGTTGTGGGCCTCTCGTCCAATGACGAACTATGCCGTGCCGTGAGCGATGCCCTCGACGGTATTACGGACGACGGCACGCTCGAGGCGGTCCACTGCGTCTGGTATGGCACGATGCCCTACGACCTCACCACTAAGACTGTTTCGGGCGCTAACGTGCAGCCAGGCGACTCTGAGTCCAGTGAGACCACGTCCTCCGGCAGCGAGTCCTCCGATTCCAACAATGAGACTGCATCCTCCGAGGACAACTCGTCCAGCCAGGAAGGCGCCATCACCGACGACGACATTAACAAACTCAATAGCTAGTTATTGCTAGGGGTGGTGTCTCCTATACGTTGGAAAGGACACCTCTTCACGGTTTCAACACGCACTGCCGGGCTTCCCCGATGGGGGAGCCCGGCTTTTTCATCCCAATAAAACCAGCAGGTCAAAGCCAATTTTCGGGACCAAATACAAAGCGGCCGGCCCCCTCCTATAGCGCACTTTGCCACAGAAAAGTGCGAGACTTCGGTATGCGGTATCAAGCAATCGTTATTCGGGTCTTTAGGAATCCGCGTGATTAAATGCACGGCAATGGGTACATAGCCAGTACAGTAAGTCCCCGAGGCAGATTGGAGCCACGTATGGATATCAAGGTTTCTGGACGCAAGACGACGGTAACCGATGCTCTGCGTGCGCACGTGGATGAGAAGATCGGCGAGGCGCTCAAGGTTTTCGATATCGAGCCCATGACGGTCGACGTTGTACTTCGCTATGAGAAGAACCCCTCGAACCCCAACCCGGCAATCGTCGAGGTTACGGTTCGTGCCCGCGGTTCGGTGATTCGCGTTGCCGAGCACGGTGCAGATATGTACGCCGCCATCGACCTCTCCGCCGATAAGGTCACCCGCCAGCTGCGCAAGTTCAAGACCAAGGTCGTGGACAACCGCCAGGGCGGTGCCAGTGCAGCGGATGTTGCGCCGGTCGAGCGCGTCGAGGATCTGGCCGACCTGCTGCTGCCCGAGGAGGAGGACGACCTGCTCGTCCGCGAGAAGGTCATCGATGTCACCCCGATGACTGAGGAGCAGGCGCTGGTGCAGACCGATCTGCTGGGCCACGACTTCTACGTGTTCGAGAACGCGACGACTGGCCTTATCAATGTGGTGTATCACCGTAAGAATGGTGGATATGGCATCATCAAGCCCCGCATCGAAACACTTGACGAGTAAAATACGTTAACTTGCATGAGTTAACGGCCGGCGGTCACCCCATGCGGATGGCCGCCTTTTTTACGTAAGGAGTCGCTTTGATGGACAAGGCTGCATCTACCGGCCATTCTGACCGCTGCCGCATCGTCGTCGATACCTGCTGCGACTTTAGCCCCGAGGTCGCCGCGAACCTCGATGTCGATATCTTGGGTTTCCCCTTCATTATCGATGGCGAGGAGCGTACGGACGACATCTGGTCGAGCATGAGCCCTAAGGAGTTCTACGACCGCATGCGCGCTGGCGCTCGCGTGTCTACCTCCGCCGTGTCGCTCGGTCGCTATATCGAGTTCTTTACCGAGTGCGCCAAAGAGGGCACGCCCACGGTCTACCTGTGCTTTACCTCGGCGCTGTCGTCGAGCTACAACTCCGCGTGCCAGGCGGCGGACGCCGTGCGCGCCGAGTATCCCAACTTTGAGCTCTACGTGGTCGACAATGCTCTGCCCTGCGCGACCGGCGCGCTCTTGGCGCTCGAGGCCGTGCGCCAGCGTTCGGCGGGACTGACCGCTAAGCAGCTGGTCGATTGGGCAAACGAGGCAAAGACCTACGTCCACGGCTACTTTACGCTCGAGAGCTTTGACGCGCTGGCTGCCGGCGGCCGCATTCCGCCCGCGGCGGCACAGCTCACGGCAAAGCTCGATGTCAAGCCCGAGCTCTCCTACGACCTGGCCGGCTCACTGTCGCTGATCGGCGTCAACCGCGGCCGCAAGAAGGCGCTCAAGTCCATCCTCAAGTCGTTCCGCGAGAACTACGTGCCCGACCGCACCATGCCCATCGCCATCATGACGGCCGATGCCGAAAAGGACGGCGACTGGCTCGAAGCCGCCATCCGCAAGGAGGAGGGCTGCGCCGACGTCACGATCATTCGCGGCTCCGTGGGTCCCACCATTGGCTCGCACGTGGGCCCCGGTATGGTGGCCTGCGCATTTTGGGGTAAGAACCGCGCCGACAAGGCGTCGCTTTCCGACCGTATCGCCCGCCGCGTGCGCGGTCAGTAGACAGGCGCTGCGGCCGCAATCGATTCCAACTCACCGCCCAAACGCTGGCACCGAGTATTCAACCTGGTAACAACACCCAACCCAAAAGGAAAGGTTTCATGGCAAACAAGCTCTCCGTCGCATTTATCGGCACCGGAATCATGGGTGCCCCCATCGCCGGTCACATCCTGGATGCCGGCTATCCCGTCACGGTCAACAACCGCACCAAGTCCAAGGCTGCCGCGCTTATCGAGCGCGGTGCCGCTTGGGCCGATACGCCGGCCGATGCCGTGGCTAACGCCGATGTCGTCTTTACCATGGTGGGCTATCCCTCCGAGGTCGAGGAGCTCTACCTGGCGGGCGACGGCCTGCTCGCGTGCACTAAGCCCGGCGCGGTCCTGATCGACCTCACCACGAGCTCGCCCGAGCTGGCGCGCGACATTGCCGAGGCCGCCCAGGTTTCCGGTCGCATGGCGTTTGACTGCCCCGTTACCGGCGGCGAGTCGGGTGCTATCGCCGGCACGCTTACGGCTATCGTGGGCGCTACCGAGAACGACATCGCGTCGGTCCGCGACATCCTTGCCACCTTTGCGGCAACCATCTGCTGCTTCGACGGCGCCGGCAAGGGCCAGGCTGCCAAGCTCGCTAACCAGGTGTCGCTGGGCGCCTGCATGGTCGGCATGGCAGACGCCATGGCATTTGCCGAGCTGAGCGGCCTTGACCTGGAGAAGACCCGTCAGATGATCCTGGGCGGCACCGGTAAGTCCGGTGCTATGGAGAGCCTGGCCCCCAAGGCGCTCGACGGCGACTACAAGCCCGGCTTTATGGTCGAGCACTTCATCAAGGACCTGCGCTTGGCGCTCGCCTATGCCGACGATCGCGAGCTTGCACTGCCCGGCGCCGACGTGGCCTTTACGCTCTACGACATGCTCGATGCCATCGGTGGTGCCAAGCTGGGCACCCAGGCCATCACGGTCCTCTATAAGGAGGAGGCCGACGCCATCGCCGCCGGTCTGGACTGGTCGCAGTATCGTCCTGAGGAGCATGGCGCTCACGAGGACGGCTGCGGTTGCGGCGAGCACGGCGACGACCATGAGTGCGGTTGCGGTCACCATCACGGCGAGGACCACGAGTGCTGCGGCGGCCACGGCCATGACGACGGCTATGAGTGCTGCTGCGGCCACCATCACGGGGAGTAGCGCCCATGAGCTGGACGTTCGTGGTACTAGCGCTGGTGCTCTTTCTCTTTGCGATCTACATTGGCTTTTTGTGCGGCCAGTGGGCATGCGAAAAGCGCGTGATCACCAAGCGCGACTACTGGATTGCCAACTTTGCAGGAGCGGCGGCAGTCGTCCTACTGACCTGGGTGTTCTCGCTGTTCCCGCTGGTGCAGTTTGCGCCGATCGGCTGGCTCGGCGGCTTTATCGCCGGTCTCAAGATGAGCTTTGGCGAGTCCGTCGGTCCGTGGCGCAAGCACGACGAGGTCTTTAACGTCAACAAGGCTCATCGCGCCGCCGCCGACGCGGGCGACGCTGAGGAACGCCGCCGTGCGCGCCGCAATGGCGCGGCCGACCGACAGCTCATCTCGGTCACCGATGACAGCAAGGGTGCTGGCAAGCACGCTAAGAAATAGTAAGAAGAGGTAACTATGGCAGAAAACAAAGACGAACAGCTCACCGACGAGGAGCTGGCACAGCTTCAGCTGGCAGAGGAGAACGAGAACGCCGTCGACCGTCTGGTCAAGGAGCTCGGCTGCCCCACGCGCCGCATCCGCCAGTTTGCCGCCCGCGTGCTGCACCTGCTTGCCGAGCGCGATCCGCAGCGCGTCGTGCCCTGCGTGCCCGCGCTGATCGAGGCGCTCGACCGCCCCGAGGCGCAGACCCGCTGGGAGGCCCTCGATGCCCTGACGGCGCTCGCCACCACCTGCCCCGAGCAGCTGGGTGATGCCTTTGAGGGCGCCGAGACTGCACTGTTCGACGAGATCTCCTCCACGCTGCGCTATGCCGCCTTCCGCCTGCTGTGCGTGTGGGGTGCCACGAGCGTCGAGCGTTCGCGCGAGGCTTGGCCCATCCTGGACGAGGCCATCCAGTGCTACCACGGCGACCTCGAGTATCGCGACATGCTCGGTTGCCTGTACGAGTTTTGCCAGGGCGAGATCGACGCCGAGGTTGCCGAGAAGCTCGCGCTGCGCCTTAAGTTCGACGCCGAGAACGGCAAGGGCAGCTATCTCAAGGCCCGTTCGAGCGAGATTTGCGAAATGCTTGTTAAACGTTTTGGCCTGGATCTCTCCAAAAAGAAGAAGCGTGCTAGCGTTAAAAAATCTGACGACGCCGAAGACGAGGAGTAACAGATTATGGCGCACGATGTAGTCCTGATTCCCGGTGACGGTATCGGTCCCGAGATTACGCAGGCCATGCGCCGCGTGGTCGAGGCCGCCGGTGTCCAGATCAACTGGAACGTCCAGGAGGCCGGCGCCGGCGTCATGGACGAGTTTGGCACGCCGCTGCCCCAGCACGTGCTCGACGCGGTCGCCGAGACCAAGGTTGCCATCAAGGGCCCCATCACCACGCCGGTCGGCACGGGTTTCCGCAGCGTTAACGTGGCCCTGCGCAAGCACTTCGACCTGTACGCCTGCGTGCGCCCCTGCCTGTCGCAGCCGGGCGACGGCTCGCGCTTCCGCGACGTCGACCTGGTCATCGTGCGCGAGAACACCGAGGACCTCTACGCCGGCATCGAGTTCGATGAGGGCACTGCCGAGGTCGAGGAGCTCTCGCAGCTCGTCGAGCGCTCGGGTCAAAAGACCTTCGCCGCCGATTCCGCGATCTCGATCAAGCCGATCTCTATCGCCAAGAGCCGCCGCATTGTGGAGTATGCCTTTGAGTATGCCCGTCGCTGCGGCCGCAAAAAGGTGACGGCCGTGCACAAGGCCAACATCATGAAGGCGACCGACGGCCTGTTCCTACGCGTTGCGCGCGAGGTGGCCGCCAACTATCCCGATATCGAGTTCAACGACAAGATCGTCGACGCCACCTGCATGGGCCTGGTCCAGAACCCCAACGACTTCGATGTCCTGGTGCTGCCCAACCTGTACGGCGACATCGTGAGTGACCTGTGCGCTGGCCTGGTGGGCGGCTTAGGTATGGCCCCCGGCTCCAACATCGGTGCCGACTGCGCCATCTTCGAGGCAACGCACGGCTCCGCGCCCGATATCGCGGGCAAGGATATCGCCAACCCCACGGCCGAGATTCTGTCTGCGGCTATGATGCTCGATCATCTGGGCGAGAACGATGCTGCCAATCGCATTCGTGCCGCCGTATCTGCCACGCTCGACGAGGGCGAGCAGGTTACCGGTGACGTGCGTCGTGCCCAGACCGGCTCCGTTGAGGGCGCTGTCGGTACGCAGGCCTTTGCCGATGCCGTTATTGCGCACCTGGCCTAAGGTATGCACGCTGCAAATGCCTAAATAGTACTTAAGTGTTTGCGTATAACCTAAGAATCAATACGCCCGGCGTCTCGTCGGGCGTATTCTATGAGGGATTGTGTTTCCAATAAGGAGTAGCTGACTATGGGTCTGATTCAAAAGAAGGACGAGAAGGACGAGATCGACGGCATCCAGATCATCGAGCGCGGCGAAGGCCCCGACGGTGATGAGGACGAGAAGATCGACCTGGTCGCTGGCACGTCTGCCGAACATATTGCCGCCGGCACGACCGCTGAGGAGGAGGACGCTCGCCTGGAGGCAAAGATCGCCGCGGACGCCGCCGATGAGAACCTCATGCCTGAGGAGCAGGACGAGGACGACGACTCGGACGTGGATGACCACGCTTGCAAGCACAAGACGACGATGATTGCCGCCTTTGTGGTCGCCGTCGTGATCGCTGCCGTGGTCGGCTTCTTTATCGGCAACGGTGGTTTTGGCGGCAAGGGTGCCGGCTCGGCGACCCTCACCGAGGACCAGCTCGATTCGACCGTGGCAAGCTATAGCTACAACGGCAAGAAGAGCGACATCACCGCGCGCGAGGCCATCGAGAGCCAGTACAGCCTTGATACCGTCAAGGACGACGACGGCAACTACACCGCTCCTTCTGCCGACGTTATCCTGTCCTACGTGCGCAACCAGATTCTGCTGGACGCTGCCGAGGACGAGGGCATTACCGTCTCTTCCAAGGAAATGAAGCAGTACGCCGAGGAGTCCATCGGCACCTCCGACTACAAGACTATGGCCAAGCAGTACGGCGTGTCCAAGGACCAGGCTAAGAAGATCGTCCGTCAGTCCGCGACGCTGCAGAAGCTCTACAAGAAGAAGGTCGGCGACAGCTCCGCAAGCATGCCGGCCGCCCCGACCGAGCCTGCTGACGGCAACGAGGAGACCGCGAGCAAGGACTACGCCGACTACATCATCAACCTTGCCGGCGATGAGTGGGATAGCTCAAAGGGTACTTGGAAGGATGCTGACAGCACCTATGCCAAGGCCTTTGCCGATGATGCCTTTACGGCCGATGGCGCCACCTACAAGCAGGCCATGACCGCCTACTACACTGCTTATCAGCAGTATTCCTCGCAGGCTTCGGGTGCCAGCTCCAAGTGGACCGAGTATGCTAACGGCCTCTACGCCAAGGCCAACATCAGCATCTACGGCCTGTTTGCGTAAGGTTTGCCTGCACTACTGCGCGCTAACCGATCTACCTGATTGAGCCCGCTAGAACGGACAACGTTCTAGCGGGCTTTTTGCGTTGAGGGCGTGATTGACGGCTTAATTATGACTATTCATCTTTAAGCCCAAAAAGGCTATCGGCTTCATCGTCGGATATATATTCCAGTACATCGCCCGGTTGGCAGTCGAGTGCCCGGCATATCGCGTCAAGAGTTGAAAAACGTATGGCAGAAACCTTGCCCGATTTAATGCGTGACATATTAACCTGGGAGATGCCCACACGTTCCGCAAGCTCTTTGGATGAGATCTTGCGTTCGGCGAGCATGCGGTCAAGCCGCAGAATAATCATGGATTCCCCCTAGAGCAACTCGTCATCTTGTTTTTGCAGGATATACCCGTAGCGGAAGATGCTGGCAATCAGGCAAATAATCAGGCCTGCAAAGAGCATGGAGGGCTCGAATAACTGGCCGACGAACGCATCCGTAAAGCTGCCGCCAAATCCTGAGAGTATCATTCCCGTGATTACGGCGCCAAGAAGCCTCACGGCAACGCCGCCGATAAGGAATAAATGTCCTACTCGACGAAGTGTCTGGTTACATTCAAGGTCAAAGGGCCTGCCTTCCTTTTCAATGTTGAAGAAAAGCCTGCGCACGCTTAGCGCGATGGTAAGCGCGAGACATGTCATCAAGAGGCTCCCTATGGCAGTGTGACCATCGTGTGCGACGAGCATAAGTGGGGCCTGCGCATCGGTGCCGACGATAGCAAGGCACGGCCCTTCGCCGGCTTGAAGTTCTACGGATTGGAGACACGAGCCTTGGGAGAGGCCAGGCAATATGAGTAGAAGGTCAATCGCAATGACTGCGAGGAGTCCCAGAGCGAGCGCGGTGGTAATGCAGATCGTGGCCCATTTGCAGATGCGAGCGAGCTTCCTCAGTTTGGCTATCGTCTGTTCGCGGCTGATGGTTTAATTCGATATAGATGCGTTTCGATGGACCATAACCCCTCCAATCGGCGTTTGGGATGATACTTGTATCATATCAGAATTAACGATAAACGATAAATAATTACGGATACTGAGTATGTAATGATTGAAAACGATTAGCGTGAGCTATTAGCTCATTTTGGATGCCGGAGTTTGGCGCGTGGGGGATAGGGACAAATGCCAAAATTTCCTGTGATCGCGCAAGCGCTCCATCGGGTTCCCCTAATTCATATGGGAAAACAGCTGCAAACGATTACAAGTAACCGGTGAACGGTCGAAAACTACCGTTCACCGATAATCTCAAAACTGGTTCTAACTGGTATTAAGTCAAAAAGACCAATTCACATATCTTCACAATGACCTGCAATTTTTCTACACGCTATTTTTAGCCGCCCTGCGTTGTTTAGACACAGGAAAAGATCCGATTTTTTGCCAAAGCATTTCGAAACGGTTTCAAAACCGCAGGTAGAAGTGTTAACGACCGGTAAACGGTCGATTTATCACCGTGAGCGGTGCAAAAACGTTTTACCGTATGAATCAACGAAAGCGACCTCTTTTGGGGTGATATAGTGACAACAACACGTCACGTGGTTACTACCAGTTTAGAAACCACTGGTCTTCAAAGAACGCTTTCTAAGAAGCTTTAAGGGCGAGTGCCCGCTGGCTTCCGAAAATCATCGGACTCAGATCGTACACACCTTCGGAAGGGAAATTTGAATGGTTGGCTTTATTCTTACCGGTCATGGACAGTTCGCACCCGGCCTTGCAAGCGCTATCGCTATGGTTGCCGGCGACCAGCCTGCTTTTACCGTCGTTCCTTTTGAGGGCGACCAGGCCGCATCCTACGGTGAGGATCTCCGCGCCGCTATTACCGCCATGCGCGAGGAGTGCGATGGCGTGCTTGTCTTTACCGACCTGCTTGGCGGCACCCCGTTCAACCAGTCGATGATGATTGCCCAGGATGTCGACAACGTCGAGGTTCTGACTGGCACCAACCTTCCCATGGTTATTGAGCTTCTGTTCCTCCGCGGCAATGCCACGCTCGCCGAGCTTGGCGAGCAGGCCGTGACCGTTGGCCAGACGGGCATCACCGCCCAGACGGTCGCATCCGTTGCCGGCTCCGAGGAAGAGGATATCTTCGGCGACGAGGACGGCATCTAATGGCCGATTTCGGAGCCAACGTCCTGAGCTCCTCGGTCGCCCTTTTAGGCCTGCTTGTCATCATGGGCTTGATTTACACCATCTGGTCGCAAGTCAACATGAAGAAGAAGCAGAAGTACTTCAAGGAGCTGCACACCGAGCTCAAGCCGGGTCAGGAGGTTCTTTTCGCCGGCGGTATCTACGGAACCGTCAAAGGCATCGAAGGCGAGAAGGTCCAGATCAAAGTCCGATCCGGAGCCGTCGTAGATGTTTCGCGTTACGCGATTCAGGAGATCAAGTAACTGTCGTCAGCAAATATCGAAAGGAAGCTGATCAACATGGCAGAACCCAACATTCTTCTTACCCGCATCGATAACCGACTGGTTCATGGTCAGGTTGCAACCCAGTGGAACTCCACCCTGGGCTCCAACCTCATCCTCGTCGCCAACGACGACGTGGCGTCCAACACCATGCGCCAGAACCTCATGAAGATGGCCGCTCCCGCCGGCGTCGCTACGCGTTTCTTCTCTCTGCAGAAGACCATCGACGTCATTGGCAAGGCGAGCCCGCGCCAGAAGATCTTCATCGTGGCCGAAACACCGGAAGACGTGCTTACGCTCGTCAAGGGCGGTGTGCCTATAAAGAAGGTAAACATCGGCAACATGCACATGTCGGAAGGAAAGCGCCAAGTCGCCACCTCCGTCGCAGTTAACGACGAGGATGTCGCTGCGTTTAAAGAGCTGCAGGAATTGGGGGTGGAGTTGGAGATCAGGCGCGTTCCGAGCACGCCTGTTGAGGACACGAGCAAGCTCTTCTCGTAATCCTCGTGATCCACGTTGTCAGGAGTGAAACCCTGACGTTCTGTACGTGAAATCCAAAGTGCGTACATACATTTTGAAAGGAGGAGCAAGATGGAATACTCGATCATCCAGATCGCTCTGGTCTTCGTCGTCACGTTCATCGCGGCAATCGACCAGTTTGACTTCCTCGAGTCTCTCTATCAGCCCATCGTCACCGGCGCCGTCATCGGTCTTATCCTTGGCGACCTCAACACCGGTCTTCTCGTGGGTGGTACTTATCAGCTCATGACGATCGGCAACATGCCGATCGGAGGCGCTCAGCCGCCTAACGCCGTCATCGGCGGCATCATGGCAGCCATTCTCGCTATCGCCACGGGCCTCGAGCCCAACGCGGCAGTCGGCCTCGCCATTCCGTTCGCTCTGCTTGGCCAGCTTGGCGTTACCCTGGTCTTCACGCTTATGTCCCCGCTTATGTCCACGGCCGATAACATGGCTCACAACGCGGACACCAAGGGCATCGAGCGCCTGAACTACTTCGCCATGGCTCTGCTCGGCCTGATCTTCGCTGTCGTCGTCACCCTGTTCTTCATCGCTGGCGCTACCATCGGTCAGACCATCGCTTCTGCCATCCCGACTTGGCTGCAGACCGGTCTGTCCGCTGCAGGCGGCATGATGCGCTTCGTCGGCTTCGCCGTCCTGCTCAAGGTTATGATGAACCGCGATATGTGGGGCTTCTTCCTCATGGGCTTTGGCCTCGCGCTCATCACCGTTGCCAACGATTCGCTGGCAACCCCTGCTCTGCTCATCCTCGCTCTCATCGGCTTCGGCATCGCTTTCTGGGACTTCCAGCAGCAGACCGAGCTGAAGGGTGCAGCTGTTTCTGACGGAGGTGACTTCGAAGATGGCATCTAATGAGTATGTGATCCCGGAGCACTACGAGGATCTCACTCCTGCTCCGCAGCTCGACCAGAAGACCCTCAACAAGATGGCTTGGCGCTCCTGCTTCCTGCAGGCCTCGTTCAACTACGAGCGTATGCAGGCCGCTGGCTGGCTCTACTCCATCATCCCCGGTCTGGAGAAGATCCACACCAACAAGAACGACCTCGCGGCTTCCATGAGCCACAACCTGGAGTTCTTCAACACCCACCCGTTCCTCGTCACCTTTGTTATGGGCATCGTGCTTTCGCTCGAGCAGAACAAGGTTGACATCCCCACGATCCGCGCCGTCCGCGTCGCCGCAATGGGCCCGCTCGGTGGTATCGGTGACGCACTGTTCTGGCTGACGCTCGTGCCTATCACGGCCGGCATCACCTCCAACATGGCCATCAACGGCAACGCCGCTGCGCCGATCATCTTCCTGGTGATCTTCAACGCCGTCCAGTTCGCTCTGCGCTTCTGGCTCATGAACTGGTCCTACAAGCTTGGCACCAGCGCTATTGACGCTCTGACCGCCAACATGCAGGCCTTCACGCGTGCCGCTTCCATCATGGGCGTCTTCGTCGTCGGTTGCCTGGTCGTCACCATGGGTGGCACCCAGATCAACCTCCAGATCCCCAACGGCACCACCCGTGGCCTCTCCGCTACTACCGTGATCGTCTCCGAGAAGGAGGCCGAGAACTTCACCGGTATGGAGGGCATCGATACCGAGACCGCTGAGGCCGGTACCATCGCCATGACCGATAAGGACGGCAACGCCCTTACCGCTTCCGATGCCGACGGCAACGCTGTCGAGTGCGGCGTCACCGATCTGGGTAACGGCATGGAGTCCGTGACCTACGGCACCGTTACCGAGGATCCGGTCAACTTCTCTGTTGCCGACACCCTCAACACCATCGTCCCGAAGCTCGTCCCGCTTATGCTTACGCTGCTGCTTTACTACATGTTCGCTAAGCACAGCTGGACCCCGACCAAGGGCATTCTCCTGCTCTTCGTCCTTGGCATCCTGGGCGCTGGCCCGCTTGGTCTCTGGCCGAGCATCTGGTAAGGCTCTAGCTTGAGGGGTGTGTCCCTACGCGGCTCACACCCCGACCCCTTAAGCCATGTGTATGTTAAAAGCCGCGTGCTCGAAAGAGCGCGCGGCTTTTGTTTTCTTAATGATTCGGGTGTTGCAGACCGATAATGCTTAACACCCTAGGTAGTTAGCCGAATTCGAGCAAAAGGGAGGATAGAATGGCGATCGGAGCGCGTAAGCAACCGCTGTACGATCAGCTGGTCGATATTCTGACCGAAAAGATTGACCATGAATATCGCGCCGGTGACATGATTCCTTCCGAGCGCGAACTTTCGGAGCGCTATGGTCTCTCGCGCACTACGGTACGCCTGGCTCTGCAGGAACTGGAGCGTTTAGGACTGGTGGTTCGGCAGCACGGTCGCGGTACCTTTGTGACCGACCGTTCGGCAAAGGCAACCAATCTTATGCAGTCCTACAGCTTTACCGAGCAGATGCGCGCGATGGGTCGAGAACCCGAGACCACGATTCTCGAGTTTTGCGAGATGGAGGCCGATAAGAACCTGGCCGAGCATATGGGATTGCGCATCGGTGATCGCATTTTTAAGCTCAAGCGCCTTCGTTCTGCCGACAACATGCCCATGATGGTCGAACGCAGCTATCTACCGGTTCGTCAATTTCTGTCCCTAAAGCGACCGCTGCTGGAGCGTAAGCCGCTTTACGATGTGATTGAGCAGGACTTTCAGCAAAAGATTCGCGTGGCCGAAGAGGAGTTCTATGCGAGCATAGCCCGTCCCACCGATGCCCACCTTTTGGGAATTGTCGAGGGCTCGCCTGTGCTCGATTTGGTCAGGACTACGTATAACGAGTTAAACGAGGTAGTGGAGTACACACTCTCGGTTGCTCGTGCCGATCAGTTTAAATACAAGGTTTACCACCAGCGCAGTAACTAGTGCTCGCATCGTTTCCATATGGTGATTCTTTGCATTTAACTGGTTACTACCAGATAACCAACCGAAGTGTATAATTGCACGTCAGAGGATTACTTCTAGAGAGAGGTATTAGAAATGTTCGAGAAGAGTGTCGAGGAGCTCACCGAGCTCGGCGCCCAGATCACCACGGCCGAGATTGCTCAGCAGCCCGAGCTTTGGCGTGATACGCTCAACATCTATCGCGAGAACAAGGAAGCCATCGAGGCCTTCCTGGCCGAGGCTCGCGCTATGGGCGAGGGCCGTCTGTCCGTTGTCTTCACCGGTGCCGGTACGTCCGACTACGTTGGCGATACCTGCGCTCCGTACCTGCGTCACGCTGGCAACACTGATCTCTACGACTTTAAGCCCATCGCCACGACCGACATCGTGAGCGCCCCGCGCGACTTCCTGCGCGCCGAGGATCCCACGCTCGTGGTTTCCTTTGCCCGCTCTGGCAACAGCCCCGAGAGCCTTGCCGCCGTTGCCGTTGCCAAGGAGCTCGTCCACAACGTCAAGTTCCTCAACATCACCTGCGCTCCCGAGGGCAAGCTCGCCGTCGAGTCCGCCGATGATCCCAATGCGCTGACGCTGCTCATCCCGCGCGCCAACGACAAGGGCTTCGCCATGACCGGTTCCTACACCTGCATGACCCTGCTCTCCACCCTTATTTTCGACACTGCCTCTGACGAGCAGAAGGCCGAGTGGGTCGAGACGATTGCCAAGATGGGCGAGGAGGTCATCTCCCGTGAGCCTGAGATCGCCGATTACCTCGCTGGCGATTTCAACCGCGTGACCTACTTGGGTTCTGGCTCCTTCGGTGGCCTTGCCCAGGAGAGCCAGCTCAAGATCCTCGAGCTCGCTCACGGTCTGGTCGCTACTTCCTACGACACCTCCATGGGCTATCGTCACGGACCTAAGTCCTTCGTCGACGATAAGACGCTCGTCTTCGTGTTCGTCAACAACGACGCCTACACCCGTCAGTACGACATCGACATCCTCAACGAGATCGGTGGCGACAAGATCGCTCAGCACACCGTTGCCGTTCAGCAGGATGGCGCTACCGTCTACGAGGGCGAGTCCTTCACCTTTAAGGGCTACGAGGCGCTTCCCGAGGGCTACCTTGCCCTGCCGTTCGTGATGTTTGCCCAGGCTATCAGCCTGCTCAACTCCGTGCGCGTGGGCAACACGCCCGATACGCCGAGCCCCACCGGCACGGTCAACCGCGTGGTTAAGGGCGTGACGATTCACCCCTTCACCGCTTAATCGCGTCCCCCTGTAAGGGCGCCCGTCCGCTCATAACGGCGGGCGGGCGCTTTTTGTTTTACGTGAGCTGGGTATAAGCATCACTACAGTCAACTGCTTTAGAAGCAAGGAGTGCATATGAGCACGTACGCAATTAAGGCTGACAAGTTCTTCTTGCCGGCAGGCCCGCAACTGGGCGGCTATCTTATGGTCGAGGATGGCGTTTTTGGCGCCTGGCAGGCCGACGAGCCCTCTTGCGAGATTAAGGACTACACGGGATCGTGGATCGCACCGGGTATGGTCGATACTCACATCCATGGCTTCTATAACCACTCGACTACCGATAACGATCCCGAGGGCATTGATATCAGCTCGACCGAGCTCGCCCGTCGCGGTACCACCAGCTGGCTGCCCACGACGTTCACCGATGGCGTCGAGCAGATCAAGGATGCCTGCGCCGCCATCGCCCAGGCTGACGAGGGTCGCGGCCCCGACTTCTGCGGTGCTCGCATTCAGGGCATCTATCTGGAGGGCCCCTTCTTTACCATGAAGCACGTGGGCGCACAGAACCCCGCCTACCTGATCGATCCCTCCGAGGAGGTCTTCGATCAGTGGCAGGAGGCTGCGGGCGGTCGCATCGTTAAGAGCGCCATGGCGGCCGAGCGCGACGGTGCCGCTGCTTATGCGGCTGCTCTGACCGCCAAGGGTGTGGTGACCAGCATCGGTCACTCCGACGCCACCTACGATGAGTGCATCGCTGCCATCAACGCCGGTGCCAGCTGCTTTACGCATACCTATAACGGCCAGCGCGGGCTGCATCACCGTGAGCCCGGTGTCGTGGGCGCTGCCATGTCCACGCCCGAGACCTACGCCGAGATCATCTGTGACGGCAAGCACGTAAACCCTGCCGCCATCAAGGCGCTGCTGCAGGCAAAGGGCTGGCAGCACACGGTGCTCATCACCGACTGCCTGGGGTGCGGCGGCATGCCCGAGGGCAGCTACACCAGTGGTGGCATGGACGTCATCATGAAGGACAATCTGTGCTGGCTCGCCGACGGCAAGAGCATTGCCGGCTCGGTGCTCACGCTTGCCCAGGGCGTCAAGAACATCGTCGACTGGGGCATCGCCAGCGCCGATATCGCCATTCGCATGGCAACTGAGGTGCCGGCACGCTCCGCGCACATCGAGGATAAGTGCGGCAGCATCATGCCGGGTCGCGACGCCGACTTTGTCGTGTTCGACCATGAGCTCACCCTCGTCGAGACGTATGTTGGCGGCCAGAGCGTCGGCAACGCCTTTACCGAGTAGCGATAGAAAAAGACGGCGGGCCCGAATCTGCTCGGACCCGCCGTATGGGTTAAACGCTCAAAAGCACCTTAACAGTTACAGCTTGTTAGCGATCTTCTTTGCCGTGCGCTTGACGCCGGCCACAAGACCCCCCGCGGGATGCTCCTTTTCGTATGCTAGACGCTTCTCGCGCTTGGCATACTCTTCGACGATGATATCGCCGTACTCATTTTCGATTTTGTCGAAGAAGTCGACGGCCCCCTTAATTTCCTCAGCGGTCGGGTGTCCCTTTTGGACACCGCCGGTGAGTTTGAACGGCCCCCACGTATCAAAGCCGGGGCAGCCGTAGACACCCATAAAGATGGCCTGCCTCATGCGGCAGATGCCATCGATATCCTTGCCGTACCACTTGTTTTTGCCACCGTAGGTCATAAGGCCAAACACCTTGTCCTGCGGCTGCAGCACGTTCGTGAGCACGCGTGCCATATCTTTGTCGATCTCGGAGTAATAGATGCCCGTGGCGACGCCGATCAGATGATATTCGTGCAGGTCGGGGTACTCGTTTTTCCCGAGTGACTTCACGTCGAGGGTATCGATTTCGGGGTGCGCCTCGACGATGGCGTCCACGAGCTTTTTCGTATTGCCGTGGTGGCGTGAGGCATAAAGGATGATGGTTCGCATAAGAAGGCCTTTCAGCTGTAATTGCATCAATGTCTGTATGGTACCCCGTTGCATGGCTGGGAAACCGGACGCATCGATGAACGTGCGGGTTTGTCCTTTGGCCAGGGCCGAGACGGGTTCTTGCGAGCAAAAAGCAGTTGTTCGAAAGGATGGACAATGGAATACGCTCTCTCCAACGATTCGATTTCTATCAAGGTCTCCACGGCCGGTGGTTCGTTTACCTCGATTGAGGCTGGAGGTCGCGAGTACTTGTGGCAGGGCGATCCCGCCGTGTGGTCCGGCCAGGCACCGATTTGCTTCCCGATTTGCGGAGGTTTGCGCGATAACAGCGCCATGACGTTTGCCGGACATCATGTGAAGCTCGCCCGCCACGGCTTTGCGCGCAAGCAAGAGTGGAAACTGTTGAGCCAAAGCGCAAACGAGCTGGCGATGTGCCTGGCATCCGAGGATAACGCTGCATTGCTGAGCGATTATCCGTATCCGTTTAAGCTTGTCGCCCGCTATACGCTCGAGGACGCCGCCGTGCGTGTCGCCTACGAGGTCACCAACGAGGGCACCGAGGACATGCCGTTCTTTATTGGCGGTCATCCCGGCTTTAGGTGTCCGCTCGATGAGGGCGAGGCCTATACGGACTACGAGCTGCGCTTTGAGAAGGACGAGGCTGCTGAGCTTTGCACTGCCGTCCCCTCGACTGGCTTGATTGACGTGACCAATCGCTCCAAGAACCCCATGGTGGGAAAGACGCTGCCTCTGTCACATGAGCTCTTCGATTTTGCGGAGACCATCTTTGACGTGCTCGAGAGCCGTCAGGTCACGCTTTCCAAAAAGGGCGAGGACAAGGGCGTCCGCCTGAGCTTTGAGGGCTTCCCATATCTCATTGTGTGGAGCAAGCCCGAGGGCGATTTTGTGGCGGTTGAGCCCTGGGGCGGTCTTTCGACCTGCTCCGATGAGGACGACGTGCTTGAGCATAAGCGCGGCTGCCTTGTCGCCAAGCCCAAGGAGACCGTCGTTCGCTCGTTCACGATTGAGATTCTGTAATTCCGTTTTGACGACTCGTATCGCGAGGCGCAAGGAGCCTGCGAGATAAGGAGCTAAAAATGATCCTCACCGTTACGATGAACCCGTCTGTCGATACGCGCTATCAGCTCGATGAGCTCATTATCGACGACGTCAACCGTGTGACGCCCGAAAAGACTGCTGGCGGCAAGGGCCTCAACGTGGCCCGTGTGCTGGGTCAGCTGGGCGACGACGTTGTGGCAACCGGTCTGCTCGGCGGCCACATGGGCGCCTACATGGCTGAGCTCATGGACGCCAACGGTATTAACAACGACTTTGTGCCCATCAAGGGCGAGACTCGCATTTGCCTCAACATCCTCCACGCCGGCAACCAGACCGAGCTGCTCGAGAGTGGCCCGACAATTGCCCCCGAGGAACTCGATGCCTTTACCGCCAAGTTTACTGAGCTTGCGGGCAAGGCCGACGTCGTTACCATCTCGGGTTCGCTGCCCCGCGGCGTCGAGGCGGACTACTATGCCAAGATCACGGGCATTGCCGAGAACGCCGGTGCCAAGGTGCTGCTCGATACCTCGGGTGCTTCGCTCGAGGCCGCCCTTAAGTCCGAAATTAAGCCCGAGCTGGTCAAGCCTAACCTGACCGAGATCAACGGCCTTCTGGGCACGAGCTTTACCACCGACGATGTGGACGAGCTCCGCGCCGCGCTCGCCTCTGATGCCCGCTTCTCCGATATCCCCTGGGTCGTCGTGTCCATGGGCGCTGCCGGCTCCGTTGGCTTCCACAATGGCCGTGCGTTCCGCGCAAAGACGCCCGATATCCCTGCCGTTAACGCCACGGGCTCTGGTGACTCCACTATCGCAGGCTTCGCGCATGCCATTGCTGCTGGCGCAGACGACGAGACGGTGCTGCGTACCGCCAACACCTGCGGCAAGCTCAACGCCATGGATCCCATGACTGGCCACTTGGTTATGGATCGTTGGGACGAGGTCTACAACGGCGTTGTCGTGACCGAGCTGTAAGGGCTTGGGCGTCGGCCCCGGCATCGATTGCTAGCTCATGTCGACGACAAGTGCGATAGCATTATGCTGGGGCGCGACGCCGACGTTGTCGTGTTCAATCCCGACCTTACCCTGGTCGAGACGCATGTGGGTGGCAACAGCTTTGGTAATGCGTTTGCCGAGTAGCCGCCAAAGAAACGATCCGAGAGGGGATTTAGATGATTTACGGTGCATTGGGCGATATCGAGGAGTACCGCGGAATGCTCAAGGGCCTCGACGTGCTGATCGACTGGCTCGAGGAGAACGACCCGGCGCAGCTCGAGGTCGGCAGCCATCCGATTCTGGGCGACAAGGTCTATGCGAACGTCATGGCTCCCACGACGCGTCCCGAGGCAGAGGCCCACTACGAGACGCATCAGCGCTATCACGACCTGCAGATCGACATCGAGGGTCGCGAGGCCTTTAAGGTTGCCACGGGCAGCCTGACGCTGGTCCAGGAGTTTGACGAGAAGGACGACTACGACCTGGTCGATTCCGACGCCTCGATCGCCGGCGATCTTGCCGACGACAAGTTTGCGCTGTTCGTTGCCGGCGAGCCTCATATGCCCACGCTCGAGTTCCCGGGCGATGGCGCGCAGCCGGTCAAGAAGATCTGCTTTAAGCTGCTTGCAGACGCTTACTGGGAGGAGTAGCACGCTGCTCGGCTGAACCGTTTGTCTGATGGCGTGATTCCCCTAGGGAAATCACGCTAGGACCCCGCCAAACGTGTTTCCCTAGGGGAATCACGTTTGGCGGGGTTTTCTGTTTTTGAATAGGGAAGCTGTTTATTTGCGAAGAACATCGGCTAGCCGCAGGATTGAAATCATCGACCGATAAGT
>ERZ1106935.1496-NODE-1496-length-20035-cov-5.932332_pt1 | contig 20035 bp, 8 predicted proteins | sample MGYA00403666_ERZ1106935 | MGnify/ENA primary metagenome ERZ1106935 (study PRJEB35170, sample SAMEA104062452) | human gut metagenome | biome: human gut; feature: human-associated habitat; material: faeces | place: Denmark | collected 2012-11-20 ... | reverse complement strand
GTCTGGAAGGTACAAGCAGTGGGAGGAGATCTCCTATGAGAATGCTTGGTGTCTTTCGATGATGGGTATCACGCATTGATCCGGTTTGTGGGACCTTTCATGTTCGGATGAGGTCGGTTTCGGAACGGTCTGTTGTTATGTGACGGGGTGCACCGTATGACGCACCCCGTTTTGCAAACGCTTCCATTTGCAGTTTGTTTCATGAAACATTGAAACAGCTCGGGTGATTGTTTTCGGCGTTTCTTGCATAATCCTCCGATTTAGGGGTGTTCCGTCAAACGTTTTTTCCAACTTTTGACGGCATGTTAAACCTTTTATAAGGTCATGCTTGCACCTGTTTTCAGAGTGTTTCATTGTCTGTGTGGGGTGGTCTAGTAGGGTCCAGAGAAATAGCAGGTTTACGGGTAAAACCGACTAGATTGCATTGCGACCAGGGGGAAGAATGGCAGGCATGCATAAAGCCGTAAGTGAGCGGCATGGAATGACAACGATTGCCGCGTTGGTGGCAATCGTTGCGATGATCTTCGCAAGTGTGATCGCAGCGCCGCAACGCGCGTATGCTGAGGGATACAATATCAGCGATCTCGGTTGGGTTGACAAGGACGACACCTCCTTCGAAATCAGTTCCGACGGAGGCAAGACGTGGAAGCCGTACATTTCCGGCATGCAGGTCAACTACGGTGATCAGATCCGCACCGAACTGCATTGGAAAGTGCCGAACGACGTCAAAATCAACGAGGGCGACACCTTCGTCTACGACCTTCCCAGCAATCTGGAATACAAATCGAACGAGAAATACCCGATCTACAACGGTGGCGACGTGGTCGGCTACTACACCATCGACGGCGACAAAATGGTGGCCACCTACACCCGCGGCGAATCGGCGGGGTCCAACATCGAAGCGTTCGTGACCACTGACGGAACCATCACCTCGAACAAAACCGGTGGTTCGGCTGGCGGCGATACCAGCTTTACCTTCCCCGGATATGGCACCATCACCGTGAACGTGGAGGGCAAACACAGGGTCAACGTGGTCAAACGCCCGGCAATCTCCACTTCCGACGCATCCACCTACGATTTCGTTTTGGAAGTGACCTCTACAGGCACGAACACCGGCGTGACCATAGACGACACCATGGGCGGCCTGCTGACCTTCGTGGACGGATCCGTGCACATCTACACCGACGCCGACTGCAAGAACGAATACACGGGCGCATGGCAATCCTCCAAAACCGACGACCATAATTTCAACGTCACCATCGGCTCCATGGGCGACGGTGAGAAACTATACGTGCGCTACTCGGTGAACGCCGACAAAGACAGCGTCATCAAGGCATGCCGCGAGGCCGGCAATTGCAGCAATGCCACCGAAAACAAAAACAAGGTGACCTATTCCAGCAACGAAGACGTCAACAAGAAGGAAACCAGCAACTCCATCTGGTTCAACTACAGCGACTGGTATGTGAACAAAAGCGCAACCGCAGCAAAAGACGAAAATGGCACGCAAGGCTTCACTTGGAACATCACCATCGGCGCTGGCGAAGGCCAATCCGTCGACGGAGCCACCGTCAAAGATCTGCTCGACAAGAACAACCTCAAGGAACCGACCGGAGATCTGGTGCTCAGCTGCTACAACAGCGGCGACTGGAAATCCGTGTGTCCGACCGGCTCGCCCGGCGCATATACGGACGACGACCCGTACAATCCGCAGCATTACATCAAACTTAGCTGGAGCGATCTCGTAGCAGGCACCGTGACCCTGCCCTCCGGCGGCTACGACCATTTCCAAATCCAGTATTGGACCGAAGCGAAAAACGTGCCGGTCGAAGGAAGCGGCGAACACCAGAAATACAAGAACGAAGTCACCGTAAAACCTCAGGATGGAACCGGCAAAACAGCCACGGCCGAACCTCAACTCGGCACGGACGCGGTCGAACTGAAGAAAACATGCACGTCGCCGGCATCCGAAGCGAAGAACCTGACGTGGGTGACCAGCATGAAAGCCTTGGAAGACCTCACCAACGCCGAACTGACCGACAAGCTGGATGTGGACGACAGCGGCAAGGATCTGGGATCCAAGCAAACCTTGGTGAAAGACAGCATTAAAGTGTACACCGACGCCGCCCTGACGCAGCAATACGCGGGCGGATACACGACAGAGGCCACCGATAGGGGATTCACCATCGTGTTCGCATCATTGCCCAAAGGCACTACGGTGTACGTGCAATACCAGTCCACCGTCAACGACGGTGTGACCGACGAAACCGTGTGGAACCGAGCTTCGGCATTGAACAAAACCTCCACGGCGAAACACCAGCATCGCGGCGACGTGCTCGGCAAGGAAGACGCCAACCAGTATTGGGACCAATACGGGTACGGCTACACCGCCAACTCCAAAGGCGTGATCCGCTGGCGCATCAAAGTGCATGACGTGATGTCGGACGCCGAAAACATCGTGGTGACCGATACGTTGCCCGTCCACACGCGGTACGACGCGAAATCGTTGAAGATCTTCGACGCTTCCAGCACCACAAAAATGCTGTCCGGAGTGAGCGCCAAAGACAACGGCGACGGCACGGTGACCTTCACCATAGCCAAGGGTACCCCGGCGTTCAGCCAGGCGAAGACCTCGGCTGGTGTGCTCATCGTGTATGAGACGAGCATCGACCCGATCACCGCACCTGATTGGGGAAATTACGAGAACAAGGCGCACATCGACATTGATGGCAGCGCCGGAGGCGACGCTTCCGCCACAGTGGGCGCGAGCAAGCCGAAACTTCTTGACAAAAACGGCAAATACGATGCCACGACCGCGCCGAACGTGAACTACACGGTCAAAGTCAACCCGAATGCGGACACGCTTAACAAAGGCAACAACCTCACTCTGACCGACACCATGGGTCAGGCACTCGACCTCAACGCCAACAGCGTGTCGATCATGGACTCCGACAATGGAACCGCCATCAACGGTGCAACATGGTCATACAATCCGCAGACCCGCGAACTAGTGTTCTCCATTCCCGACGCCCGTGCATGCACCATCACCTACACGGCCGCGGTGCAGCTCAAACCAGGCGAAAGCTTCGGATCGCTGGGCGGCAACAAAATCGTGCTCGCCGGGTATGAGAACAACGGCGGAACCTCGCAGAACACAATCACCGGAACCGTACAGCAGAGCAAAGGCGGCATGAAATACGACCAGAGCACACTGCAGATCTACAAGTACGCGGATGGCGATCTCGGCAAGCCGGCGGGCAGCGCCACCTTCAAAGTGGAAAGCGTCACCGGATGCAACTTCGTGTCGTCTACGGCCGATGCCGACGGCACCTGCAATGGTACGGTTGGCAAAGAAATCACCAAGCAGCTGACCACAGGAGCATCCAACGGACTGTCCGACCGACTGCAGCTGGACTACGACACCGTATATAAGGTCACCGAGCTGACAGGTCCGGACGGCAAAGTGCCCGGCAGCACTGATTCGCAATACGAGAAATCCGCTCCGCTCTATGTGATATTCCCCGGACATGACGCGCAGACCGCTGCCGGTGCATACGACGGACGATACGACAACAAAACCGTTACCGTAGACGGGCAAAGCGGCAAATTGATCGTCGCCGTAGCCAAAGACAGCGACGGCAAGACGACCACATTGGGCAACTACCGTTGGAACTGCAGCAACGACCACAAAACGAAGTTCAAGGTGCAATTCACAAAGGTGGATGCGGCGAATGCCGGTGTACCCGTCGACGGTGCCACCATGCAGCTGACTCGTGTCGGATCGTCGCAGGTGGAATCCGATTGGACATGGACCACCTCCGGCAGCGAGACGAAAACGCTCGAACTCCTGCCCGGACGGTACAAGCTGACCGAAGCCAACGCACCGGACGGATACCAAGTCATGGATCCGATCATCATTCTGGTCGGCGAAGACGGCACCATCACCGTCGACGGCAAAAATGTGACCGGTAGCGACGGCATCGGTCACGTGCAGGCGGAGGACGCACCGAAAACCACGTCGTTGACTGTTACGAAAACATGGAACGACAATAACAACCAGGACGGCAAACGTGCATCCGTCACCTTCGATTTGTACCGCAAGACCGACGGCGATGCCGATTATACGAAAGTCGACGGGCAAAGCCGCATACTCAATCCCGACAAGAACGATAACGTGCAATGGACGGGACTGCCGGTGAAAGTCGACGGCAAAACCGCGGCCTACATGGCCGTCGAAACCACGACGCTGGGCGGGTACGACTCGCAATGCGCTGACGTGCAATACAACACCGACGGTTCGGCTGCCACCGAACAATGCACCAACACGCACACGCCCGAAACCACGTCGATCGGCGTTGAAAAAGCATGGGACGACGCCGACAACCAGGACCAGAAGCGCCCTGACAGCGTAACCGTGCATCTGTTGAAAAACGGAGAGGAAACCGATCAAAGCGTGACACTCGATGCGGTTGGAAACTGGCGGAACGACAGCGCGTTCACCAATCTGCCCGTCTACGAGGATGGCAAGAAGATCGTGTATACCATACGCGAAGATACGGTGAGCGGCTACACCACGCACATCACCGGCTCGCAAACCCAAGGTTTCGCCATCACCAACACGCACCACCCCGAAAACGAGGAGGTGTGGTTCTCCAAGCAGGACCTCAAGGGTACGGAGATCGCAGGTGCCACCATGCGCCTCACCGGTACGCTGAATGATGGCACCGAATTCAAAACGCAGACCTGGGTAAGTGAGCGGGATAAGTCGAAGAGCATCAAGCTCAAGCCCGGCACCTACACCTTGACCGAAACCAAGGCGCCGGATGGTTATCTGGTAGCGGATCCGGTCGAATTCAAAGTCGTGAGCGACGCCGTCACCGGCAAGCTCAGCGTGCAGATCAAGCAAACCGATGGCACATATGCCGACGTGCAGGACAATACCATCGTGATGACCGACCAGTACCGGACGCATCAGGTGACCGTCAATAAAAACAGTCTCACCAGTGGCATCACCAATATCGACGGCGCGCAGATGAGCATCACCGGCACCACCTTGGATGGCAAGGCGATCGACGAGATCACCTGGACCAGCAAAGGCGGCGAACCCGGCGAACTCACCCTGCTACCCGGCACCTACACCCTGCGTGAAAAGGTGGCGCCGGACGGCTATGAAACCGCGGATGACATCGTATTCAGCGTCGGGCTCGACGGCAGCGTGACCATCGACGGTAAGAAGCAGGATTCCAATACCGTCGTCATGAAAGACAAGCCGGGCAAAAGCGGCATCCTGTTCTCCAAAACCAAGGTCGGCGGCGGTGCCGAGCTGGCTGGAGCGGAATTCTCCATAACCGGCAAAACTTTCGAAGGCAAGACGATCGACGAGATCACCTGGACCAGCGGCGGCGGACTGCCGAAACAATTCCAGCTGCAGGACGGCGTCTACAAGCTCACCGAAACCAAGGCGCCGGTCGGGTATGAAAAGGCGAACGCGGTCAACTTCACCATTTCCCGCGGCGAAGCATACGTGGACGGCAAGCTGGTGGATGGCAACACCATCCGCGTCGAGGATCGCGTGGATACGACCATGGTGCGCGTGCGCAAAATCTGGTCCGACCATAACTATTCGGAGCGTCCGACATCGGTGACATTCCACCTGCTGCGCAACTCCAAGCAGCTGCAAGATGCGAAGTACACGCGGACGTTGGACAACAAGAACACCAGCGACTGGACGTACACGTGGACCGATCTGCCCCGATATGATGCGGACGGCAACAGGTACAACTACACGGTTGACGAGGAACTGACCCAAGAGCTCACAGGTAAGGAATACCGCGTTTCCGTGATCAAACGTCCGTACATCGACGGCGCCGAATTCACGGTATTGAACATTCGGGAGCCGGAAACGGCAAGCATCACGGTGAACAAAACGTGGAACGATCAGGATGACAACGATGGCAAACGGCCGAAGACGCTGACCTTCCATATTTGGGGAACCAGCAAACAGCCGAAGAGCGGCAGTACCGACGAAACGGAAGACGTGACCGAACAATTGGTGGTGCAAACCGTGCGAACCAACGGCAGCAACACGCAATCGTGGACGTTCGAAGGTCTTCCCAAGCAGAACCTGTACAACAATCCGTACACGTATACGGTAACCGAGGAATCCGTAGATGGCTATACGGCAAGCGACGTGACGCTCGCCGGCGGTACGGAAACACGCTGTGCGGTGACGAGCACGGTCAAATCCTGCGCGTTCGATGTGACCAACACGCATACGCCCGAAACCACGACATTGAGCGTGGACAAGACGTGGGATGACACTGATGCGCCCAGCAATGTGAAACGGCCGGGCGACAAGGCCACGATCTGGGTGCTTTCCAGCGTGTGGACCGATGCGAAGAACCAGACGCTGCCCGGATGGCCCTCACCGCAACACAACAGCGAGTGCAAGAACACCGGCGCGACGGATGGCACGAATCCATGGGGTGTGAGCTGCATGGTGCTGACCTCGGAGAACGCCAAAGCGACGCAGGCCACCACGGCCAACGTCAACGGGGCTGACGGAACAAGCGAAGCGACCACTTCGCAAGAGGTGAGCGCGAACACGTGGACCTACACCTTCACGAACCTGCCCAAATACTACAAGGGCAAGGAAATTCAGTATTCGGTGACCGAAGAGGCCGTGAAGAACTACACGCCGACGCTCACCGGAGGCAAAGTCGCTGCGGCTGACGGCGCCGAGGGCAAGGCCAACGAGTCGGGCGAATCCGACAAGGCGGATGAAACAAGCGAAAGCGGTCAGAATGCGGAATCCTGGGCGTACACGCTGACCAACACCTACACGCCGGGGCATACCAGCCACAGCGTGCATAAAGTGTGGAAGGACTACGGCGACAGCAGCAAACGTCCGAAAGCGGTATATGCGACGTTGTATGCGAACGGCCAATCCACCGGCAAGACGGTGGCGTTGAGCGACGGCAACAACTGGCAATACACGTTCACCGACCTAGATGAAAACAAGGTGTACACGGTGAAGGAAACCAACGAAAAGGGCGAAGCGATCAGCGGAGTGGACGGCTACTGCCAGCCGGTCATCAGCGATGACCGAAAAACCGGAATCTCCACCATCACCAACACCATCTCCATCGTGCTTCCCTCCACGGGCGGGCAACGATGGTGCTACGGCACACTTCTCGCGGTAGTGGCGCTCGGCATGATCGGCATGGGCTACGGCATCGCCAAACGTAACAAGACCAACAAGGAAGGAGACGCGCGATGAGGCGTCACGGAGCGAAACAGGGGAATCGGATGGATTACCGCATGGCCCGTCACGCGGCTGCACGACATACCGGCATGCGTTCGGTGCGCCGCATCGCGGCCGCGGCACTTGGCCTGGCGCTTTCCCTCGCGGGGCTCAGCGCGCAATCGGTGGCTTTTGGCAATGACGATCCGACCAATCCGGCAGCCACTGACGTGACCATGATCGCATTCCAGCAATCATGGAAGACGATTGGCGACGAATGCACGAAAACCTATGGTCCGGAAGGCGTGAAATACGTGCAGGTCTCCCCGCCGCAGGAATCCATCCAAGGCACGCAATGGTGGACCGTCTACCAGCCGGTCAGCTACAAACTCGACTCGCGTTTCGGTACGGAAGACGAGTTCAAAACCATGATCAGCCAATGCGACGCGGCTGGCGTGCAAATCGTGGCCGACATGGTGCTCAACCACACCACCGGACATGACGTGTCATGGGTTGACGACCAGTATGGCGTGGCCGGAACCGAATACAACGGATCATACGGACGATACCCGGGAATCGGCATCTACCAGTATGAGGAAAGCGGCAACAACCACCAATACGGCCTTCCCAGCGGCGACTTCCACACCTGCAAGTCGAACGTGTCAGACAACATCTCCGACTACACCAACGCCGACGAAGTGTGGAACTGCCGACTGTCGACCATGTGGGACATCAACACCGGCAGCGACCGCGTGCAAAACATCCAAGCCGAATACTTGGCGCACCTATGGGAAGACGGCGTACGCGGATTCCGCATCGACTCCGCAAAACATATGGATCCCAACGACATCGCATCCATCAAACGCAAGTTCATGACCAAAGCGGGCATTACGGACGAACAAAGCTTCCCATGGTCGCAGGAAGTCATCTACCATAATGGAGAATCCGAAAAATTCGCGCCGGAACGATACGAAAAGAACGGACAGGTCACCGAATTCTCGTACGCGTACTCATTGTTGAAGGATTTCAACGGATCCATCACCAATTTGAAGAACATCACCAGCGATCTGCTCGACGACGCCGATAATGCCACCGTATTCGTGTCCAACTGGGATACCGCACGCGGTTCGGAAACGCTCAAACCCGTTTCCGGCGCCCGATACGAGCTCGCCAACGCGTTCATGCTCGGGTACGACTACGGGCATCCGAAGATCCTTTCAGACTACGCATTCAATGAAAGCACCCAATATGATGACGGCGTCAAGGATTCGACTGACACCACCGTGCCGAAAATCAGCATGGACGACGTGTGCTCCACGCAAAAGGACCCAACGCAGATGGAGTATGGCGATTGGAACTGCCAACAGCGGTGGACGTCAATCCGAGGCATAATCAAATTCCATAATGCCGTGAACGGCACCAGCGTAAGCAACTGGCAGGAATCCGGATCCAACGACATCGCCTTCGAAAGGGTTGACGCCAACGGGAAAAGCAAGGGTCTGCTCGCATTGAACAACACCCTGCAGGAGCATGACGTCGACTATACGACATCGTTGCCGGACGGGGAATACTGCAACGTGTACGCTTCCCGCACCTGCTCGCAAACCGTGACCGTCAGCGGCGGTCACGCCAAAGCGACCATCGGCAAACGAAGCGCCATTGCCATCTATGCCGGTGCGGTCAAGGGCGCGTGGACGGAAACCACGGAACCTAGCGGCACCTACGCTCCGCAATACAAGGATTCGCCGAACAGTTCGCTGATAGGTGACAAAACCCTCACCATCTACTACAAGCCCGACGAATCGTGGGACGGGCAGGTGTATGTGCGTTACACGTCCGACAACGGCAGCGGTAGCATTGCGATGAGCGCGGTCGATGTAGCCGATTCCACGAATGCGGCAGGCTGGTATAAGGCCGATCTGCCGGAAGGGGCCAACCTAAGCGCGGTGAAATACCATTTCGCATCCACACAATCCGGGGAATCTGACTCCACGGACTGGAACGGGGGCAAGCGGGGAACGGAATATACGGCACAGGTCGGCGCCACTATGATCAACGTCAGCGGGCACCGGCAGCAGACGGGCGTGCCCTACACGCGCAACCATGCGGCGAAAACCAAAGTGACCGTCAACTTCCGTTCCGTCTCCGGCGTCGGTGAGAACGCATCCGGCGTGAAGGTGTGGAACGGCGACGACATGGAAAGCGCCACGTATATTCCATTCGAAAGCACGCCAACGCAATACGGCAGGAAAGCCAGCGGCGAACTGGACGGCGATCTGGCAACAGTGCATTTCAGAATCGTGGATGGTGCCGATGCGACTGGAGCGTCCGCGGGAACCGTCGAACAATATGAGGCGAGCGTGTGGAAACTCGCCAAATTCGGTGACGCGCATGTGAGCGGTGCCATCGAAGCGTGGGTGGACGGCGCGCAACCCGATACCGCTTCCGACCGATCCTCGGAAAAAGCGTCTCCCTCGGCGACACCGCAGCCGAATGACATCAAAAATCCGAAAAACCTGACCATCAAACTGCATTATTACCGTCCCGACGGCAATTATCAGGAATACAGCATGGAATCCGACGCGTGGAAAGGCTGGGATCTGTGGTCTTGGTATGCGGAAAGCACCAGCGGCGAATCCCAGGAATTCACCTCCCATGACGAATTCGGCGAGGTCGCGGAATACACGCTGAGCCAGATAGCCAAAGGCGTGCGCAACCCATGGTTCATCATTCGCAACGGTGGCTCATCATGGACCGGCAAGGACTGCGACGACAACGATCGCGAGATTCCGGAATCCGTGATCAGCATGACCGCGGGAAACGTGGAAAACGGCGTCGCGGAATTCTGGATCGTCAGCGGGGATCCGACCGTGTACACGCATCCGGTGAACGTGGCCGGAATAACCTTCGACACCCAAGGCGGCAGCAGCGTTCCCGCACAGGCGGTCGCCATCGGAGGCACTGCGAGCGTTCCCGAAACGCCTACTCGCGACGGCTACGTGTTCTCGAAGTGGACCACGGACGTGGCCGGTGAACATGAGTATGATTTCGCCACCACGGTGAGCGCGCCGATAACGTTGTATGCGCAGTGGACGGAAGCGAAAACCGTGACCTTCGACGTCCAAGGCGGCAGCGAGATCGCCGCACAACAGGTGCAAACAGGGAAATCGGCCGTACGACCGGAAAATCCTGAGCGCGTGGGATACGCGTTCGCGGGATGGTATACTAGCGCCGACACTTCGGGTAGCGAATACGATTTCACGGCTGCGGTGAACGATGATGTGACCTTGTATGCGAAGTGGACGCCGAACATGTACGCCGTGACCTTCGACTCGCAAGGCGGCAGCGCGGTCGATGCGCAACAGGTTGCGTACGGTGGTTACGCGACGCAACCTGCCACACCGACCCGTGACGGATACACGTTCGTCGGCTGGACCACGGATGCGGCCGGCACCACGCCGTACGGTTTCGGCATGCCCGTCACCGGCGGTATCACGCTGTATGCCAAGTGGGATGATGCGGGCGCGACGTACCATACCGTCACCATTCATTTGAATGACGGCGACGATTATTCGTCGGACCTGCCGCAGGATATGACGTTGTTCGTCAAGGAAGGGGAGAAGCTTACGATCCCCGATTCCGCTCCTTCCCGCGGTGGATATCGTTTCGCAGGATTGACCAGCGACGAACAGCGGAAGACGGACTATGATGCTGGCACCGCCGTAACCGCCGACATGACCTTGTATGCCAAGTGGGTCAAGACATGGACGGTCACCTTCGACACGGCCGGCGGCAGTGCCGTGAACAGCCAGACCGTGGACGATGGAGGAGTGGCCGTTGCGCCTGATCCGTCGCCGACACGCGACGACTGCCGGTTCACCGGCTGGCAGTATGACGGCAAAAGCTACGATTTCGGCTCGAAGGTGACCGGCGACATCACCCTGACCGCGCAGTGGGTGCGCACCGCGCACCAGTGGACCATAACCTTCGATCTGAACGGAGGGCATGCGCCCGCCGGCAAGGATGCGAAGACCCTGTACGCCGAGCGGAAAGTCTACGACGGTGATTCGCTGGTCTCGCCCACGGCGGACATCGCCAACGAGCCTCAGCTTGACGGCTACACCTTCGAAGGGTGGAGCACGGTGAAAGACGACGCGCTCGCAGTCAGCGTGGTCTCCTTTGATTCGTCCGGGAAATCGTTGATGCCCATCGATCGCGACGGCACGCTGTATGCGTTGTGGTCGCGGGAGAACAGGGTAGTGAAGCCGGAATCGTCCGGTTCGACGGGATCTTCGACGAGCTATTCCGGCGCGTATTCCGATTCCTACACGGGATTGAACGGGTTGGCAGCGTTCGATGCCATAGTGAGACAATCGGGCAAATTCTCGGGCACGAATTTCGGTTCCGTCGCCGAGGATTATGTGAAACCCAAGAGCGTTCGCTGAGTGTTGGAATCCAAGGGTGGGGTCGGCCTTCAGGTCGGCCCCCTTTTTCATGTACGGTGTATGGATTGTTGCGTCCGGATCATTGGATCGTTCGTTGTTCGTGGCGTTTGAAGCCGGGTGAAACCGTATTCGCACATGAACGCGGCAAGGAATGTCCACTAGTTGAGCGTTTTAAGTCCACGTGCTGATTCGTTGACTAGAGTCGCGTGCTATGAGTGATTCTGCAAAGAAGTACACCATCGCCGTCATTCCGGGCGATGGCATTGGCAAGGAAGTGACTCCGTGGGCTCAGAAGGCTCTGGAGAAGGCGGCCGAAGGCGTCGCCGAATTCGAATATGAGAAGTTCGATCTGGGTGCCGAGCGCTATCTGCGTGACGGCGCGATTCTTCCGGAAGAGGAAGAGGAGCGCATCAAGAAGACCGACGCCATCCTGCTGGGCGCCGTCGGCGATCCGCGCATCAAGGCGGGCATTCTGGAACGCGGCCTGCTGCTCAAGCTCCGCTTCGACCTGGACCAGTACGTGAACCTGCGTCCGTCCAAGCTGTACAAGGGCGTTACCTCGCCGCTCGCCAACCCGGGTGACATCGACTTCGTGGTCGTGCGTGAAGGCACCGAAGGCCTGTACTGCGGTGCCGGCGGCGCGGTGCGCCGTGGCACCCCGAACGAGGTGGCCACCGAAGTGTCCATCAACACCGCCTACGGTGTGGAGCGCGTGGTGCGTTACGCCTTCCAGCTGGCCATGAAGCGCAGGAAGCACGTGACCCTTGTGCACAAGAAGAACGTGCTCGTCAACGCCGGCGACATGTGGCAGCGCATCGTCGACAAGGTGGCCGAGGAATACCCGGAGGTCTCCCACGACTACCTGCACATCGACGCGACCACCATCTTCCTGGTGTCCAACCCGTCCCGCTTCGACGTGATCCTGACCGACAACCTCTTCGGCGACATCATCACCGACGAGGCCGGTGCGGTGGTCGGTGGCGTCGGCTACTCCGCTTCGGGCTGCATCAACGCGTCCAACGAGTATCCGTCCATGTTCGAGCCGATCCACGGTTCCGCTCCGGACATCGCCGGACAGAACAAGGCCAACCCGACCGCAGCCATCCTGTCCGCCGCCATGCTGCTCGAGCATCTCGGTTTCGACGACGCTGCCAAGAAGATCCATACCGCCGTTGAGGCTGACATCGAGGAGCTTGGCTCCACCACGCGCACCACCGACGAGGTCGGTCGCGACATTCTGGCGCGCATGTGATTGGCATTCGCTGACATTCCATTTGGATGTTCCATTTGGTGAGACGCCCGCCGAACCAAGGTTTTCCTTGAATCGGCGGGCGTCTTCCTCTGTTCAGGGTTTTTTCGGGGTTGCCGGTCGGTACAACCCCATGAAAACGGGCAAACCTTAGGATAATGTTAAGGCATGAGTGATAACAACGCCGATTTCAACGGCACCGGTCAAGTCAACAATCCAACGTCGGATAACGCAGCCCAGGCCGACTACAACCAACCGTACATTCCACAACAGAACGATGCGCAGATGAACCATCCGGAGTCGCAGCCGGAAACCCCCGCATACGATCAGAACTCCGCCGCATACACTCAGCCCGCTCAGCCGGCCGAGCCTGCCGTTCCGGCGTACGATCCGAACGCTTCCGCATACAGCCAGTATGGCCAGGCCGCTCAGCCGTCATACGGTCAGCCGGCGACTCCGGCCCCGGCATACGGTACGGCTCCCGTCTATACCCAGCCGGCTCAGCCGGCCACGCCCGCTGCTCCGGTATATGATCCGAACGCCGCATCGTACAACCAGTACGGTCAGTATGGCCAGCCGTCCCAGCCTGCCCAATCTGCGCAGCCGTCGTACGGTCAGCCGGCAGCCCCGGCGTATGACCCCAACAACGCTTACGCCCAGCCGGATTACAACCAAGCGAACTACGGACAGCAAGGCTACGCGGCCCCGTCTTACAACCAATCCGTCTATACCCAGCCCGCCTACGCGCAGCAGCCGGCATACGGCCAGCCCGTCGCACCGGCCGGATACGCCCAGAAGTCGAAACTGGCCGCCGGTCTGCTTGGCATCTTCCTGGGCTGCTTCGGCGTGCACAACTTCTACTTGGGCAACACCGGCAAGGCCGTGGCACAGCTGCTGCTGACCGTCATCGGCTGGATTCTCATCATCGGCCCAGCCGTCGCAGGCATCTGGGGACTGGTGGAAGGCATCCTGATTCTGTGCTCCCACTACGGCTCGCAATGGCACCGTGACGCTCAAGGCGTCGAACTGCAGGATTGATGACTCGAGGACTTTACAAACAGCCGGGCGGCAAACTCGTTGGAGTGACTGTCCGGCTTTCTCATGCCGATTCGGATTACGCCGATTCGGACTATATTGATTCGGCTCATACGAATGCCGTGAAAACGGTTCCATACGCTGGGCCGGCTGCATCATCGACTGTTATCGAATGCCATATCGACGGCGATTTCTTCCTCGACGGGGACGATGCCGGAACGCGGAATCTCTTGCATTCCATGGAATGTGCGCTGGAACAGTGCGCGGCCCGTTGCCTCAGCGGTTCGATGGTTTCCGAACGTGGCGTGACCGCCGCCGTCGAACGGACGATGCTGCACCATCCGGACGTGCGCATCGTCGGCATGGGCGCGCGTGGCATCGCCATCGCCTTTCAACGTGCGATTGACGGCATCGATGGCGCCGATGGCATTGCCGGTATCGGCGGTAATGATGTTACGAAAGTGGAACCACGCGACGACCTGCGCATTCGGCGGCATACCAGCCCAATGGAAACCGCAGAAACCGCGGAAATCGCAAAAAACATTGAAAACGCTGGAACCGCGGAAAGCGACGAAAACGCTGGAACCGTTGGAACCGGCGAAATCGCCGAAACCGGCAATTGGGCGGAATACGCGCGACGCTGGCACGCACTCAAACCGAACATCGTGCACGACGACCCCCGCAAACCGCAGGAACAAATGGACCTCGACGTCGAATGGGCGCGCGAAGTGGCTGCCGGAACCCGCGAACCCACCCTGCGTTTCTGGGAATGGGCCGAGCCGGCCGTGGTCATCGGCAGATTCCAGTCGCTCGAAGACGAAGTCAACGTGCACACCGCGCAAGACGAAGGATTCCACATAGTCCGCCGCTGCACCGGCGGGGGAGCGATGTTCATCGAACCAGGCAACACCATCACCTACTCGCTGTACGCGCCACTCGACTTCGCCCACGGCATGAGCGTCGAGGAATCCTACGAACTCTGCGACTACTGGCTCGTCGAAGCGTTACGCGCCCTCGGCCTCAACGTACGATTCGCCGGACTCAACGACATCGCCACACAATACGGCAAACTCGGCGGCGCCGCGCAACGCCGGTTCGCGCCCACCCACGGCGGACCCGGCGCGATTCTGCACCACGTCACGCTCGCCTACGACATCGACGCGGAAAAGATGACCCGCGTGTTGAACATCTCACGAGAGAAAATGTCCGACAAAGCGGTGAAATCAGCGGCAAAACATGTCGATCCCATGCGCTCTCAAACCGGCATGGGCCGAGACGAGGTAGTGGCGCGACTGGTCGACGCCGCCGTTCGAGTTACAATGTAGCCCGAATGGTCGATGGTGCCCGACTTAACGAGCGTTGGCATGGATGTCGACAACGGAAAACGCAGAAGCACGTCGGAACGGAGGCACGTCGATGGTCACCCCGAATGGAACCAACGGAATCAATGGTTTTGGTGGTTTCGACGATGAGCGTGAGACGTTGCTGCACACCGCGCTGTTCAAGCAGGTTTCGTCCGAAGAAGCCCGGGAACTGCTGCCGTATCTGCAGCATGCCGAATACGACAAGGGCGATTTCATCTTCCGCGAGGGAGACACCGACCATCGCATGTATCTGCTGGAGGAAGGCCGCGTCAAACTGACCAGACAATCCTCCGACAAGCGTGTGCAGCTGCTGAGCATCCACGCGTACGGCGAAGTGCTGGGCGAGATTCCGGTGTTCGATCCGCATGGCGGACCGCGTACCGCTTCGGCGGTGGCGATGACCAACGGCACGCGTGTGGTCTGGCTGGAACATGACGCGCTGTTCGACTGGCTCGACGAACATCCGCGCGTGGCCGTGGACATGCTGCAGGTATTGGCGCACCGCATGCGCAGCAACAACGAACGCATATGCGATCTGGTGTTCATGGACGTTCCCGGACGACTCGCCAAAACACTGCTCAATCTGGCATCACGATTCGGCGAACCGGTCGAAGCCGGCCTGAAGGTGCCGCACGATCTGACACAGGAGGAGATGGCGCAGCTCGTCGGATCCTCACGCGAAACGGTGAACAAGGCGTTGATGGATTTCGCTAACCGCGGATGGATTGCCAGGGAAGGCCGGTCCATCATCATCTACCAGCCGGGCATGCTGATTCGCCGATCAAGACGATGACATTCGGCTGGTTTTCGGCTGATTTCCAACTTTTCCTAAGAAATTGTCTGTTTTGTGAGAAACCCGTGACGGCTTCCGGCACATGCGTTGGCGGGCATGTGTTTAGTAGACCCGCCACTTTAGAATGGGCGTCATGCCCAAGAAGAAGACCCTTACCGTTCAACGTGTGCTCGCATTGGTAATCGCATACATCACGTTATGCGTGGGCGGCGGCGTTGTGACGAGTATTTTCTTTATGCCCGCTGTGTTCGCCGCCAATAACGCGGCCAAAGCCGTCATTCCGTCCCTTGCGGTCGAAGGCATCGATTTCGATGTGACCTCGCTCCCGCAACGCTCGACGATGTATTTCAACGACGGCAAGACCGCTTTCGCGGAATTCTATACGCAGAACCGCGAGGTCGTGCCGCTGAAGAAAATCTCCAAAGCCATGCAGCAGGCCGTCGTGGCCCGTGAAGACAAGCGCTTCTTCGAACATACCGGCGTGGACGTGCAGGGCGTGTTCCGAGCGTTCTTCCAAACCTACGTCAGAGGCGGCGACCAGCAGGGCGGTTCCACGCTGACGCAGCAGTACGTCAAGAACGTGCTGTCCACCCAAGCCCGTGAAGACGACGATCCGATCGCCGAATACCATGCGACGGAAGACACCGTGGCACGTAAGCTACGTGAAATGCTGATCTCGGTGCAGATCGAAAAGAAATACTCCAAAGCCGAGATCCTGCAGGGCTACCTCAACATCGCGCAGTTCGGCCGCAACAACCTGTGCGGCGTGGAAATGGCCGCCAAACGCTACTTCAATGTCTCCGCTTCGGAACTGAACGTGACCCAGGCGGCGACCATCGCGGCAATCACCAAGAATCCGCAGAACTTCGATCCTTCCGTGGAAGCCAACCAGAAGGAAGCCGAACACCAGCGCAACATCGTGCTGCAGCTGATGCACGACCAGGGCTACATCACCTCCGAAAAGGAATTCAAAGACGCCATCAACACGCCGTTGAAGGACACGCTGAACCTGCAGGACGTGAGCTCCGGCTGCCAGTCGGCCATTGAAAACACCGGCTTCTTCTGCTCATACGTGGTCAACCAGATCCTGAAGAACAAGGCGTTCGGCAAGGACGACGAGGCACGCGAGAAGCTGCTGAAGGAAGGCGGTCTGAAGATCGTCACCACGCTCGACCGCAACGCCAACAACGCGGCCATGCAGGCGGCGAACAGCACCGTGCCGGCCACCGACCCGTCCGGATTCGAAGTGATGATCGCGGCCATGAAACCGGGCACCGGCGAAATCCTGTCGTTCGGCATCAACCGAACCTACGACGCCACGGATGACGCCCGAACGGACGAGACCAAGACCTCCATGAACTACATGGTCGACCAGGAGGACGGCGGCGGCATGGGCTTCAACGTCGGCTCCACCTGGAAGCCCATCAACATGGTGGCGTGGATGCAGAAAGGCCACTCCATCAACGAGTCGCTCGTCACATCCACCGTCTACGACACGTCGAAGTTCAACTGCAACGGCTACGGTTTCGTCGGCCCGTGGAGGGTGCAGAATTCCGGCGGCGGCACCACCTCTCCGGAAAGCCCGCTGCAGGGTCTGATCAAGTCGCACAACACCACGCAGGCCTCGATGGCGTCGAACATCGGTCTGTGCGCGATCGCCGACGCGGCCAAGGAGATGGGCTACCACAACGCCATCTCCAACGCGTCCGACATCTACTCCGCTAACTCGTTCCAGCCGCCAATGACCATCGGTACGGTGCAGGCGTCGCCGTTGACCATGGCCAACGTGTACGCCACCATGGGCGCCAACGGCGTGGAATGCACTCCGATCGCCATCACCAAGGTGACCGACCGCAGCGGCAGCAAGGTGAAAGTGCCGTCCGCGAACTGCCATCAGGCCATCGACCCGGACATCGCGCAGACCGTGTCCTACGCGCTGAACCAAGGTGTCGTGCAGCCTGGCGGCGAAGCGTCGACCACGCAGCTTGACAACAATCGCAAGACCTTCGCCAAGACCGGTACCAACGAGAACACGGTGATGACCACCGCAGGTTTCGTGCCGAACCAGGTCGCGGCGTTCGTCGCGGTCGCCGACGCGCAGGACCCGATCAACAACACCTTCGACAACAAGACCATCAACGGCGTGTACCGCCCGTCTTGGTACGGCATGTACATCGCAACGCCGGCGTGGAAGCAGTTCATGAACACGTATCTTGCCGCCATCAACGCGCCGATCGACAACGATTACGGAAAGGGTGCCGACAAGTACACGGTTTCGAAGGGCGCCACCAGAACATACAACCAGTACCAATACCAGCGCCAGCAGAACAGTCAGCAGCAAAGCCAGCAGCAGACCAACCAAGGCCAGCAGCAGCAATCGCAGCAACAGCCTGCCGAGCAGCAAAATGGTCAGCAGCATCAATAGTTGCGATTGCCGGCTATACGTGCTGACTGGCCGCACTGGCTGCCTGCGCTGACTGTTCACGCCGCTGGAGCGTAAAATCGCATGGCAAAGTGAACAGTCCATGAACGCCCGCCCCAACCGGCGGGCGTTCTGCTTACAATGCAATCGGTACATGCCTGTCGCGTGGGAACGCGGTGCGGATATCGACGATTCAGGCGATACCAACGATTCATAAGAGAGATGACAATGAGCGAAGACAAGAAGAACGGCAAGCAGAACAAGACGGTCAAACCGTTCGATCCGATGACGTTGCGTGGCGTCACCGTGCGCAACCGCATCTGGCTGCCGCCAATGGACACGTATTCCGCATTGGCGCAGGACGGCAAGCCGACGCCGTTCCACTACCAGCATTACGTTTCGCGTGCGATGGGCGGCTTCGGCATGATCATCATGGAAGCGACCGCCGTCGCGCCGGAAGGCCGCATTTCGCCGTGCGATCTGGGATTGTGGGATGACGGACAGATGGATGCGTGGCGTTGGATCGTGGCCGACGCGAAGGCAGCGGGTGCCACGATGGCGGTGCAGCTCAACCACGCCGGACGCAAGGGTTCCACCGGCTGCCACGCGATCGGTTTCGATGGACAGAGCGTGCCGGAGGAGCAAGGCGGATGGCGGACGGTTTGCCCAAGCGCCAACGCATACGGTTCCCTGGCTCGTCCGCGCGCACTGAGCGTCGATGAGATCCACACCATCGTGGACCAGTTCCGCGACGCCGCCTGGCGTGCCATGAACATCGGCTTCGACGCGGTGGAAGTCCATGCCGCGCACGGCTACTTGCTGTCGCAGTTCCTCGACCCGCTCATCAACGAGCGTGACGACGAGTACGGCGGATCGTTCGACAATCGCGTCCGCATGCTGGTCGAAGTCGTGGATGCGATTCGTTCCGTCGTGCCCGATACCATGCCGGTGCTGGTGCGCGTCTCCGCCACCGACTGGGCCGCAGGCGGTTGGGACCTTGACCAGACCGTCGAACTGGCTAAGATTCTGAAGGCCCACGGCGTGGACCTGATCGACGTGTCCACAGGCGGATTGATTCCCGACGTGACCATTCCGGTGAAGCCCGACTACCAAGTGCCGTTCGCCGAACAGGTGCGCAGTCGCGCGGGCATTCCCACCACCGCAGTCGGGCTCATCACCAAGCCGAAGCAGGCGAAGAAGATTCTGAAGTCGGGCGCCGCCGACGCCGTGGAAATCGGCCGCGCCGCCCTGCGCGACCCGTATTGGCCGCTCCGTGCCGCCCACAAACTGGACGTGCCGGTCGAGGAAGCCCCCTACCAGCCGCCATACCTCCGCGGCGCCTTCCGCTGACCCTTCCCCTCCCTTCTTCCTCTTTTTTATTGCGAAAAGTAGCCACAGCCCAACGCAACATAACAAAAAACGAGTGGGAGGGCGGGCGTCCTGTTCACGACCGTAAGCCTGGCCGAACGGCCTTGAGTGTGTCGTGA
>ERZ1106935.1464-NODE-1464-length-20428-cov-9.949148_pt1 | contig 20428 bp, 16 predicted proteins | sample MGYA00403666_ERZ1106935 | MGnify/ENA primary metagenome ERZ1106935 (study PRJEB35170, sample SAMEA104062452) | human gut metagenome | biome: human gut; feature: human-associated habitat; material: faeces | place: Denmark | collected 2012-11-20 ... | reverse complement strand
TGATGGTGAAGGTTCAAAGGTTATTTGCAAAGACTAATTTGAAAATTCAAGTTTGTATGGTAAAGGCTCTCCCCTGCGCATTTTTCAGCAGCAGGGGCTTTTTTTGTTGGCATTTTTCGGTTTTTGGCGGTTCTGTATTGTACTTGGGGGATTTCTTGTGGTACAATAGGAAAGCCTATAAATATAATGTAGTGAGCATCCACATACACCCTAAGGGAAAGGAATAAAAACTATGTGTGGTTTTGTTGGTTTTACCGGCATGCGCGCCGAGCGTGAGGCTATCCTGCATCGGATGGCCGACCGCATCATCCACCGCGGGCCGGATATGGAGGGCTACCACCTGAGCGGTAACACCCCCGAAAACGCCGTGGCCCTGGGCTTCCGCCGCCTGAGCATCATCGACCTGGCCGCCGGTAAGCAGCCCATGTATAACGAGGACGGCACCGTTGTCGTCGTTTTCAACGGCGAGATCTTCAACTTTATGGACCTGCGCACCGAGCTGCAGGCCAAGGGTCACATTTTCAAGACCCACTGCGATACCGAGGTCATCCTGCACGGCTACGAGGAATACGGCACCGCCCTGGCCGCCAAGCTGCGCGGCATGTTCGCCTTTGTTGTCTGCGATACCAAAACGAATACCCTGTACGGCGCCCGCGATATGTTCGGCATCAAACCGTTCTACTACACCCAGACCAGCGAGGGGGAGCTGCTGTTCGGCAGCGAGATCAAGAGTCTGCTGGAGCATCCCGGTTTCCGCCGGGAGGTCAACGCCGAGGCCCTGCGCCCCTACCTGACCTTCCAGTACAGCGCCATGAACGAGACCTTTTTTAAAGGCACCTACAAGCTGCCCCCGGCCCACTGGTTTGAGTACAAGAACGGCCAGATGCATATTGAGCGCTACTGGGATGCGGACTTCCGCCACAAGACCAGCCTGACCTACGAGCAGGCGGCGGACGAGATCGACGCCCGCGTGCGGGAGAGCGTGGCCGCCCACCGCATCAGCGATGTGAAGCTGGGCTCGTTCCTGTCCGGCGGCGTGGATTCCAGCTATATCACCGCCTGCCTGATGCCCGATGATACCTTCTCTGTCGGCTTTGAAAGCCCCGACGGCACCCACAAATTCGACGAGACCACCGAAGCCGGCGAGCTGAGCCAGAAGCTGGGCATCCACAACTACCGCGAGATGCTGACCAAGGAGCAGTGCCTGGACGCCTTTGCCGACATCCAGTACCACATGGATGAGCCGCAGTCCAACCCGTCCAGCGTGCCGCTGTACTTCCTGTGCCAGCTGGCCCGCCAGCATGTCACCGTGGTGCTTTCCGGCGAGGGCGCCGACGAGATCTACGCCGGTTACGAGTGGTACGCCGACACCCCGCTGATGCAGAAGTACAAGCGCCTGCCCGCCGGTGTGCGCCATCTGGCCAGCGATGTAAGCCAGCATCTGCCCTACTTCAAGGGGCACGACTTCATTATTAAAGGCAGCGGCCGCCCCGAGGATTGGTTCATCGGCCAGGCGCATGTCTTTGAGGAAAAGGACGCCTACGACATCCTGAAACCCAAGTACCGCGTCGGCCCCACGGCCCGCGAAGTTGCTGCGCCGATCTATGACCGCGTGAAGGACCTGAGCGAGTTGGAAAAGAAGCAGTACCTTGACCTGAACCTCTGGCTGCCCGGCGACATTTTGCTAAAAGCCGACAAGATGAGCATGGCCCACAGCCTGGAGCTGCGCGTGCCCTACCTCGACCGCGAGGTATTCCGCGAGGCCGAAACCTACCCCGTAAGCTACAAACTGCGGGGCGACACCAAGGCTGTGCTGCGCACCGCCGCCAACAAGACCCTGCCTGATGCCTGGGCCAACCGCACGAAGAAAGGCTTCCCCGTGCCCATTGCCAAGTGGCTGGAGGACCCGGAATTTTCCGCCAAGGTTCGCAAGAGTTTTGCTGGCGACGTAGCCGGGGAATACTTTGACCAGAATAAGCTGCTGGCCATGCTGGATGACCCCAAGCACGAGCGCCGCAAGATCTGGACGGCCTACACCTTCCTGACCTGGCACGAACAGTTCTTTGAGAAATTTGACGCGTAAATTCTAAGCAGGGCCGCCCGGCCCCGCCTATCATTTGGAGATGGAAATAATGTCCGAGATTATCCCCGTATTTTTGGGCGCTGACCTGAACTGCTACAATTTCGCCCGTGCCTTCCACGAGGCTTACGGCGTGGAAAGCTACGCCTACGGCCGCTACCCCATGGCCCCCACCAAGTATTCTAAAATCGTGCACTTTACCACCGTGCCTGACATGGACAACGAGGACACGATGCTGCGCATCCTGCACGAGTTTGCCGCCCAGCACACCGGAAAAAAGCTGTATCTGTTCGGCTGCACTGACGACTACGCCGCCATGATCATCCGCCGCAAGGCCGAGCTGCCGGAGTATATCGCCCCCGGCCCCGCCGCCGACCTGTACACCACCGTGCAGAAAAAGGCCGAGTTCTATGAAGTGTGCGACAAGTTCGGCATCCCCTACCCCACCACCAAGGTGCTGACCGCGCCGGTGGAGGCCAGCGAGCTGTCTGCTGCCAAGCTGGGCTTTGCGTATCCGATCATTGTCAAGCCGTCTTCCAGCGTAGACTATTGGAAGTTTCCCTTTGACGGCATGAAGAAAGTCTACACCGCCAAAAGCCCGGACGAAACCGCCAAAATTGTGCGGGACATCTACGCCAGCGGCTACCCGGACAAGATGATCCTGCAAAAGATGGTGCCGGGCGGCGACGACCACATGCGGGTGCTGACTGCTTTCTCCGACGAGAACGGCAAGGTCCGCGCCATGTGCCTGGGCCACACGATGGTCGAGGAGCACACCCCCCACGGCCTGGGCAACCATGCCGCCATCGTGACCGAGGACACCACCGCCCTGCCCCTGGTGGAGAACATCCGCCGGATGCTGGAAGATTGCCACTACACCGGCTTCTCCAACTTTGACATCAAGGTGGGCGACGACCCGACGGACTTCCGCGTGTTTGAGATCAACCTACGCCAGGGCCGCAGCAACTACTATGTCACCGCCTCCGGCATGAACATCGCCCGCCTGGTGGTGGAAAAGTGGAACAACGGCGGCAGCGACTGCGTGCTCAACCGCAACGAGGTGTTCTGGCACCATGTGCCCGCCCAAGTTGCCTTTACCTACACCGAGGACAAGGCTCTGGTGGAGCACGCCCGCCAGTTGAAAGCCGAGGGCAAAGAGGCCTGCTCGCTGCTGTACAAGCCGGATCTGGCCTGGAACCCGGTGCGCTACGCCTGCGTGCTGGAACAGCTGCGCCGCCAGTTCAAGAAGTTTAAGACTTACTACCCGAAGCAGCACTAACATATTTAGCTCACATTCCTAAGCGCCGATACGGCGAGCAAGGTGTGTCGGCTGCCAAGCGAAAAGCATAGGGCAATACCGCATAATTCTACGTGCCGATACGGCGAGCGAGGTGCGGCAGCTGCTAAGCCAAAAGCGCAGATAATACTTTGTGTATTATCGAGCATTTTGGCAACGCAGATGCCGTGCCGCAGCCGCCGGAGCGGTGCTTAAGCCGTAAGGCGGGAATTGTGCGGTGTTGCCACAGGTAATACTTTGCGTATTACCGAGCATTTTTGCAACGCAGATGGCCTGCCGCAGCCGCCGGAGCGGTGCTTTTGTGACAACGTGAAAAGAGGATGTCTCCTATGAAACTGAACGATTTGGTCCAGCACATCCCCCACACCGGGGCTTCGGACGCGGAGATCTCCGCCATCACCTACGATTCCCGCAAAGCGGCGGCCGGTTCGCTGTTCGTCTGCCTGGTGGGTGCCTGGCTGGACGGCCACACCTACGCCGCCAGCGCCTACAAAAACGGCTGCCGCGCCTTTTTGTGCGAGCATGCGCTGGATCTGCCTGCCGATGCCGCGCAAATCATCACCGCAGACACCCGCGCCGCGCTGGCGGTCATCGGTGCCGACTTTTACGGCAATCCGGCTGACCAGCTGCACATCATCGGCATCACCGGCACCAAGGGCAAAACGACGACCGCCCTGCTGACCGCCGCCATCATGACCGAGGCCGGCCTGCCCTGTGCCTACATTGGCTCGAACGGCGTGGACATTGCGGGCGTGCACGAGGCTACTGCCAATACGACGCCGGAAAGCCTGGAGCTGCACCGGCTGTTCCGCAAAATGCTGGACGCCAACGTGCACCATGTGGTGCTGGAAGTGAGCAGCCAGGCCCTGCGCCACAACCGCGTGGACGGCATCCCCTTTGAGGTAGTGGCCTTCACCAATCTGTCCGAGGACCACATCGGCCCCGGCGAGCACCCGGATTTCGAGGACTACAAAAATGCGAAGCACCGTCTGTTTGTGGACTACCAGGCCCGCGAAATGATCTACAATGCCGACGACGACACCAGCGAATTCATGCGCACCGGCTTTGGCGGCCACCAGACCAGCTACGGCATCGAGCGCGCCGCCGACTACCACGGCACCGCGCTGGCCCAGTTCCGCAGTGAGACCGCGCTGGGCATCGACTTTTTGTGCGAGCATGGCGGCAGTTCCACCGCCGTGCGGGTGCTCTCCCCCGGCGAGTTCAGCGCGTCGGATGCGCTGTGCGCCATTGCGCTGTGCGGGGCCTTTGGCGTAAGCCCGGCCCAGGCCGCCCAAACGCTGGCCCACACCCCGGTGCAGGGGCGGTTTGAAGTCGTGGAGGGACTGCCCGGCCGGACCTTCATCGTCGACTACTCCCACAACGGCCTGGCGCTGACCAGCGCGCTGAAGACCCTGCGGGCCTATAACCCCCACAAGTTGCTCTGCGTGTTCGGCTCGGTGGGCGGGCGTACCCAGGTGCGCCGCAGGGAGCTGGCCGAGGCCGCCGGTGCGTTTGCGGATTACAGCATCATCACCAGCGACAACCCGGACTTTGAGCCGCCGGAGGATGTTATTAAAGAAATTGCCTCCCACATGCCGGAGGGCGCCCCCTACACCTGCATCACCGACCGCCGCGATGCCATCCGCGCCGCCATCGGGATGGCCGAGGATGGGGACATCATCCTGTTTGCCGGCAAAGGCCACGAGGATTACCAGCTGATCGAAGGCAAAAAAGTGCATTTTGTGGAGCGGGAGATCATCCAGGAGATTTGCCGGGAGAAACAGTAAAAGCAAACAAAACAAGCCCTGCGCTTTTGATGGCGCAGGGCTTGCTTATTTTAAGTTATTCCGCGTGGTTCTTCTCGGCGAAGGCGATCATTTTACTGTAGGTCTCTTCGCTCAGGTCGTGCTCGACTTTGCAGGCGTCCTTGGCGGCTGTGTCGGGGTTGACGCCCAGGGCGATAAAGAAAGCGGTCAGCTTACGATGGCGGCCGTAGATGCGGTTGGCGATCTCCATACCGGGGGCTTCCAGCTTGATGAAGCCGTCGCTGTCCATCGAAATATAGCCGTTCTCGCGCAGGTTCTTCATAGCCACACTGACACTGGGTTTGGAGTACCCCATAGCCACCGCAATGTCGATGGACCGCACAGAGCCTTTTTGCTCCTGCAGCATCAAAATTTTTTCGAGGTAATCTTCTGCCGACTCGTGAATATTCACAGGTGTGGCCTCCTTTCCGGGTTTACGGAATTTATTTTCTTTATCATACCACGCCATGGAATTTTTTGCAAGCAAATGCCGGCAAAGAACTATGGCAATACCGCATAATTCTAAGTGCCGATACGGCGAGCGGGGTGCGGCAGCTGCTAAGCCAAAAGCGCAGATAATACTTTGTGTATTATCGAGCATTTTGGCAACGCAGATGCCGTGCCGCAGCCGCCGGAGCGGTGCTTAAGCCGTTAGGCGGGAATTGTGCGGTGTTGCCCTATGCTTATTCACCGTACAACACCGCACAGCGGGCATCCACTTCCCGTGCGGGCAGGGCGGCGGCCATGGCCAGGGCGGCATCTTCCTTTTCTTCGGTGGTAAAATCCCCCTCCAGCGGGAAGTGCTGCAAAATTTTTTGCAGCAGGTCGTCGTAGTAGCGGGCATACAGCACACCGCGGTCGGTCAGGTACACTTTGCCGTAGCGCTTGCGCACAATGACATCGTGTTTCATCAGGCAGCTTAAAATGCTGGTAACGGAAGGCTTGGTCACGCCCATGGCCTGGGCCACTGCCAGGGGGGTAACCTCCGGCATGGTTTTGGCCAGGTGGTAGATCGCCAGCAGATACCGCAGGTTTGTATCGGTCAGGGTCAAGGGCTTTCCCTCCTTTTACAACAAAAAGGGTGCGGGCATCCACCCGCACCCCCGTTAGGCCTCTTTGGGAATCTTATTTTTCGTGGCAGCAGCTGCCGTCACAGCCGTGGCAACTGCCACCGCAGCTATGGCATCCGCCGCCGCAGCCGCCGCCCCCGCAGGAGCCGTCGCAGCAACCAAGGCCGCCGGTCTTATGCTCGTGAACCATGAGCCAGCCCGTACCGCCGAAAACGATGATTGAAACAATGATCGTAGGCAGGTTAAAGTTGGTTGCCAGAAATTCCATCATAAAAAATCGCTCCTTTCTGAAGAGTTGGCAGACATTCCTTCAGCAATTACTTGGAGGCAACAGCCTTTTTCTCGTCGAACTTGACTTCGTTGACGCCCTTGTACTTGTTGGGACGGAACAGCAGGTAGATGGTCAGAACGACGATGGCGATTGCAACAACCGTGAAGATGTTGAAACTGACCTCACCAGCGATCAGGCCGCCGATCTGGTACACAACCAGGGAAGCGCAGTAAGCCAGCAGGCACATATAGCCGATGGCGATAGCGGTCCACTTACCGTTGTTCATCTCGCGCTTGATGGCGCCCATAGCAGCGAAGCAGGGAGCGCACAGCAGGTTGAAGATCATAAAGCTGTAAGCGGAGATCCCAGTGAAGCTGGCAGCAACCTCGGGCCAGATCTCGTCGCCGTTCTCAGACAGCTCGTCAGCATAGTGATACAGAACACCGAAGGTACCGACGACATTCTCCTTGGCGATCAGGCCGGAGATAGAAGCGACGGTTGCACGCCAGTTGCCGAAGCCCTGCGGGATGAAGATCCAGGAAATTGCGCTTGCAACGATAGCCAGGATGGAGTTGTCCTGATCCTCGACCATCGTGAACGCGCCGTTCTCGAAGCCGAAGCCCTGCAGGAACCACAGGATGATGGTGGCAGCCAGAATGACGGTGCCGGCACGCTTGATGAAGGACCAGCCGCGCTCCCAGGTGGCGCGCAGGACGTTGCCCCAGGCGGGCACGTGGTAAGAAGGCAGCTCCATAACGAAGGGAGCGGGATCACCGGCGAACAGCTTCGTCTTTTTCAGGATGATGCCGGAGATGATGATGGCTGCAAAGCCGATGAAGTAAGCAGAGGTGGCGACCCAGCTGTTGCCGCCGAACAGAGCACCTGCGATCAGGCCGATGATGGGCATCTTGGCACCGCAGGGAATGAAGCAGGTGGTCATGATGGTCATACGGCGGTCACGCTCGTTCTCGATGGTACGGGAAGCCATAACACCGGGAACGCCGCAGCCGGTACCAACCAGAATGGGGATGAAGCTCTTGCCGGACAGACCGAAGCGGCGGAAGATACGGTCCATGATGAAGGCAACACGGGCCATGTAACCGACATCCTCGAGGATGGACAGCAGGAAGAACAGAACGAGCATCTGGGGAACGAAGCCCAGGACCGCACCGACACCGGCGACGATGCCGTCCATGATCAGGCCGTACAGCCAGCCAGCAACACCGATGCTCTCCAGCAGGCCGCCGAGGGCATTCGGGACGATCTCGCCGAACAGAACATCGTTGGTCCAGTCGGTAGCGAAGGTGCCGATACCGATGCCGCCGTCAGCAACAGAGGTACCCATGGCGATGGCGTACATCAGCCACATGATGGCTGCGAAGATGGGCAGGGCCAGGATACGGTTGGTAACGAGCTGGTCGATCTTATCGGAAACGGTCAGGTGCTCGGCGCGGGCCTTCTTCTTGACGGCCTTGTCGACAACACCGTTGATGTAAGCGTAACGCTGGTTGGTGATGATGCTCTCGGCATCGTCATCCATCTCGTTCTCGCAGTCGGTGACATGCTGGCCGATGTGATCCAGCAGGTCTTTGCCAAGGTTCAGCTCAGCCTCGACCTTGTCGTCGCGCTCGAACAGCTTAACGGCGTACCAACGCAGGAAGCGGTCATCGACCTTGCCTTGGATGGATTCCTCGATGTGAGCGATGGCATGCTCAACGCTGCCGGTAAAGACATGGGGCAGCTCAACACCCTTGGCCTCTTTGGCGGCGGCGATGGCAGCCTCGGCAGCCTGCTGGCAGCCCTCGCCCTTCAGGGCGGAAATCTCAACAGCCTTACAGCCCAGTTCCTTGGAGAGCTTGTTCAGGTCGATCTTGTCGCCGTTCTTGCGAACCAGGTCGATCATGTTGACTGCCATGACAACGGGGATGCCCAGCTCGATCAGCTGGGTGGTCAGGTAGAGGTTACGCTCGATGTTGGTACCATCGATGATGTTCAGGATGGCATCGGGCTTCTCGTTGACGAGGTAGCCGCGGGCGACAACTTCCTCCAGCGTGTAGGGAGACAGAGAGTAGATACCGGGCAAGTCCTGGATCACGACATCATCGTGGCCCTTGAGTTTGCCCTCTTTCTTTTCCACCGTAACGCCGGGCCAGTTACCGACGTACTGGTTAGAGCCGGTCAGGTTGTTGAACAGGGTGGTTTTACCGCAGTTCGGGTTGCCGGCCAATGCAATTTTAATTGCCATTCATATACCCCTTTCTATGTTTTCCCGCTTTTGGGCGGGGAAAGCAGCCATTTTACTCGACCTCGACCATCTCGGCGTCAGCCTTACGAACGCTCAGCTCGTAGTTGCGGACGGTCAGCTCCATGGGGTCGCCCAGAGGTGCGACCTTACGGACGTAGACCTGGACACCCTTGGTCAGGCCCATGTCCATGATGCGGCGCTTGACAGGACCTTCACCGTGCAGGCGCTTGACCGTAGCAGTCTCGCCGACCTTAACGTCTTTAAGAGTTTTCATATACGATTCCTCCTCAATACTGTAAATCTAGCCTCCGTTTGCGCGGGGACGGATTTCCGAATTTTAGGCGACCATGATGCGCATGGCCATGGTCTTATCCAGCGCGATGCGGGCTTCCTTGACCTGTAGGATCAGGTTGCCGCTGATCTCGTTGACGACCGTTATGGTCTCGCCAACAACAAAGCCCAACTCTGCCAGGTGCAGACGAACTTCATCCTTACCGGTGATCTTCTGGATGGTGACGGTCTCACCTGCTTTTGCCATTGTCAAAGGCATAGCACAAACACCCCTTTATATGCTGTTTGGCCCGCCCATTAGCATATGCTAACAGGTCAAGCAAAAGTGGGCGGTTAGAACGCTCTAACCGCTTGCGATAGCAGTTTAGCATAACTAACACCTAAAAGTCAAGCAGTTAGAGGAAATCAACTTATTTTCGTGCAGGACGCTAGTTTTATACAACTAACCTTGTGCAATTTTATAAAAGTTTACAACATGTTCATAAGATTGGCCGGATTTGACAAAACAGGACAAATTTGAGGATGTGTATGATGTGTATATAGAATAAGGTTAAGGCATACGGTAGCAGAGATGGCTCCCCTTGAGGGGAGCTTGAGGGGCGCCTTTAAAGTAGTACTTGCCAAATTGGTCGTTATCCTGTATAATTAGAAAGTTATCATTTATAGAAAGCAACTCTACAACGAGGTTTATTATGCTGACTAAATATCTGACTGTATTTTTCGTCTCGATGGTGCCGCTGATCGAGCTGCGCGGCGCGATCCCCATCGGCGTGGGGCTGGGCCTGCCGCTGTGGCAGGTGTACATCATCTCCATCATCGGCAACATGCTCCCGGTGCCGTTCATCTTCTTTCTGGCCCGCAGGGTGCTGGAGTGGGGCGCGGATAAGCCGGTCATCGGCAAGTTCTTCACCTTCTGCCTGGAGAAGGGCCACAAAGGCGGCGAGAAGCTGAAGGCCAAGGCCGGCCGCGGCCTGCCCTGGGCGCTGCTGCTGTTCGTGGGTATCCCCCTGCCGGGCACCGGTGCCTGGACCGGCACACTGGCCGCCAGCCTGCTGGACATGGATTTCAAATCCAGCGTGCGTGCCTGCATGGGCGGCGTGCTGCTGGCCGGGTGCATCATGGGTGTGGTCAGTTTGCTGGGCTTCTCGGCCTTTGGTGCGATTGCCGGGTAATTTTTAACAATTCAACAATAATAAAAGGATGCAAGGAGTAAGTTCCTTGCATCCTTTTTTATCGTTATTGCAGGCCCCTAAAGCCTCCCTTGTGTAAAGGGTGACTCCCCACAGTGTGGGGAGATGTCGCGAAGCGACAGAGGGGCCCGACGCGTAAGCGGGTGGCACGGCGGTAGCCGTGACGGAGGGATTGTGATTTTACGGGGGTAGGTCGATGTATGGGGTAAGGTCACAATCCCCCACCGCTTCGCGGAGCCCCCTTTACACAAGGGGGCCTTTTAAGGGGTACTTATTCTAATCCCATCACTTCATCTACCGGCAGGGCGGCTGTTACACCGTGGGCGGGGGTGTTCAGGCCGCAGGCAGCGGTGACCGCCTGCATGACGGCGGATTTCTGCTCCTGCGGGACGACGATCATAACAAAATCCTGCTCCTCCCGAATGGAAATGCCCAAAAAGCTGCTGGCCTCCTCGGTACTGCAGCGGCTGCCTTTCAACACTGTACCGCCGCGGGCCCCTGCTTTGCGGGCAGCGTCCACAGCTTCGTCGCCGTGGCCCGCCTTGACGGAAACCCACAGCAGGGCGTAGGGATGGTCCTTCATGGTGTGTTCCTCCTTTTCAGCAGTGGGTCCGGCACAGTCCGCCGGGGCGGTCAACTGCAAAATGCTGTTCTGTACGCCGGTCAGCGGCAGGGTCACGGCGATGCCTGCGCCGCGCTTGTGGTAAGAAAGCGCCTTGTTGATGGCCCCGAACACCGCCGGGACGTTGGCGCGGGGCAGCAGGCCCGCCGTCAGCACGCGGGTGGTGCCTCCCAGGCCGATGGCATCCAGCAGCTCAGACGGGGCTGTGCCCTTGGCGCGGGCTTCAAAACAAAGGGGGATGCCGTTTTTTTGCAGCACTTCCACCACGCGGTGCTCATCCTCGGCCTGCGTGACCGAAAGGAGCAGCCGCAGGCAGGGGGTGCGTTTTTGCGTTGCAGCCATATCAGTATTCCTCCAGTTCCACCACGGTGTCGTCCAAAAGGTTGGGGGCGGTCTGCGCCTGGGTGCGGCGGGCATACAGCAGGCCCATGATCTGGATGGCGATGAGCGGAGCCAGGGCGACCAGCGCCACGATACCGAAGGCATCGGTGACGACGTTGCCGCCCACCGCGCTGCATGCGCCCATGGCCAGCGGCAGCAGGAAAGTGGATGTCATCGGGCCGCTGGCGACGCCGCCGGAGTCAAACGCGATGCCCACAAACACCGGCGGGACAAAGCGGCTCATGATAAGCGCCGCCGCGTAGCCGGGGATGAGCACCCAGTAGATGCTAAGTCCGGTCAGCACGCGCAGCATGGCCAGCGCCACCGCCACGGCCACACCGGCCTGCAGGGCACGGTTCATGGCATGGCGGGAGATGGTGCCACCGGTGATCTCCTCGACCTGTTCGTTGAGCACCTGCACCGCTGGCTCGGCCTTGACGATGTAGTAGCCGATGAGCATGCCGATAGGAAGCAGCGCCCAGCGCAGGGGGCCGCTGCCCAGGCCGCTGCCCAGCAGATTGCCTACGGGCGCAAACCCGACGTTGACACCGGTGAGGAACAAAATCAGCCCGATAATGGTATACACAAAACCCAGCACCATACGCACCAACTGGCGCGGCTGGAAGCTGCGGGTCAGCGCCTGGAACAGCACAAACACGCCCACGATGGGCAGCGTGCTTTGCAGCACCTCGGCCGTATAATGGGGCAGGTCCTGCAAAAAGGCCAGTGCCACATCCTGGGTAGTGATGACCGGGGCCAGCTGCACGGCGTCATAAATCGTCTCCGTGGGGTGGTAGAAGATGCCCAGCAGCATGACCATCAGGATGGGGCCAACACTGCACAGAGCGATGAGGCCGAAGCTGTCGTTGGCGCTGTCCTTATCGCTGCGGGCAGCTGAGAAGCCGATGCCCAGCGCCATGATAAAGGGCACCGTCATGGGGCCGGTGGTGACGCCGCCAGCATCAAAGGCGACGGCCAAAAATTCATTGGGGACAAAAAGGGACACCACGAACAGCAGCAAATACAGCCCCAGCAGCATTTTGGACAGCGGCACGCGGTACAAAATGCGCAGCACCGCCACGGCGGTGAACACGCCGACGCCCGCCGCCACCGTCCAGATGAGCACGGCGTTGGGGATGGCCGCCACCTGGTTGGCCAGCACCTGCAGATCGGGTTCTGAGATCGTGATGATAGCGCCCATGGCAAAGCAGATGACAACGGCCAGCCATGTTTTTTTCTGGCGCACGATGCTGCCGCCTATCCCCTGGCCCAGCGGGGTCATGGAGATCTCGGCACCCAGCTGGAAAAAGCCCATGCCCACGATGAGCAGCACCGCCCCCGTTAAAAACAGGGCCAGCGTACCCACCTCCATGGGCACCAGCGTGACGCTGAGCATCAGCACGATAACCGTGATGGGCAGCACGCTGGTCAGGGCTTCGCGGGTCTTTTCTTTGAGTTTTTCGTTCATTCGGCCTCCTTTTGCATGTAAGGGGGTCAGGCGGGCATCAGCGGTTTTCCAGCGGCACGTAGTCCCGCGGGGTCATGATGCTCTGGTAGGCGGGGCGGATGATCTTATCCACGTTGACCAGCTCCTCCATGCGGTGGGCGGACCAGCCCACGATGCGCGCCACGGCGAAGATGGGGGTGTACAGCTCCACGGGGATACCCAGCATGTCATAGACGAAGCCGGAGTAGAAGTCGACGTTGGTAGACACACCTTTATAAATATGGCGTTTTTCTGCGATGACTTTGGGGGCCAGCCGCTCGATGGTGTTGTAATATTCAAAATCGCGGGCGCGGCCCTTGGCATCGGCCAGCTGGTGCACAAAGTTTTTGAACACCACGGCGCGGGGGTCGCTGAGGGAGTAGACCGCGTGGCCCATGCCGTAAATCAGGCCCTTCTGGTCGAAGGCCTGGCGGTCGACGATGCGGGACAGGTAGTCGTGCATGGCGGCTTCGTCGGCGGGGTCGGTGACGTGGGCGCGGATGTCGTCCATCATCTGCATGACCTTGATGTTGGCACCGCCGTGCTTGGGGCCTTTCAGGCTGGAAAGCGCCGCCGCAATGACCGAGTAGGTATCCGACCCGGAGGAGCTGACCACGCGGGTGGTGAAGGTGGAGTTGTTGCCGCCGCCATGCTCCATATGCAGCAGCAGGGCGATGTCCAGCACGTGGGCTTCCAGCTCGGTGTATTTCTGGTCGGGGCGGAGCATCTGCAGCAGGTTTTCGGCGGTGGAAAGCTCCGGTTTGGGGCGGTGGATGTACATGCTGCCGCCGCACTCATAATAATGGTAGGCGTGGTAGCCGTAGACGGCCAGCATGGGGAAGACGCTGATGAGCTTGATGCACTGCTCCAGCTGGGTCTGCAGGTCGGTTTTGCCGATGTCGTCATCGTAGCTGGCGAGGGTGAGCACACTGCGGGTCAGCGAGTTCATCAGGTCGCGGCTGGGGGCTTTCATGATGACGTCCCGCACAAAGTTGGTGGGCAGGTCGCGGCATTTGACCAGGCTGTCCTTGAAAGCATCCAGCTGGGCCTCGTTGGGCAGGTCACCGATAAGGAGCAGGTAAGCGGCTTCCTCAAAGGCATAGCGCTTGCCGCGCAGGCCCCGGATGAGGTCATACACGTTGTAGCCGCGATACCAGAGTTTTCCGTCGCAGGGCACTTTTTTACCGTCCTTCTCCTCAAAGGCATCAATGCGGGAGATGTTGGTAATGCCTGCCAGCACGCCTTTGCCGTCCTGGTCGCGCAGGCCGCGCTTGATGTTGTATTGGCCAAAAAGGGACGGGTCGATGCGGTTGTTGGTGACACATTCCTCGGTAAAAACGGCAGCTTCTTTTGCAATAGCAGCGTAATCGCTCATGGGTATGACCTCCTTTTCTTCTGTTCCCCTGTTTCGCGGACGGTTCGGCATCTTGTGCGCGTTTCGTCCAGATTCTTTCCCGGATATGAACTTTTTTTATACGTTGCGTACATTTTAAATTATACAGTACGGCTGTATGGCCTGTCAAACAAAGTTTTTATGAACAAGCTGTATAAAACAGCAAAAATGTCCCACAATGCAAGATTTGCATTGCAGGACATTTTTGCAAGATCAGAAGATTATATGGAAAGAAAAAAAGAAGGAGGAAATGTTTATAGAAAACGCGGGGTAGGGAAAGCCTCCCTTGTGCAAAGGGGGCCTTTGGGTTGCGGCACTTTTACTGCGCACTATTCCCCAAAGTGACGTTGAGGGTCAGGACCTTGCCGTCGCGCTCGACCTGCAGGGTGACGGTGTCGCCCACCTGCTTGTCGGCCAGATAGCTCTTGACAGTGGAGGTGCTGCTGACAGCCGTGTCATCGATGGCGATGATGCGGTCGCCGCGTTGCACACCGGCAGCCTCGGCGCCGCCGCCCTTGGTGACATCAGCCACGTAGACGCCCAAAGCGGACACACCGTACTGCTGTGCGGTGGAGGAATCCTGAATGTCCAGGATGCTGACGCCCAGCACCGGGCGGGCCACAGCGCCGTTTTCGATCAACTGCTGGGCAATGTCCATAGCGGTGTTGATGGGGATGGCAAAGCCGATGCCCTCGGCCTCGCTGTAGCTGCTCTTGGCGTTGACCACGCCGATCAGCTCACCGTTTGCGTTGAACAGACCGCCGCCGGAGTTGCCCGGGCTGATGGATGTATCGGTCTGGATCAAGGTCATATCGTTATCTTCCACGGTGACCTGACGGTTCAGGGCGCTGACGATGCCCTGGGTAACGGTGTTGGACAAGGTGCCCAGCGGGTTGCCCACAGCCACGGTGGTCTCACCGACAGCCAACTTATCGCTGTCGCCGATGACTGCCGGGGTCAGGCCGGTGGCATCGACCTTCAGCACGGCAATATCGGAAGTAGAGTCGACGCCGACAACGGTGGCGTCATAGCTCTGGTCGCTGCCGTTGAGCTGGACCTTCACGCTGGTAGCGCCGCTGACCACATGGGCGCAGGTGAGGATGTAGCCATCCTGGCTGATGATGATGCCGGAACCGGCACCGCTCTGCACATAGTAGCCGCCAAACCAGGTCTGGCTGCTGCTCATCTGCTCGGTGGTGATGGCCACCACACTGGGGGAGGCCACAGCAGCGATCTGCTGCATGGTCATAGAGGTGCCATCGGTGCTGCCGGTGTTAGAGGCATCGGTGCTGGTGTCGCGCTGGACTTCCTGCACGACCACCTGGTTGCCGGTCAGGCCGGCACGGCTGGCCACCACGGCACCGCCGATGCCGCTGCCGAAGCCCAGAGCCACCACGCCGACACCGGCGAGGACGCGCAGCAGGACCTTGTTATGCTTTTTTTCTTTCTTGGGGGGCTGCTGCGGGGCACTGGCGTAGCTGTAGCCATTGTAGCCGCCGTTGCTGCCGCCATTGCCGCCGCTGAAACTGCTGGTGTAGCCGTTGTTCTGGCCGTAGGCGTTGTTCGGCTGGTTGTAGGTGTTGGCACCGGTGTTATTGGTGCTGCTACCTGCCGAGTAATCGGTGCGGGCGGTGTTGGCGGTGTTCATGCCGCTGCTGCCCACGTTGGGGTAGCCGCCCTGCTCGGGCTGGCTGGGCTGATCGGGCCGGGTTGCAGAAGCCTGGTTGGCTTCGTTCCGGGGCTGGTTGTTGTTCTGGCCCTGATTGGGGTCGGGCGTATTGCCGCCCTGGCCGTTATTGTAAAGACCGGAGTAATCGTATTCGTTGCTCATACTGGTCCATCCTTTCGCGTGAGATTTGGGAAGCGTCGGGGCAATGTGCCTGGGGCTTTCGTTCCCTTTTTGCTTTCTATGCCTATAGTATACCGGCCAATTGTGAAATAGGTTTCTCGGCCGGGTGAAAAGAATGTGAAAATGCTCCCACTTCGGCGCTTGACAGGCGGTGCCGGGGCCTGTATGCTGGATGTAGTTTGTAAAAGGAAGTGCCTGCTATGAAAATCACCCACGAAGCCGGGAAATACGTATTATACAAAGAAAAGACCGTCATCGGTATGGCTGCGCTGGAGGATGGGCGGCTGTGGGTGGAGATCGACCCGGCCTGGCGGCAGCGGGGGTACGGCAGCTATCTGGTCAAGGAGATCTTGCAGCAAAACGGCGGGTATGACGTCAAACGCGAGACCCGCTTTACCGCCGGCCCTGCCGCTGACGAAGCCGCCGGGGCCTTCTTGAAAAAGTTCGGCTTTCTGCCCCAGGGCGGCGAGATGGTCCGCCGCCGGGTGCCGGATCTTTCGGCGGTGCAGCTTTGCCATGAATTTTTGACAGCCCACCTCCAGCCGGGCGGACTGTATGTGGACGCCACCTGCGGCAACGGCCACGACACCGAGTTTTTGTGCCGCCTGGCAGGACCCACGGGCAGGGTGCTGGCGCTGGATATTCAGCCTGCCGCCGTGGAAAACACCAACACACGGCTGGGCGCCGCCGGGCTGGGGGCCATCGGGCAGGCATTGGTGCACGACCATGCACGTTTGGCCGAACTGGTCGCCCCCGGCACGGCGGATTGCGTGCTGTTCAATTTTGGCTGGCTACCCGGTGCCGACCACGAGGTGCACTCCACCGCCGATGGCAGCCTGCCCGCCCTGCAGGCCGCGCTGGATGCCCTGAAGCCGCGCGGTGTGCTGGCGGCGGTGCTGTACAGCGGGCAGGTCATCGGTGACAGTGAAAAGCAGGCGGCGCTGGGATTTTTCCGCGCCCTGCCGCTGACAAAATACACCGTGCTGGTCTGTGAGTTTGCCAACTGGGCCAGCACCGCTCCCCTGCCCTGCTTCGTGATAAAAAAGTAACGCTTGCCCCCGCCGCGGCGGCATGGTATGCTTGTAGTATCGAACTTTTCCGCCTATGGGCGGGGCATAGAAAGAGGCTGCCTTTTGCAGAAAGAGACCTTTATCAAGCAATATGCGGCGGGACTGAACCCCCAACAGCTGGCCGCCGTGCAGGCCGTGCATGGGCCGGTGCTGCTGCTGGCCGTGCCGGGCAGCGGCAAAACTACCGTGCTGGTGACCCGTTTGGGCTACATGGTGCTGTGCTGCGATGTGCCCCCGGCGCAGATCTTAACGATGACCTACACGGTGGCCGCCACCCACGAGATGCGCGGCCGCTTTGCCGCCCGTTTTGGGGCGGAGCTGGCCGGGCAGATGACCTTCCGCACCATTAACGGGCTTTCGGCGGTGATTTTGCAGTATTACAGCCGGGTCTACGGCCGCCGCCAGCCCGAACTGCTGACCAACGAGGGCGACATCACCCGGATGCTGACCGACATCTGGCAGCAGGTGAACCGGGAGTTTCCCACCGAGAGCACACTGAAAGAGCTGCGCACGGCCATCACCTACATTAAAAATATGGCGCTGGCCGATGAGGAAATTGAAGGGTTGGAAACGGATTTAGCCAACCTGCCGGAGCTGTACCGCCGCTACCAGGCCGCGCTGAAACGGGCCGGGCAGATGGACTACGACGACCAGATGGTGTTTGCGCTGCAAATTCTGCGGGCCGCGCCGCCGGTGCTGGCGTATTTCCAGCAGCGGTATAAATATTTTTGCGTGGATGAATCGCAGGATACCTCCAAAATTCAGCACGAAATTATACGGCTGCTGGCCGGGCGCAGTCTGAACCTGTTTATGGTAGGCGACGAGGATCAGAGCATCTATGGGTTCCGCGCCGCCTACCCCCAGGCACTGATGGACTTTGAGCAGGTCTACCCCGGCGCACAGGTGCTGCTGATGGAGGAGAATTACCGTTCCAGTGAGGAGATCGTGGCCGCCGCCAACGCCTTTGTGGCCCGCAGCCGCTACCGCCGCCCCAAAACCCTGCGGGCGACCCAGGGGGCGCAGTGCCCCATTGAGATACGGCGCATCACCCGGCGCGAAGAGCAGATCGACTGGCTGTTTGAGGAAGCCCGGCGCGGCGGCGGGGAGACGGCGGTGCTGTTCCGCAACAACGAGAGTGCGCTGCCGCTGGTGGACCTGTGCGAGCGGCGGGGTGTGCCCTACCGCTTTAAAAAGGCCGACCTGACGTTTTTCACCCACAAAATTGTGCTGGATGCCGTGGATTTTTTGCGCTTTGCCTACGAGCCGGCCAATGGTGAGCGGTTTTTGCGGCTGTACTACAAGTTTGGGCTGGCGATCTCCCGCCAGAGGGCGCTGGCGGCCTGCGGGGCCAGTGCCCGCACCGGGCGGCCGATTTTGGAGGAGCTGATCCGTGACTCCGAGACAAAGACTCGGATGCGGGAATCGCTGGGGGATATTTACGCGGCGTTTAAGCGCATCCCGCAGCTGAACGCCGCCGATGCGCTGGACGCCGTGCGCCACGGCTGCGGTTACGGCGCGTACCTGAACCAGAAGGGCATGGACACCGGAAAACTGGCTATTTTGGAAATGCTGGCCGAGCAGGAGCCCAACGCCCTGCGCCTGCTGGACCGGCTGGAAGAGCTGCGGATGCTGATTGCCGCGAAGGCCGATGTAAACAGCGATGTTCCGTTTGTTTTATCGACGATCCATTCCAGCAAGGGTCTGGAGTATGACCGGGTGGTGCTGCTGGATACCTTTGACGGCGTGCTGCCCGCCAAGCCGGAGATCTGCTGCCGCACCCCCGAGGACACCCGCCAATACGAGGAGGACCGCCGCCTGTTTTACGTGGCAATGACCCGTGCGCGGCACAAGCTGGTGTTGTTCGATTGCAAGACGATGCCCTCGGTTTTTGTGCAGGAAGTAATTTTTAATTTGCCCGAGAGCCGTGCCGAACGGGAGCTGGCCAAGGCCGAAACCAACCGGGTGTTGGGGCGGAATAAGCCTGCGGCGGCCGGGCCTGCGTTGCCGCCGGTGGATGTAGCGGCTGTGACCCGCGTAGGGGCCGCCGTGCAGCATGCGGTGTTCGGGCGAGGGGTCGTAACCGAATTTGACGGACGGTTTGTTACTGTGGAGTTCTCGGGGATGCGGGTCAAGAAATTAGATGCTGCGTTGGTGGCGGAAAAGCATTTGTTGTGGGATTTGTGATTGCGGCTGATGGTTGTCACCCCCATGCGGTGACAACCGCATATAACAGCATCCTGCTGTAAGGTTCTTCTTTTTTTGTGACCAAAAGGGAAGCGAAAAAGTCTCGCTGCTGCAAGGCAGCACGAAAGGTAAAAACACATATGAAAAAGATATTACTCCTCGCCACTGGCGGCACCATCGCCAGCAAACCCACCGCCGCCGGCGGCCTGGCGCCGGCCATTACATCGGAAGAACTCCTTTCTTTCGTGCCGGAGCTGGCCAAACTCTGCGAGATCGACGCGGTGCAGCTGTTCAGTTTGGACTCTACCAACGTAGGCCCGGAACAATGGCAGCAGCTGGTCCATGCCATCCGCCAAAACTACGATGCCTACGATGGTTTCGTCATTGCCCACGGCACCGACACGATGGCCTACACCGCCGCCGCGCTGAGCTACATGATCCAGAACAGCGCCAAGCCGGTGGTGCTGACCGGCAGCCAAAAATCCATCTACAACCGCGATACGGACGCCCGCAACAACCTGTATCGCACCTTTTTGTATGCCAGCAGCGATTTTTCCTGGGGCGTGCAGCTGGTATTTGACAACAAGGTCATCCTGGGCACCCGCGCCCGCAAGACCCGCACCAAAAGCTTCAACGCCTTTTCCAGCATCGACTACCCCGAGACCGCCGTGTTCCGGGATATGCGGCTCATCCCCTTTCTGCGCCGCCCTGACCCGATGCCGCCCGTGCAGTTTTACGAGCAGTTGGACCCCGCCGTCTTCGTACTTCGGCTGGTGCCCGGCATGCGGGCGGACATCATCCCGCTGCTGACACCTCACTACCGGGCACTGGTGGTGGAAAGCTTCGGCGTAGGCGGCCTGCCCGGCGGCGAGCACGGCGAAATGTACGCCCGCCTGCAGGATTGGTGCACCAGCGGCCGCCTGGCTGTGTTTACCACCCAGGTCCCCCACGAGGGGTGCGACCTGGCGGTGTATGAGGTGGGCCGCTCGGTGAAAGAGCTGCCCGGCGTGCTGGAAGCCAAGGACATGACCCCCGAGGCCGTGGCCGTAAAACTGATGTGGGCGCTGGGCCAGACCACCGACCGCGCCGAGGCCATGCGGCTGTTTACCACGCCGGTCGAGTGGGACATTGTATAAAACAACTAAGGCAACACCGCACAATTCCCGCCTGACGGCTTAAGCACCGCTCCGGCGG